>ERZ1645187.3394-NODE-3394-length-13418-cov-172.050737_pt1 | contig 13418 bp, 12 predicted proteins | sample MGYA00575352_ERZ1645187 | MGnify/ENA primary metagenome ERZ1645187 (study PRJEB40837, sample SAMN11349314) | freshwater sediment metagenome | isolation source: river sediment | host: Sediment | place: India: Wazaribad , New Delhi | collected 2017-02-21 ...
GCTGGTCTCGTCGTTGTTGCCGTGGATGCGATAGAGCGTGTCGCGGTTGCCCTGGAAGAGATAGAGGGCGCGGGCGCCGAGCGGATTGTCGGGGCCGCCGGGCATGCCGCCGGCCCATTTCGCCGCGTCCTTGTCGCGTAGCGTCATCTCGTGCGGCGGTGTCCAGGTCGGCCACGGCGACGACTTGCCGCCGATCCGCGCCCGACCGGCCCAGGCGAAGCCCTCGCGGCCGACGCCGACGCCGTAGCGGGTCGCTCGGTCGCGGCTCTCGACGAGGTAGAGGAAGCGCTCGTAGGGGTCGACGACGATGGTGCCGGGCGGTTCGTCGCCGGCCCAGGCGACGGTGTGGCGCAGGTACTGGCGATCGATCACCGAGAAGTCGAGCGCTTCGATCTCATGGCCGTTGTCGCGTTGGGTGGCATAGATCGTGCGCCAGTCGCCGGCCGGTGAGGCATAGGCGAAGGTGCCGACGCCGGTGCCTGGAAAGCTGCGCATACGGCCGCCGGCGGCGCAGCCGGCGAGGAACAACGGCAGGCCGAGAAGTGCGGCGCGGCGGGTCGCGGTGGTGACAGTGGCGGTCACGTCGGTGGTACGGCTCGTCATGCCTCGACATCTCCTCTCGGCCGTGGTTCCCCGGGGCGGCGCGGGAAGTGGAAACTAGGGCAGACGTTGCGACATGTCAGCCGGGTTCGTCGCTCCGGTCGCCGTTTCGTGATGGGGGTGGCGATCCGGCGACACGGACGGAGGGCGGCCGGCCGGGCGCCGGCGCCCTCTCGTCCCAGGGTCAGATGGTCTGGTTGTAGGCACCCACTTCCGGGTTCTCGCGCAGGATCGCATCGACGTCGGCGAACATCTCCTTCAACCGTGCCTCCGACACCGGGCTCTCGATCACCACGACCAGTTCCGGCTTGTTGGAGGAGGCGCGCACCAGGCCCCAGGTACCGTCCTCGACGGTGATGCGGATGCCGTTGACGGTGTTGACGTCGACGATCTTGCGCCCGCGGATCGCCTCGCCGCGGTCCATCATGGCGAGGAGACGGGCCGTGACCTTGTCCACCACGCCGTATTTCTTCTCGTCGTCGCAATGCGGCGACATGGTCGGCGACGACCAGGTCTTGGGCAGGGTCTTCTCGAGATCCGACATGCGCTTGCCCGGATTGCGGTCGAGCATGTCGAGGATGGCGATCGCCGAGACGAAACCGTCGTCGTAGCCGCGGCCGATCGGCGCGTTGAAGAAATAATGGCCCGACTTCTCGAAGCCGGCCAGCGCGTTCAGTTGGTTCACCCGACGCTTGATGTAGCTGTGGCCGGTCTTCCAGTAGTCGGTGGTGACACCGAGCTCTTTCAGCACCGGATCGGAGTGGTAGAGGCCGGTCGACTTGACGTCGACGACGAAGGTCGGGTGATGATGAACGCGGGCGAGGTCGCGGGCGAGCATGACGCCGACCTTGTCGGCGAAGATCTCCTCGCCCTGGTCGTCGATCACGCCGCAGCGATCGCCGTCGCCATCGAAGCCGAGGCCGACGTCCGCCCCGGTGCGGAGAACCTCGTCGCGGATGGCATGGAGCATCTCCATGTCCTCCGGGTTGGGGTTGTAGCGCGGGAAGGAGTGGTCGAGCTTCGTGTCGAGCGGGATCACCTCGGCGCCGAGGGCCGAGAGGATCTCCTCGGCGAAGGCGCCGGCGGTGCCGTTGCCACAGGCGGCGACCACCTTGATCGGCCGGGCGAGCTTCGGCCGGGAGACGAGGTCGGCGATGTAGCGGGCCGGGAAGTCCTCGACGAAGCGGTAGGAGCCGCCGCCGCAGAGATCGAACTCGGCGGCGAGGACGATCTCCTTCAGGCGGCCCATCTCGTCGGGCCCGAAGGTCAGCGGCCGAGCGCAGCCCATCTTGACGCCGGTCCAACCGTTCTCGTTGTGCGAGGCGGTGACCATGGCGACCGCCGGCACGTCGAGATCGAACTGGGCGAAGTAGGCCATCGGCGTGATCACCAGACCGATGTCGTGGACGATGCAGCCGGCCGCCATCAGCCCGGTCGTCAGCGCCAGTTTGATCGAGGCGGAATAGGAGCGGTAGTCGTGGCCGACGACGATCTCGCGCTTCACGCCGAGCTCGCCGAGCAGGGTACCGAGGCCCATGCCGAGGGCCTGGACACCCATCAGGTTGATCTCCTTGCCGAAGATCCAACGGGCATCGTATTCGCGGAAGCCGGTGCGCCTGACCATCGGTCGGGCTTCGTAGGCGTAGGTGTTGGGCTGAAGTTGCTGTTCGGGACCGGGAAACATGGGGTGGGACATCTCTCTGGAAACGGATGGACGACGGGTGGCGGCGGACGTCGGAATCGGAGGCATCCTACAAGGCGCGGGCGGCAAGGGAAGGGTCGCCGACGAAATCCGACGACATCAGCGGCCGGCGCCCGTCCACAGTCGGGCGCCGGCGGCGGTGGTGAGGGTGTCGTCGCACAACACGAGGCGTCGAGCGGAAGGCGGTCCGACGTCGAGACCCGCGCCGACGGCGAGGACGAGACGCGGTGTCGTTCCGGCGGCGAGGGTCTCGGCGGTCCGGTCGTCGTAGGCGACGAGAGTCGGGCGGGCGTCGGTGTTCGCGGTCGATGCGGCCAGCGGGCGCAGCAGGCAGACACCGCCCACCGTCGCCGTGACGCCGGCGAGGGTCGCGGCCGCCGGGTCGCCGACGGCGAGGTCGGGCAGAAGGAGGCGATCGTCCCGGGTCGCTCCGCAGGCGGCGGCGAGAGCGTGCATCCGGCGGACGAGGCCGTGGTGATCGAGGCGTCGTGGCGGATGGGCGGGCGAGGCGAGCCAGAGGGCGTCGTCGCGCGCGGCGATCGGCCGGCGATCGGCCGGGCGCAGGCGCTCCGGCGACAGGTCGGCGAGGGCCTCGTCGAGACGCGGATAGGCCATGGGATGGGGGCCATGGACCCAGACGGCGGCCATCGCCGTCAGGTGCGGCGCAGCGGTCTCGAAGCGCGGCAAGAGGGTGGCGTCGACGACGAGGTGGCGCGCTGCGACGGTGGCGATGGCCGCGGCGAGGGTGGGGCCGTCGAGCCCCGGATCGAGGAGAGCGGCGACGGCGCCGGCGGTGGCGATTCCGGTCCAGGCGGCGATCCGCTCGGGGCGGTTCGCCATCAGGACGACGACCGGTTCGCCGCGGCCGACTCCGTGCAGGATGGTCCAACGCGCCCAGCGGGCGGCCTGCCCGGCGAAATCCCCGTAGGTGAGCCGTTCCGAGCCGTCGACGGCGAGGAAGGCGAGACGATCGCGGTGCGCGGCCGCCCATTCCTCGATCTCGTCGCGCAGCGTCTGGTTCGGCGTGACGTCGAGGTCGGCGAGACGGCGGGCGACGGCCCGGCGGGTGCGCGCGGCGGCGATCGCCTGGGTGGCCGTGGTCCACGGGATCATGGCGGTCGTCTCTCGGTCCGGTGCGGCTCAGCCGAAGGTGCCGGAGAAGCCGGAGACCGACAGGGGATTGTCGATGACGGCGGTGCGATCCGGCGTGTCGGGGGCGAGCTGCCCGATGAAGGCGTGGAACATGCGTTCGACGAAGCTCTCGTCGAGATCGCGGGTGATGAAGACCAAGCGGGTGCGGCGATCGGCGTCGGGCCAGCGTTCGAGCTGGGCGACGGGATGGACGACGTGCTGGACGACGTGCAGGACCAGCGGTCGCTCGGGGTCCTCGGCGAGCCGCACCACACCCTTCACCCTGAGGAGCTTCGGCCCGTGGGCGGAGCGCAGGAGATCGAGAAAGAGGTCGAGGGCCGCCGCGGCGATCGGCCGATCGGTGGTGAGGCAGAAGGCGCGGATGCGGGCGTCGTGACGGTTGGGGTCGTGGACGTGGTGGTCGGGATGATCGCAGTCCGCGCCGCAGGTGGATCCGTCGCCGTGATGGTGATGGCCATGGTGGTGGTGACCATGATCGTGGCGACCATGGGCCGCCGCCTCGGCGCGTCGGCGCTCGGCGGCGCGGTCGCGATAGGCCTCCTCGGCGAGCCATCGGGTGACGTCCGCGGTCTTGGTCTCGGCCCGCCACAGGCCGCTCTCCAACAGTCGCGCCGGGGTCGCCTCGCCACCCGCGGCGTCGAGCAGCGGGGCGGCGGGATTGAGGACGTGCAGCCGGGTGCGCAGGGCGACGAGGGCGCGGTTCGCCGCCGGCGTGTCGCAGAGATCGGACTTGGTGATCACCAGCCGATCGGCGACGGCGGCCTGTTTCACCGCCTCTTCCTGGGCGTCGAGCGTGCCCATGCCGTTGACCGCATCGATCAGGGTGACGACGCCGTCGAGGCGATACCGGCGCACCAGATAGGGGTGACGCATCACGGTGTGGAGGATCGGCGCCGGGTCGGCAAGCCCGGTGGTCTCGATCACCACGCGACGCAAGGCCTTCAGGCGCCCGTTGTCCAGGCGCTTCAGCAGATCCTCGAGGGTGGCGACGAGGTCGCCGCGGATGGTGCAGCACAGGCAGCCGGAGGAGAGTTCGACGACGCCGTCGTCGGCGCGCTCGACCAGGACGTGGTCGATGCCGACCTCGCCGAACTCGTTGATGATCACCGCCGCGTCGGCCATCGCCGGATCGTGGAGGAGGCGATTGAGCAGGGTGGTCTTGCCGGCGCCGAGGAAGCCGGTGACGATGGTGAGCGGGATCGGCTCGGGCGGGCGGGGGGCGGTCTCGTCACGCATCGGTCGGGTCTCCTCGGTCGCACCGGTACGGGTCGACGGGGCGCCCGCGAGGCGCCGGGATCGGGCTTCGTTCGGCGGGGATCAGCCGCCGGGTTTCTTCTTCGGTTTGGCGGACGGCACCGGCATCGCGACCGGTTTGGCGCCGACCTTCGCCGTCGGCTTCGCCCCGGATTTCGCCGTGGGCTTCGCGGGCGCCGGTTTCGCCGCGGGCTTGGCCTTGCCGAGGGTGGCGGCGACCTTGACCGCGGGGATCGGCTTGGCGGTGGTGGGTTTCGCCGCGACGGGGGCGCCGGGAGCGGCGATGATCATCGGGCCGCCGTTCGCCGGGGGCAGGGTGGCGCCCCAGCCGGTCGTACCGGAGGCGGGATCACGCGGCCGGATGGCGCCCGGCGCGGGGGCGGAGGCCGTGGCGAAGGTCGGCGCGTTCATCAGTGCGGTGGGGTTGGTCACCGGGGCCAGAGCGAGCATCTCGCCGGCGTCACTCGGCGCGGCATCGGCACCGCCGATCCACACCCGTACCGGCGGGCCGATGTCGAAGCGTTCGGTGAGATAGGTGGCCGGTTTCAACGGCGCCCAGCCGGGTTCGCCCGGTTTGATCACCGCGCTCTGGTCTCGGTCGCCGGTCAGGCGCTGCGTCTCGCCGATTTCTTCCGGGTCGGGGGTGCGATCGCGCTTCTTGCCGCAGATCTCGGGTTTCATGTCGACCACCGGCCGACCGGTCTCCGGGCCACGGGCCATGTGGTCGAGGGTCTCGCGGGCGGAGAAGCGACCGAAGAGCCCGCCGCTGTCCTCGAAGCCCTTGGTGAAGAGTTCGGCGGCCAGTTCGGCGCGGACCCGGGTGTTGCGGGCGCCGAGCACCACCGCCACCAGCTTGCGATCACCCCGCCGGGCGGTGGCGACGACGTTGAAGCCCGACGAACAGATGAAGCCGGTCTTCATGCCGTCGGCGCCGGGGAAGCGGTCGAGCAGGTGGTTGTGGTTGCGAATGATCTCTTCGCCGATCTGGATGCCGGGCAGTCGCCACAGGCCGGAGGCCTCGGGGAACTCGGTGAGCAGGGCGCGGGCGAGAAGGCCGAGATCGCGGGCGGTGGTCATCTGGCCGGCATCGGGCAGGCCATGAGGATTGCCCCAATGGGTCGAACGCATGCCGAGGAGGCGGGCCTGCCGGTTCATCTCGGCGACGAAAGCCTCCTTGGAGCCACCGACCGCCTCGGCGAGTGCCCAGGAGACGTCGTTGGCCGACTTCACCATGATGATCTTGAGAGCGTTGTCGACGGTGACCACCTCGCCGACCTTGAAGCCCATCTTGCTCGGCGGCTGGCGCGAGGCGGTCGCCGTCATCGGCACCGGCGAGGACGGGCGGACGCGGCCGGCGCGGATCGCCTGGAGCGTCACCCAGGCGGTCATCAGCTTGGTGACCGAGGCGGGATACCACGCCTGATCGGCGTTGTGGCGGGCGACGACTTCGCCGGAGCGGGCGTCGAAGACGAGATAGGCACCGGCGGTGGGGGCCGCGGTGGCGGCCCCGCCGAAGCCGAGGAGTGCGAAAGCCGCGACCGCGGCGAGAGCGCGGCGGCGGCGGGCGGGGAGCGTGAGCGTCGGGCGCGGGCGATTCACGGGGGCGTCGTCTCTCCGTTCGGGACGTCGCGCCGCCGGGCGGGCTGCGGTGCGCGGCGCGGGTCCACACGAGATCGGATCGGGCATCGATAGCCGATTTGCACGGCGTCGGCCAAGGGGCCGTCGCCACACGGCCGTCGACATCGGATCGGGACGGCCGGCCGTCGCGAGGGTTGGCTCGAGAATGAGCCGAAATCGCGGCACGGAATTCGCTGGACAAGCGGACGTTCGCCCCGCATTCGAGAGGTCGCGCCGTCTGGCGCCGGGCTCACCCCATCCGCTTCTTCCGCTTCGGTTCGCCCATGATCCCGACCCCCGACACCGACGAGATCCCGCCGCTCCGCCTCGAGCGGGCGCGCGGCCGTGCCGAGATCGCCTTCAAGCAGCGCGACGGGGCGACGGTGCTCGATCGGCTGTTCCAGGAGGGACAGGCGAAGATCCGGCTGCCGAAGGCGCACGGCGGAGAGCCGGCGACGGCGGTGCTGATCAACACCGCCGGCGGCATCGCCGGAGGTGACCGGTTGACCTACGGTGCCCGGTTCGGGGCGGGGACACGGGGCGTCGTCACCTCGCAGGCGGCGGAACGGGTCTACCGTTCGTCCACCACCGACGGATCGCGCGCCGGCGAGGTCACGACCCGGCTCGAGGTCGAGGCCGGGGCCTTCGCCGAATGGCTGCCGCAAGAGACCATCCTGTTCGATCGCGCCGCCCTCGACCGGCGGCTCGAGGTGGAGATGGCGGCGGACGCCCACCTCCTCCTCTGCGAGACGGTGGTGTTCGGCCGAGCGGCGATGGGCGAGCGGGTGGAGAGCTGCCGGCTCACCGATCGCTTCCGCGTTCGTCGCGGCGGCCGGCTGATCTTCGCCGACACGTCGCGGATCGACGGCTGCGCCGGTGAGATCCTCGCCGGGACCGCGACCGGCGGCGGAGCGACGGCGCTGTCGACCGTCCTGTGGGTGGCGCCGGACGCCGAGGCGCGGATCGACGATCTCAGGGTGGTGCTCGACGGGCTGGCGAGCGAGGCGGGGGCGAGCGCCTGGGACGGGATGGTCTGCCTCAGACTGGCGCAAGGCTCGGCGCGCACCCTGCGCGACGACCTCATTCGCGTGCTGTTGCACATTCGGCAGGCAGATCTGCCGCGTGTCTGGTCTTGCTGAGGGCGCTCGGGCGTCACATTCTGCTCGAGAACACATCGTCACCCGAGGCCCTCGTCGATCCCGGCGCACGGCACCGGGTGCTTGCCGACGAGAGCCCCCGCATGAACCTCACCCCCCGCGAGAAGGACAAGTTGCTCATCGCCATGGCGGCGATCGTGGCGCGCCGGCGCCTGGAGCGCGGGGTGAAGCTCAATCACCCGGAGGCGGTGGCGCTGATCACCGACTTCGTCGTCGAGGGCGCCCGCGACGGCCGCACCGTCGCCGAGCTGATGGAGGCCGGCGCCCATGTCGTGTCCCGCGAGCAGGTGATGCCGGGCGTCTCCGAGATGATCTACGACATCCAGGTCGAGGCGACCTTCCCGGACGGGACCAAACTGGTCACGGTGCATCATCCGATCCGTTGAGAGTGTGACCAATGTCACCGACGGCCGCCGCTGTCGGTGTTCGGATCGCCGCTCGCTCGAGATCGAAGGAGACGACACCATGCTCGAACTGCGCCCCAACTGCGAATGCTGTGATCGCGATCTGCCGCCGAGCGCCGAGGCGTACATCTGTTCGTTCGAATGCACCTGGTGTCCGACCTGCGCGAGCGAGATCCTGAAGGGCATCTGTCTCAACTGTGGCGGCGAACTGGTGCGCCGGCCGATGCGTCCGGCGGCCAAACTCGCCGACAATCCGGCCTCGACGGTGCGCGTCTTCAAGGCCGAGGGCTGCGCGCCGAAGACCGCGGCGTGAAGAAAAGGGAGTGTCACGATGATCCCCGGTGAAGTGTTCTGCGCGCAAGGCGACATCGAGCTCAACGCCGGGCTCGAGGTGACGGAGATCGAGGTCTCCAACACCGGCGATCGGCCGATCCAGGTCGGCAGCCACTACCATTTCGCCGAGACCAATCCCGGGCTCGCCTTCGACCGGGCGGCGGCGCGCGGGCTACGGCTCGACATACCGGCCGGCACGGCGGTGCGTTTCGAACCGGGGCAGAGCCGGTCGGTGCGGCTGGTGCCGTTCCGGGGGAAGCGCGAGGTCTACGGCTTCCGCGGCGACGTCCAGGGCAAGCTGTGAGCCCGTCCCGTATCTCCGGGCCGCGCGCCGAGGGGTGCCGGCCTCGTTCCTGTGATCCGAGGTGAGACCGAATCCATGGCCTACAAGATCTCCCGCTCGGCCTATGCCGACATGTTCGGCCCGACCGTCGGCGACAAGGTGCGGCTCGCCGACACCGATCTGATCGTCGAGGTCGAGAAGGACTTCACCGTCTACGGCGAGGAGGTGAAGTTCGGCGGTGGCAAGGTGATCCGCGACGGCATGGGGCAGGCGCAGACGACGCGCGCGGCCGGTGCGGTCGATACGGTGATCACCAATGCGCTGATCATCGACGCCAAGCTCGGCATCGTGAAGGCCGACGTCGGGTTGAAGGACGGGCGTATCGTCGGCATCGGCAAGGCGGGCAATCCGGACGTCCAGCCGGGGGTCGACATCATCGTCGGGCCGGGGACCGAGGCGATCGCCGGCGAGGGCAAGATCCTCACCGCCGGCGGCATCGACACCCACATCCACTTCATCGCCCCGCAGCAGATCGACGAGGCGCTGATGTCGGGCGTCACCACCATGCTCGGCGGCGGCACCGGGCCGGCGACCGGCACGGCGGCGACCACCTGCACTCCCGGCCCGTGGCACCTCGCCCGCATGCTGGCGGCAGCCGACGCCTTCCCGATGAACCTCGCCTTCACCGGCAAGGGTAACGCGGCACTGCCCGAGGCGCTCATCGAGCAGGTCGTGGCGGGCGCCTGCGGCCTCAAGCTGCACGAGGACTGGGGGACGACCCCGGCGGCGATCCGCAATTGTCTGACGGTCGCCGACCGATACGACGTCCAGGTGGCGATCCATACCGATACGCTGAACGAATCGGGCTTCGTCGAGGACACGATCGCCGCCTTCGAGGGGCGCACCATCCACGCCTATCACACCGAAGGGGCCGGCGGCGGCCATGCGCCGGACATCATCCGGGTGGCGGGGCTCGCCAACGTCATCCCGTCGTCGACCAACCCGACGCGGCCCTACACCCGCAACACCCTCGACGAACACCTCGACATGTTGATGGTCTGCCATCACCTCGACGGTTCGATCCCCGAGGACGTGGCCTTCGCCGAGAGCCGCATCCGGCGCGAGACGATCGCGGCGGAGGACATCCTGCACGACATGGGCGCGTTCTCGATCATCTCCTCCGACAGTCAGGCGATGGGGCGGGTCGGCGAGGTGATCATCCGCACCTTCCAGACCGCCCACAAGATGAAGGTCCAGCGTGGGCGGTTGGTCGGGGAAGCGGGCGACAACGACAATCTCCGCGTCCGCCGCTACATCGCCAAGGTGACGATCAACCCGGCGATCGCCCATGGGCTCTCCGCGCATGTCGGCTCGGTCGAGGTCGGCAAGTTCGCCGATCTGGTCTTGTGGACGCCGGCCTTCTTCGGGGTCAAGCCGGATCTGGTGCTGAAGCTCGGCACCATCGCCGCCGCGCCGATGGGCGACCCCAACGCCTCGATCCCGACGCCGCAGCCGGTGCACTATCGGCCGATGTTCGGCGCCTTCGGCGGGGCGCTGCCGGCGAGCCGGCTGACCTTCGTGTCGAAGGCGGCGGCAGAGACGGGGATCGCCGAGAAGCTGGGGCTCACCTCGATCGTGGTGGCGGTGGAGAACTGCCGCTCGATCGGCAAGAAGGATATGGTTCTCAACGACGCCATGCCGCATATCGAGGTCGACCCCGAGACCTACGAGGTCCGCGCCGACGGCGAACTGCTCACCTGCGAGCCGGCCGAGGTGCTGCCGATGGCGCAGCGCTATTTCTTGTTCTAGATTCGGGGCGAGACAGCATAAGTCTGGCTTTGACCGATCGGAGCAGCGAGTGAAGTTTTCAGAGCGCGTTGGTGCGAAAGAGGTCACCAATTTTCTTCAGATTGGAGACATGGATGCGTCTCTTCGAAATTCTATTTGGAATCTTATACAAGAATTTCTGCCGTTATCGCCAGCAAGGACAGGTCAAGATGATATTAATAGACGTGGCATATATGTAAAGATTTGGTCCGAATTCCTAAGCCTTAAAATAGATGACACGCCAGCGACGAACTCCCTTTGTCGCTCAGAATTATTAATAATGTACGATAATTTCAAATGGTACGAAGTTTATGACTTTCTTGAGTTTATCTTGATAAATTTCCACTCTGTCAACGGAAAAGAATTGGCAAATTCGATTTTGGAAAAAGAGCGTTCTGGTTATCGATTTATTGGAGATATACTTGTTTCGATATCCGATAGTTTCGAAATTGAAACAGTATCATCTGTATTGCTTATTCGCGATTATTTTTCAGGTGCTCGCGAGCACCTTCTTAGTGCCTATAAGCTATTTTCCAAAAAACTCGACCCTGATTATCGAAATGCGATAAAGGAAGCGATATCGGCTGTTGAAAGCGCCGCTAAGATTATTTCCGGATCAGAGAAAGCTACTCTGGCAGAGGCCGTCCAATCGATTGACAAAATACATAGAATGCATCCCGCGTTTAGAGAGTCTATTCTGAAATTGTATGGATGGACGAGCGACGAAAAGGGCGTACGGCATTCGTTTTATGATTCAATTTTATCTATTGATGAGGCCGACGCGCATTTCATGCTCGTAATTTGCGCGAGTATTGTGAATTTTTTGATCTCAAAATATACCAATACAAGAATTGAGAGCAGATAGTTCGCTCAGCCGTTTTCACTCGTTTACCTCTAGGAGGTGTTTCCGCATGATCCGCGCCACCACCGTTCTTCCCGCCGGTTCGTTCCGGCCCGATCTCGCCCGCGACACCGTGGTGCTCGATTTCGACGAGCGGCGGCGGCGGCGCGGCGTGGTGATGGGCGAGAAGGGGATCGAGTTCCTGGTCGATCTCGCCGAGACCCCTGCGCTCACGAACGGCGACGCCTTCGAGCTCGAGGACGGGCGGCTGGTGCTGGTCGCCTCGGCCGCCGAGAAGCTGGTGGAGTTCCGCGTCGCCGATCCCTTCGCCCTGACCCGGCTCGCCTGGCATCTCGGCAATCGCCACACGCCGACGCAGATCCTCCCCGGCGCGCTTCGCATCCGCGACGACCACGTGCTGGTCGAGATGGTCAAGAAGATGGGCGGGGCCGAGATCGGCTTCGTCCAGGCGCCGTTCGACCCGGAGGGCGGGGCCTACGGTCACGGTGCCACCATGGGCCACGACCACGGTCATGCGCATGCCGTCGATCCGGCGATCGCGGCGGCGGCGGAGCGTCGCGCCAAACGGCGGGCGGAGCGGACGCCGCATGTCCACGGGCCGGACTGTGGGCCGGACTGCGGGCATGATCACGACCACGACCACGACCACGACCACGATCACGATCATGGGCACTCGCATGGCCACGATCACGGGACCTCTCATGCCCACGGCCACGACCATTCCCATGACCACGACCATGGCCATTCCCATGACCATTCCCACGGCCATGGGCGCGACCATCGCCACGGGCACGAGCATGGCTGAGCCGCGGGTCGCCGCTCGCCTCGCCCGTCTTCCCCGGCCGGAACGCAGCGGAGGGGAAGGGGATCCGGGGCGGAGGTACCACCCGGAGGGGCGGTGCGATCACGAGGGGAGACGTCGTCCCGGATCCCCTTCCCTCGCTTCGCTCGCCGCGGACGACGCGACGCGGTCGCCGGGCGGCATGGGGCCTGCGAGCCGCTCCGAGTTCCTGCTCGGTATCGTCCCGTGACCGACGCCACCTCGGACCTCCTCACGCTGCAGGTGTGGCTCTCGCCGGCCTTCCCGGTCGGCGGGTTCACCTACAGCCACGGGCTCGAATGGGCGATCGAGGCGGGGGACGTGGTGTCCGCGGTCAGCCTCGAGGCGTGGCTCGGCGACGTGCTTCTCCATGGGGCAGGGCGAAGCGACGCGATCTTTCTGACACATGCCCATGCGGCGACGACCGGCGACGATCTCGACCGGCTGGCACAGGTGATCGAGCTGGCGGCCGCCTTCCAGCCGTCGAAGGAGCGGCGGCTTGAGGCGACGGCGCAGGGCGCCGCCTTCGTCCGCGCGGTGACCGACACCTGGGACGACGGCGGCTTTGCCGACCTTCTCGGGCGGATCACCCCGCACTTTCCGGCGCCGCTCTTTCCCGCCGTCCCCTGGACCCATGCGGTGGCGGTCGGGGTGGCGGCGGCGGTCGCCGGCATCGCGGTCGAGGCGGCGGCGCCGGCCTATGTCCAGGCCTTCGCCGGCAACGTCGTCTCGGCCGGTGTGCGCGCCGTCCCGCTCGGTCAGTCGGACGGGCTCAGGGTGCTGAAGCGGCTCGCCCCCGTCGTTCGACGTATCGCCGCCGAGGCGGCGACGGCCAGGCTCGACGACGTCGGCGGGGCGGCGATCCGCGCCGACATCGCGTCGATGAAACACGAAACCCAGTACACGAGGCTCTTCCGCTCATGATCGCGTCCCCGACATCGAAGTCCCCCCACGGCCCCCTGCGCGTCGGCGTCGGTGGGCCGGTCGGCTCGGGCAAGACGGCGTTGATGGACGCGCTGTGCAAGCGGTTGCGCGAGACCTACGATCTCGCCGCCATCACCAACGACATCTACACCCGCTGGGACGCCGACTATCTGGTGCGCTCCGGGGCGCTCGACGCCGATCGGATCATGGGGGTGGAGACGGGCGGGTGCCCGCACACCGCGATCCGCGAGGATGCCTCGATCAATCTGGCGGCGGTCGCCGAGATGCGGGCGAAGTTTCCCGACCTCGACCTGATCCTGATCGAATCGGGGGGCGACAACCTCGCCGCCACCTTCTCGCCGGAGCTCGCCGACCTGACGATCTACGTCATCGACGTGGCGGCGGGGGAGAAGATCCCGTCGAAGGGCGGGCCGGGGATCACCCGCTCCGATCTCCTGGTGATCAACAAGATCGATCTGGCGC
>ERZ1645187.3395-NODE-3395-length-13418-cov-7.068622_pt1 | contig 13418 bp, 9 predicted proteins | sample MGYA00575352_ERZ1645187 | MGnify/ENA primary metagenome ERZ1645187 (study PRJEB40837, sample SAMN11349314) | freshwater sediment metagenome | isolation source: river sediment | host: Sediment | place: India: Wazaribad , New Delhi | collected 2017-02-21 ...
CGGAGACTCGGACGGCGACGATGCCGATTTTTACGGTGAAAACGCCGCGATCCTCGCAGAAAACGGCGCGGCCCTTACCCTGAACGAAATCACTGTTTCCACTGACGGCAAGCATGCGAACGCCGTATTCAGCTACGGTGAAGGCACCACCGTAAACATCTCCAATGCGATTATCAAAACCACCGGCAGCTGCTCCGGCGGACTGATGACCACAGGCGGCGGAACAATGAACGCCGAAAAGCTCACCATCAATACGACGGGGAACTCATCGGCTGCCATACGCTCTGACCGCGGAGGAGGAACCGTCACCGTCAAAGACGGGAGCTATACCACTTCAGGAACAGGCTCGCCCGTCATTTATTCTACAGCCGACATCACGGTTTCCGATGCGGAAATGACATCCACCGCTTCCCAGGGGGTTGTCGTAGAGGGCAAAAATTCCGTTACCCTCAACAATGTGACGCTTTCTGCCGATAACACTCAGAAAAACAGTTCGAACTCAGACTGGTATCAGGCTGTCATGATCTATCAGTCGATGTCAGGCGACGCGGCACAGGGCGCCTCTTCCTTCACAATGAGCGGCGGAAGTCTGACCAACGAAAACGGCGACATTTTCTTTGTCAATAACACGGAAACGGCCATCACGCTGAGCGGAGCTACGATCACTAACAAGGATGCCGACGGTGTATTTCTTCGGGCGGCTGCAGCCGGCTGGGGAAACGAAGGCTCCAACGGCGGTCACGTAACGCTCACTGCATCGGCCCAGCAGATCGACGGCAATATGCTCGTCGACGACATCTCGACACTTAATCTTTATCTTGCGGACGCCAGTACTTTTTCAGGCGCGATTAATCCCGATAAAGCTCAGGGGGACGTCTACGTCGAACTGTCCGGAGGTTCCAAATGGACTCTTTCCGGTGATTCCTATATCACGAGTCTTACCTGCGATACAGACAGTATAGATCTCAACGGACACACACTTTATGTAAACGGCACGGCCTACACACAGGGCACCGCAGCTTCCGGACAGACGGTCTCCTGATCTGGGACTGATCGAGCAGATCAACGGTTTTTACTGTATCCGAAGCATCGAGGCCCTGAAACGACACCAGGAGTTTCTGAAAAACTGATTATATAATTTTCAATAAAGATATCAGACACTAAAAAGACGCCCGTTCTGCTGTTTTAATATCAGCCGAACGGGCGTCTTTATATTGAGCCGACCGCTGGTTGATCAAACCGCTGTCCTTTTTTATTTTACAATGCCGTGATGGATCCGCCGCCGTCCGCACGGATTGTCTGACCGGTCAGATATCTCGAGTCGTCGCTGGCGAGAAATACCGCGACAGGGGCGATATCGTCGTAGGCAGTGCCGACATGGCCGACCGGCGGAGATACATTATCACATTTGATTCATGTTAGAGAACAGAGAACAGGCGATCTGCATCCAGGTAAAATCAGGACTTGATGGACCCTCTTCTATCTTGAAGCCTTTTCATAGCTGCGTGCACAAAAATAAAAAACGGACTCATAGAGTCCGCTAATTAAGATGTGATCCTCGCCAACCTTTTTCAACACATATCCAAATAAATCCGGATCGTTAAAGCCAGAGATTGTGTAGTATATATTTTCTTTTAGGTATTCAGGATACGGTTTCCTGGGACTCTTTCCTGTAGCCTCTGCGTTATACAATCTTTGCATAAAGAACGGCAGTCCCTCTCCAAGATGTCCAACAAACACTTTTAAACCCGGATGTCTGTCAAATGCTCCAGAAGCAATTAATCGAAGCACATGAACACCCGTTTCAATATGCCATCCCCAGCCTCCAGAAGACAGCACAGTCTGAGCGTAAGGATCATCCATTTTATAATAAGCATCAACAATCGTTTTAGACGGAAGTGCCGGATGAATATAGAGTGGCATATTTAATCGCTCTGCTATTTCCAGTATTGGCTCAAATTGTGGTTCATCCAAATAATGCCCATTGATATGACCATTGATAACAGCACCGACAAAGCCTTCCATTTTGGCACATCGCTCCAATTCTTTTGCGGCTTCTGTTGGGTTGGGAGTGGGAAGCGCTGCGAATCCACGAAAACGGTCTGGGTTCTTCTTTATTCCCTTTGCTAAAATGTCATTACTAATCTTTGCATAATGAACAGCTTCATTTTCTGGCAGTGTTTCCATATCGGCATTGCACAGTGATAAAAACTGCATGGACAATCCCACTGCATCCATCATCTGTATTCTGCCTTCGCCAATATCAGACACAACTCTACAGGTATTTTCGTACTGTTCTGGTGATTGAATCATTCTAACCAGTTCCATACTTTTGTGTCCGGGAGTCCCTTCTTTTTCAAATAGTTCCCGTGGACACCAGTGTTCTTCAAGACCTATTAATTTCATTCGTATTTCCCCCTTACAATCATAAACATCCATACTAACATAAATGGTGTATTGAGCATCAGCATCCATTCCGGAGCGAATGGGCATACAAAACTATATCCGGCAAGCAGTACACCTGCAAGCACACCACAAATTTTAATAACTTTGTTATTCGTTGTCTGGGCAGATGAAATCATCCACAGACCCTCGAAAATATGGGCAGCGTATCGAACCGTGTTTGGAAGTGTCAGGCTCACTGCTATAATTCCAAGAGACAAATTCCCCGTAATGCCATAAAAATTATTCAGGTACAAAAGACCGCTCAACACATCAAGTACAATTCAGAATGTTCCTGCTCTTTTTCCCCATTCTGGAGTAGGCAGCTTGTTAATAAAGAAAAACATGGATAAATGCCATATTAATCCCAGATATTCTCTTGCATACTGCCCAGCTCCACTTGTAAATGCGAAAAACGGCATTGAAATCACAAGCAGTGTAAATCCGATTGCTGCTAATGTTTTTAAAGGTGGAAGATGATCACCTTCCGGTGTGAACCATTTTTTGATTTTTCCCATACTCTATTTACCTTCCTGACTATTGCTTTGTTTCCAGTTTCCCAGCATTTCAACATAGCAAAATCCTGTCACATCTTTCCCTTACTCTCCTTACTTTCTATTTTTGTTTGTATTTGATTTTACGCAACACCTGTAGTATATTTCGGAAAAAGTTAGAATACAATAGTAGCGTAACATGTGCTACGAAAAGGAGAAAAAATGTATCACATCAAGAAGGATAAAAGAATGATCAAGTCTGCCGCTTTAATTTGCGATGGTCTTGCTGAAATCTTAAGAGCCAAGCCATACGCAGAAATCAGTATTACAGATGTCTGTGAACCAAAAGGAATTGCACGAACAACATTTTATCGATTGTTTGATACACTTGACGATGTGTTGCTCTATCAATTTGATTCTCTTTTCGAGGAAAGTATTGTTAAATACGCAGAGTATGATAACCTGCATAAATCTTTTGCAAAGACAATCCTCGAAATTGCAGTTAACAACAAAACACTCATTTCTGCTATCGTAGCAAGTGGAAGGAGTGACTTGTTCTCGGCATCTACAACTTCCAATGAAGAACGGATTCTTCAAAATGTAAATCTTCAAATAACAGAAAAAGACAGCCTATACTGTACAGCCATGCTTACGCAATTGGCTTATGCAGTACTTAGTATTTGGGTAAATACCGGCTGTCATGAATCTTCAGATGAGCTGTATGAAATTATGAAGCATGAAATGAAACTGATTTATACTTATTTATAATGGTAGAAAGTCCGTCTACCCGCCGAAACGCCGGGCTTTCAACGCTCTGCTCAGTCGTCCAGGGGTTTCATGGTCGGGAACAGGATTACGTCGCGGATCGTCTTCTGCTGAGTCATCAGCATGACCATCCGGTCAATCCCGATACCGAGTCCGCCTGTCGGCGGCAGTCCCACTTCGAGGGCGTTGATGAAGTCCGCATCGTAGGGATGAGCTTCTTCATCTCCGCCGGCCTTCTTCGCGACCTGCGCTTCAAAGCGCTGCTTCTGGTCGATGGGGTCGTTGAGCTCCGAGAACGCGTTCGCGCATTCCGCGCCGTTGATGTACAGCTCGAAACGCTGGGTGTACTTCGGATTTTCCGGGTCTCTCTTCGCCAGCGGCGAGATTTCCACCGGATGCATCGTGACGAACGTAGGCTGGATCAGCTTGTCTTCGACGGTTTCATCGAAAACCTCCGCCATGATTTCTCCGACAGAGCCCTTCTTTTCATCGTCGATATGATACGGTTCGGCCGCGGCAACCGCTTCTTCGAGGGTCATCGTGTCGAAATCCAGGCCCGTGTGTTCCTTGACGAGGTCCACCATGCGGGCTCTGCGGAAGGGCTTCTTCAGATTGATTTCCTTGCCGTCGTATTCGATGGTCATCGTGTCCAGCAGCGACGAAGCGACGTAGTCGTACAGGTCTTCCACCATATTCATGACGTCTTCGTAATCCGCGTAGGCTTCGTAGGTTTCCAGCAGCGTGAATTCAGGATTGTGTGTCGCGTCCATTCCTTCGTTGCGGAAAACACGGGAGATTTCATAAACCTTGTCGAAGCCGCCGACGATGAGACGCTTGAGCGGAAGCTCCAGCGCGATTCTCAGGTACAGCGGGATATCGAGGGTATTGTGGTGAGTGACGAACGGACGGGCGTTGGCGCCGCCGGCCAGCGTGTTGAGCACCGGCGTTTCGACTTCGATGAAGCCGCGTTCGTCGAGGAACTGACGGATCTTCGAGATGATGCGCGAGCGCATGACAAAGACGTCCTTGACCTCCGGATTGACGATCAGGTCCACGTACCGCTGACGGTAGCGCAGATCCATATCCTTCAGACCGTGATACTTTTCCGGAAGGATCTGGAGCGACTTCGACAGCAGCGTGACCTCTTCCGCGCGCACGGAGATTTCCCCCCGCTTCGTCCGGAAGACCTTCCCGCGTACGCCGATGATGTCGCCGATATCGTAGGTCTTTATTTCGTCGTAGTTTTCCAGCAGGTCCTTCTTCATAAACAGCTGGATCTTGCCGGCCGCATCCTGAAGATCGTAAAAACCGACCTTGCCCTGACCGCGCTTGGACATCAGACGTCCCGCGATCGTTACTTCCTGTTCTTCGAGATCGTCGAAATTGTCGGCGATCTTCTTCGAGTCCGACGTGCGTTCGAACTTCGTTATCTTAAACGGATCCTGTCCGTTTTCTCTGAGTCTGTCCAGCTTGTCCCTGCGGACCGCGAGGACTTCGCTTAAATTCTCTTCTGCCATTCCTTCTCCTGGTTTATTCTATCGGCGGATCCCGAGGATCTCGTACTTCACTTCGCCGTTGGGGACCTTGATGGTCACGATCTCGCCAACCTTCGCGCCGATCAGCCCTGCGCCGACAGGTGATGCGTTGGAAAGCTTGTTTTCCTTCAGATTCGATTCGGTGGAACCGACGATCTTGTATTCTTCGATTTCGTCGTCGTCCAGGTCGCGGATCTTGACAACGCTGCCTACGCTGACGTCGTCCGTGTGGATATCTTCATCCGGCACGACCTCCGCGTTTTTCAGACGTTCTTCGAGCTCCGCGATTTCGCCTTCGACGAAACCCTGTTCGGTTTTCGCTTCGTCGTATTCCGAGTTTTCAGACAGGTCTCCGTAACCGCGGGCTACCTTGATACGGTCCGCGACTTCATATCGTTTGACGGTTTTCAGGTACTCGAGCTTTGTCTTGAGCTTGTCGAGACCTTCCTGGGTCATGATGATTTTTTTATCTGCCATTGTGTTTCCTGCTTTCCTGCCGTGCCGGCTGTGATGATTCGGCTAGATCGCCGTAATATCGACCAGTTCGATGTCTTCCATCGTCCGGCCGTTTTCGAGACTGGATACGAGCGCGTTCGCTGTGTCGAGTGACGTCAGCAGATGAATCGAGCGTTCGACAGCCTTTCTTCTCATTCTGACTTCGTCGAGTCCGGGCTGACGGCCCTTCGTCGAGGTGGAGATCACGTAGGTGACCTTGCCGGAATCCAGCAGATCTCCGATATTCGGACCTGCTTCCGACAGCTTCCTGACTTCGTAATTCACGACGCCGTTCCTGCTCAGATGCCTGCTGGTTCCCGCCGTCGCGTAAATCGTAAAGCCGAGATCCGCAAAACGCTTCGCGGTTTCCAGCGCTTCATCCTTGTCCATATCGCGGACAGAGATGAGCACGCCGCCTTCGCGTTCCATCTTGTTGCCTGAGGCCACCAGCGCCTTGTAAAGCGCGTCTTCAAATTCGTGGGCGACGCCCAGAACTTCGCCTGTGGACTTCATTTCCGGTCCCAGCTGTGTGTCGACGTCAGCGAGCTTCGCGAAGCTGAACACGGGAACCTTGACCGCAACATAATCCTTTTCCGGATTCAGGCCCGGTTCGTAGCCCAGCTCCCTGAGTGTCGCGCCGGTCATGATACGGGTCGCCAGATCCACCATCGGGATGTCCGTGACCTTCGAAATGTACGGAACCGTACGCGACGAACGCGGATTGACCTCGATGACGTATACCTTGCCGTCGTGGACGACGTACTGAACGTTGACCATGCCGATCACGTCAAGCGCTCTCGCCAGACGTCCGGTGTAGTCGACGATGGTTTCCTTGATCTCGTCGGACAGCGTCTGAGGCGGATAGACGGAGATCGAGTCCCCCGAATGTACGCCCGCGCGTTCAATATGCTCCATGATACCCGGAATCAGGTAGTCCGTACCGTCGCAGATCGCGTCGACTTCGACTTCCGTACCCATCAGGTATTTATCGATCAGAACCGGATTCTCAAGCTTCCGGCTCGTAATGATATTCATGTATTCTACTACATCTTTATCCTCGTGGGCAATAATCATATTCTGCCCGCCGAGAACATAGGACGGACGCAGCAGGACAGGATAGCCCAGCTCGCCGGCCGCGACCACCGCTTCGCCGGTGGTAAATACCGTCTTGCCCTCCGGTCTCGGGATCTGACAGCGTTCCAGCAGCTCGTCGAAGAGCTCCCGGTCTTCCGCCGCGTCGATGTTCTTCGGATCGGTTCCGAGGATAGGCACCTTGATTTCCTTCAGGTGCTGCGTGAGCTTGATCGCCGTCTGGCCGCCGAACTGGACGATGGCGCCGTCCGGCTTTTCCGTTTCGACAATCGCCCGGACATCCTCCGCCGTCAGCGGTTCGAAATACAGTCTGTCCGACGTGTCGAAGTCGGTGGAGACCGTTTCCGGATTGTTGTTGACGATAACCGCGTCGTATCCGAGGTCCTTCAGGGTCCACGCGCAGTGTACAGAGCAGTAGTCGAATTCGATTCCCTGTCCGATTCGGATCGGTCCGGAACCGAAGACGAGAATTTTTTTATGATCCTTCAGATTATGTTCTTCGAGGAAGATTTCCGCTTCGTTTTCTTCATCGTGCGTCGAGTAGAAATACGGCGTTTCCGCGGCGAATTCTCCGGCGCAGGTATCGACCATCTTGAAGCCCGCGTATTTTCTCGGGAACTTCTCGCCGGTCAGGCGTTCGATTGTCGAATCGAGGAAGCCGATTTCTCTTGCGACCGTCAGACGTTCCGCTCCCCGTTCGTCCGAGAGTCCCTTTTCGATAAGGTCGCGTTCCATGACCGCCAGATGGCGCAGCTTGTCCAGGAACCACATGTCGATCTGGGTCTTCGCCTGGATCTCTTCAAGCTCGATGCCCCGGTACAGCGCTTCGTAAACCACGAAGGCGCGTTCGTCATCCCTGCGGGTCAGGGCTTCTCTGATTTCTTCATCGCTGGCCTTGCGGTATTTTTCCACCGACAGGGTGTCGAAGCCGAGCTCTACCGAACGGATCGCCTTCATCATCGCCTGCTCGAAGGAGGAGCCGATGGACATGATCTCGCCGGTGGCCTTCATCTGGGTACCCAGTTCACGCTTGGCGTAAACGAACTTGTCAAAGGGCCAGCGCGGGAACTTGACGACAATATAGTCGATGACCGGTTCGAAGCAGGCCGGCGTTTTGCCGGTGATGTCGTTCGTGATCTCGTCCAGCGAATAACCGACGGCGATCAGACTCGCGATCTTCGCGATGGGGTAGCCTGTGGCTTTCGATGCGAGCGCGGAGGAACGCGAAACTCGCGGATTGACTTCGATAACCGCGTAGTTGAAGTTTTCAGGGTCCAGAGCGAACTGACAGTTGCAGCCGCCTTCCACCTTCAGCTCCGCGATAATCTTCAGCGCGGAGGTACGAAGCATCTGGTATTCCTTGTCGGACAGGGTCTGGCACGGCGCGACGACAATGGAGTCGCCCGTATGGATTCCCACCGGGTCGAAATTTTCCATCGAGCACACCGTGATGACATTTTCCTTCGCATCGCGCATGACTTCGAATTCGATTTCCTTCCAGCCCGCGATGCTGCGTTCGATCAGAACCTGGGTGATCGGCGACAGGCGCAGCCCGTTGCGCGCGATTTCCCGCAGCTCTTCCTCAGAATGGGCGAAGCCGCCGCCGGTGCCCCCGAGGGTGAACGCCGGACGGACGACGACAGGATAGCCGATCTGATCCGCGAATTCCAGCGCTTCGTCGACGGTCGTGACGACCTTTGACGGAACCACCGGCTCGCCGATCTTCTGCATCATATCTTTGAATTCCTGACGGTCCTCCGCCTTGTCGATGGTTTCGACGTTCGCACCCAGAAGCTTGACATCGTGGGCGTCGAGGAAGCCTTCCTTCGCAAGCTGCATCGACAGGGTAAGACCCGTCTGGCCGCCCAGGGTGGACAGAATGCTGTCCGGCTTTTCGTCGATGATAATCCGCTTGATCACGTCCAGGGTGAGGGGCTCGATAAAGATCTTGTCCGCCATCGCCTTGTCCGTCATGATGGTCGCCGGATTCGAATTGATAAGCAGGACCTCGAGTCCCGCCTGTTTCAGGGCCTTGCAGGCCTGAGTTCCCGCATAGTCGAATTCCGCAGCCTGTCCGATAACGATCGGCCCGGAGCCGATGACGAGTACTTTTTTAATATCCTGTCTTAACGGCATTACTGGTCTCCTTTCAGGCGCGTGCGCTGTCCCTGTTCCATCATGTCCGTGAACTTGCGGAACAGATAGCCTGTGTCGTTGGGGCCCGCGGAAGCTTCAGGATGGAACTGCACCGTAAAGGCCGCGCAGTTCTTATATTCGATGCCTTCGCAGCTGCCGTCGTTCATGTTTACGTGAGAGACGAAGCCCGCTTCCTCCGGAACCGATTCGACCGCGTAGCCGTGATTCTGGCTCGTGACGAACACCCGGTCCAGATTCAGGTCCTTGACCGGCTGATTAAGGCCGCGGTGTCCGAATCTCATCTTGCGCGTCTTCCCGCCGTTGGCCAGCGCCAGCAGCTGATGACCGAGACAGATCCCGAAAATAGGCTTGCCGTAGGCCATAAAGTCCTTGATGTTCGCGATCAGGTCCGGGTAGTCTTCCGGATTGCCCGGTCCGTTGGAGAGCATGATCCCGTCCGGATTGAGACGCTTGATATCGTCTATCGTGCTTTCGGCCGGCATGACGGTGACGTTGCAGCCCTCCTGGAGCAGCATGCGCAGGATGTTGCGCTTATAGCCGTAGTCCATCAGCGCGACGTGGTTGGCACGGTTTTCTCTCGAATAGAACCAGCCTTTTTTCTTAGAGGTGACCTTCGTGACCGGACGGATATTGTCGGTTTCGCGGATCAGCTTCATGACACGGGCGTAGGTTTCCGGATCGTCCAGATCCTCGGTGGTGACAGCGCCGTTCATCGTGCCGTGCTCGCGGATCTTTCTCGTCAGCGCCCGCGAGTCGATATCCCATACGCCGACGATGTTCTGTCTGACGAGGAAATCGTTGATGGTCGCGGTGGTCCGGAAGTTCGACGGCTCTTCACACCATTCCTTGACGATGTAGCCCGATACCCAGCTCTTCACGGATTCCATGTCGTCGTTGTTGACGCCGTAGTTGCCGATGAGCGGATAGGTCTGCAGGACGATCTGGCCGTAATAAGACGGATCGGTCAGGACCTCCTGATAGCCGGTCATCCCTGTTGTAAATACGATCTCGCCGGTGGAGGTTCCCTCTACGCCGAAATTGAATCCCTTGAACAAAGTGCCGTCTTCGAGGAGCACATAGGCTCGTTTATCCCGTTTGAAGTATGACATTTTTCTCCTTTGCGATAGTTCGCATATCGGAATCAGTAATTACCATATTTTTCAATGTTTGCCGCGGTATTTTTATCTATTCTAAAAAAAGAACGATGCCAGGCATCATTCTTTTAGTAAGCTTGCGATCCCTTCGGGGATAAGTATAAATTATTCAGGTGTGGATCTCTGATTACAGCGCGAGCTCCGTACGTCCCGGGCCTACCCCGACGTAGCAGATTTTCGTGTCTGTCAGATCTTCGATCGTTTTGATGTAATTCTTCGCGTTTTCCGGCAGATCCTCGATCTTCCGGATGCCCGTCGTGTCTTCCATCCAGCCCGGCATCACCTTGTAGACAGGTTCCACCCGTTCCAGCTGATCCGTATTCGGATAGTGGTCCAGCAGCTCTCCGTCGAGCTTGTAGCCGACGCAGATCTTGATTTCGGGAAGATCGTCCAGCTTGTCGATCTTGCACAGCGCAAGCTCGTCGAAGCCGTTGATCAGATTCGTATACTTGACCACCGGGGCGTCGAACCATCCGAGACGTCTGCTGCGGCCCGTTCTGGCGCCGAATTCGTCGTCCACATGTTCGCCGGTTCCCCGGATAATCTGAATCTGTTCGTCGTCCGATTCGGTCGGGAACGGTCCCGCTCCGACAGCTGATGAGAAGGCCTTCGCGACGCCGATGACGCGGTCGATCTTCTTCGCCGGGAAGCCCGAGCTGACTGCGGCGTAGGCCGCCACAGGGTTGGAGGATGTGACGTAGGGGTAGATACCCAGGTCGATATCCTTCATCGCGGCCAGCTGGCCTTCGAACAGGATATTTTTACCCTCATCCATATAATTATGCAGGAAGCTGATCGGTTCGACGATCATGTCGCCGTAGCGTTCCTTCCATTCCATGCACTTGTCCCAGAGCTCGTCGTAGGAGATCGGCTGGGCGCCGTAGGCCGTAAGCTCCGCGTTGACGGCGTCGAGGATCCCGCTGATCTTCTTCGGAAGTGTTTCCAGATCCAGCAGATCTTCGAAGCGCAGGTTCTTTCTGAGCATCTTGTACGAGTAGGCGACGCCGATGCCCCGCTTCGTCGTACCGATTCCGCCCTTGGCTTCCATCAGCGCGTCCAGCTGCTGATGCGCCGGCAGCAGGATATGCGCCTTGCCGGAGATCTTCAGTCCGGACATGTCGACATTCGCGGCGGCGACCTGGGCGATCTCTTCGTTGAGAACGTCCGGGTTGACGACGGTACCCGTGCCGATGAGGCTTACGCAGTTATCTTCAAAGATCCCGCTCGGGATCAGATGCAGCTTGAAAACGCCTTTATCATTGACTACGGTATGGCCCGCGTTGTCGCCGCCCTGGAAGCGGACGATCAGATCGCTGTCGCCGGAAAGATAGTCAATCATTTTCCCTTTGCCTTCGTCTCCCCACTGGGCTCCGACAAGTACTGTTATGGACATGATCAGGATTCCTCACTTGTGAATAATTCAGACCGGAGACACGCCCCGTCTGAGTCGATTGTTTTGATTCGGTTTATTCAGCTCAAATCGGAACACTTCCGATTTGAGCGTGATTATTATACCATAGATAGAAGAAATATACGGACAACACTGCAAGTCTGCGAAGAAAATGCATAATTATTTAATATAACTGCCAGAATTGAATAAAAATTCAGTCCTGCTTAAAAGACAACTGGACTTGTGTATTTTGTATACGAATGGATATTATTGGAACATGTTTAGAATTTACAGATATAACAATGACCAGAACGGAATACTGACCGATTCGCTGCGCGAACGCGCACTTTCAATACTCCCTGAAAATGTGAAGGAGCATGTGCTCAGAAGCGCGAACCGGGAGGACCGCGATCACTCCCTTATCGTCTATCTGCTGCTGGCCTTCGGACTGGCGGAGGACTTCGGAATTGACGAGCTGCCGTGTCTTGAATATCTGGATTCAGGAAAACCGGTGCTCACGTCCTCATGCCTGTGGCATGGACATCAGCTTTACTGTTCTCTTTCTCATACGGGATGCGCCTGCGCCGCCGCAGTCGCGGACTTCCCGGTCGGAATCGACATCCAGGAGATAGACCGACTGCCCGAAAAGCGCGCGGTCAGACACAGGGCAGCCCGCCGGCTGTTTACAGAAAAGATCTGTGAAAAAATAAAAACCTCTCGGGATCCGGAACGCGAATTTATCAGACACTTCGCGATACACGAAGCGCTGTACAAGCAGCGTTCTCCTCAGCCGCTTTCCGGCACCGTCCCGAGATAATCCTGAAACGCCGCGGGCTCGCTGGCCCACATCCTTGCGCAGGCTTCCGCAACTCTCCCCGTTCCGACAAGCTGCGCAAGATCCCTGTCGAACAGGACCATTCCCTCGTCGCCCGACGTCTGAATGACCGTTTTGAGCTGATGCGTTCTGTTGTCCCTGATAAGCCCCCTGACAGCGGGCGTTCCGCGCATGATTTCGCGGACCGCGACCCGACCGCCGTCGGAAGCCGGAATCAGACGCTGAACGCAGACAGCCTCAAGCACATCCGCCAGCACGCCGCGCGCGGAATCCCGCGCCTCGGGACGAAACATCTCGAGAAAACGGCTTACGCTCTGAACACAGTCTGTCGTGTGGAGCGTAGACAGCACAAGATGACCCGTTTCCGCCGCCTTGAGCGCCTGCTCGGCGGTTTTTTCGTCTCTTAGTTCCCCGAGCATGATCACGTCGGGATCCTCTCTCATAGCGTCCGCCAGCCCCTGTGAATAGCTGTCTATATCCCGGCCCAGCTCTCTCTGCCGGACCAGGGAGCGGCTTCCGGGAATCGCACCCAGGTCGTACTCCGCCGGATCCTCGAGGGTGACGATGGCGCAGGAACGCTTCACCGCAATCTCACGGATCAGCGCCGCCAGCGTCGTCGACTTCCCCGAGCCTGTGGGCCCCGCGATGAGGATCATCCCGGAGCGGAGAGCGCTCAGCGAAACGAGGCTGTCCGGAAGCCCCACCGACTTCGCATCCGGCACGATCCCCGGAAGCAGGCGGATGCACAGACAGCTTGTTCCGAGAGATTTGTAACGGTGCAGCCTCTGCCTTGTTCCGGGCAGAATCGCGGCTCCGCTGTCCGTCCTGCCGCAGGACACGATTTCGGCTTCCTCGCAGGCCCGCACCGCGGCGTCCGCTTCCGTTTTTACTCTGATAAGCCGCCCGTCTTTCCTGATCCATATTTCCCCGCCTCCGATATGTATGTCGGACGCCCCCCGTTCCTGAGCGAAACGTACGATCTCCTCGAGTACGGCTGCTTTGTTTTTCATTCCAATGCTCCTGTCAGATATCGCAGCGATTGTAACAGGTTCAGGACTT
>ERZ1645187.3397-NODE-3397-length-13406-cov-10.626395_pt1 | contig 13406 bp, 14 predicted proteins | sample MGYA00575352_ERZ1645187 | MGnify/ENA primary metagenome ERZ1645187 (study PRJEB40837, sample SAMN11349314) | freshwater sediment metagenome | isolation source: river sediment | host: Sediment | place: India: Wazaribad , New Delhi | collected 2017-02-21 ...
GCAGCGCCGGCCGCGACACGCGCGGCATGATCCGCCAGCACCAGTTCGACAAGGTGGAGCTGGTGCAGATCGTCAAGCCGGACGATTCCTGGCGGGCGCTGGAGGAACTGACCGCGCATGCCGAAGCGATCCTGACCAGGCTCGAACTGCCGTTCCGGCGCATGGCGCTGTGTACCGGCGACATGGGCTTCTCGGCGGCCAAGACCTACGACCTCGAAGTGTGGCTGCCGGCGCAGAACACCTACCGCGAGATTTCGTCGTGCTCCAACTTCGAGTCCTTCCAGGCGCGGCGCATGCAGGCGCGCTACAGAAACGAGAAGAACAAGCCGGAACTGGCGCACACGCTCAACGGCTCCGGCCTGGCGGTCGGCCGCACGCTGGTGGCGGTGCTGGAGAACTGCCAGAACGCCGACGGCAGCGTGACGATTCCCGCCGCCCTGCGCCCGTACATGGGCGGGCTGGACCGGCTTACTGCATAGCCAGGCCGGTCTGCAAGGGCGAGCGGCGCGCCGGTTCGTGGCGGCGCAGGATGTCGTAATAAGTGCGCACGTTCTCGACCAGGATCACGGCCTCCCCGCCACGCGCCGGCCCCGACTTCAGCCGCTCGTAAAACTCGGGCCGCGACATCAGCGGCAGCACCTTCTTCATGTCGTACCACGAGGCCGGATCCCGCTTCAGGCCGGCGGCGATCTGGCGCGCGCCGTTGAGGTGGCCGTAACCCAGGTTGTAGGCGGCCAGCGCCAGCCACAGCCGATCCGGCTCGGGCACCTCGTCGGCCAGCCGGCCGGCCAGTTCCGCCAGATAGCGCGCGCCGGCCAGAATGCTCTCCGCGGCATCGAGCCGGTTGCCGACGCCAAGGCGGTCGGCGGTTTCCTCGGTCAGCATCATGATGCCGCGCACATTGGTGTAGGAAGTGGCCAGCGGGTCCCAGCGCGATTCCTGGTAGGCCAGCGCCGCCAGCAGGCGCCAATCCAGCCCGGTCAGGCCGGCGGCGCGCTCGAACAGCGTCCTGAAGCGCGGCAGCACCCGGCGCATGTCGTCGATGAAGCGCGTCGCGGCGATCGGATCGATGCGCTTGATGTGGCCGAAATACCGGTCGTGCAGCCGCGCCAGGCGGCCGCTGCGCCGGAAGTCGGCGATAAAGGCGTCGGCGGCGGCCCGCAGGGCGTCTTCGCCCGGACGGAAGGCCCAGGCATGCGCCACCTTCCCCGGCAGTTCCAGGGCGACCGCGAGATCGGGAAAGAAATTGACCGCCACATCGAAGTGAGCCGTGTCCGTCGCGGCAAGCTCGGCCTGGCGGTTGGCCAGGCGGCCGAGCAGGTCGATCTCGCTGGCCACCAGCGGCCGGTCGATCGCCACCGGCACGCTCGCCGCCAGTTCCTGCAAGGCGGCCTCCTGCAGCGTGCCGGGCAGCACCTCCACCGTTCGATGGGCCAGGCTCTCGACGCCGCCGAGCGGCACGCTGTCGGCATGCTGGACCACCAGGGGCCGTTCTTCGCGCAGCGGCACCGAGTAACGGAGGTCCATGTCCGCCCGGATCGGCGTGCTGGCGATGAAGTCGATGCCGTCGCGGTCGCTGTTCGTCAGCAGCTCGACCAGCGCGCCGGGGTTGGCCGCGGGCACGAGCCGCAGCCGCTTTTGTCGGGACTCGGCAAAGGCTTGCAGCGTCTCCAGCTCGAAGCCGCTGGCCTCGCCGGTCGCCGAGGCCGGCTGATAGAAAACCGGGTCGACCAGGATGCCGACGACCAATTCATCGGGGCGCTTCTTGATTCCGTGCTGATGAGTGGCCGCCCACCATCCCGCAGCCACGATCAAGCCGATTCCGAAAAGCGCCCAGTGCAGCCGCAATCGCATGATGGATGTCGGATGGCCGGAAAGGGATACGCATTCTGCCATGCTGGCGAGGGACATCCCGCCGTTGTAGAATGCGCGCCTTGCGGAGAGGTGGCCGAGCGGTTTAAGGTACCTGACTCGAAATCAGGCGTAGGGAAACCTACCGTGGGTTCGAATCCCACCCTCTCCGCCAACCGGCCGCGCCGCCAGCTGGTTGAGCGCGGCGAGCACCGGCGCGGCGTCGACGTCGATCTTGATGGCGGTCATGGTCTATACTTTAAAAGAGGCGGTTGTTTCCTAGGGAAAGGTTAGGGGCCGCAGGTCGCTATGATCCGGTTCGAGTCCGGCGCCGCCTCACAGCCCCCCCCTCAAGCACTTCGTAAGTCCCAGCGTTCCGCAGATCGCCGATATCGACAAACTTCCCGCTGCGCACGATATTGGTCTTCTTCGGCCGCTTGATACGGTCCGCGCCGCGCACGTCTACCTTATAGTCGATCTTGACCACCAGCTTCGCGGTTTCGCTCTCGATATCGAAGACCATCAACAAGGCGCCGGCAGGGTCGGTCTTATCGTAGAGCACCGCCTTCGGCGCGGCGACATGCAGCGGCAGATGGCGATACCACTCCCACGGCAGGCGGTCGGGCTTCAAATCACGATGAGCGTGAAAAACATCCTCGTCGCGCACCTCCAGTAACGCGCTCGCCGGTGTGCGGCCGCGCTCGGCCAGGCCGGAGACCGAGGTATCGATGCCGCGCCTGTGCAGCTCGTCGTCGGTGTAGGTGCGCCCCTCGCTGATGGCGCGGTGCAGTTCGTCCTTGATGTCCTGGAGCACGTCGAGCTTGGTCACGCCGGCGACGGTACCTGCTGCTGTATGCGCGGATCAAGGGCACGGTCTACTTGCTTTCGATCCGCCACCAAAGGCAGCTTTCATTTGACTTCGAGGCGCTATGGCAAAGTTAGGTCCGGGTCGCCGGCCGGTCCGTCCGTGATCCGAAAGTCGGCCGCGGCGGCACGCCGGCTGCGCGGCCCTGCCGCCCGCCGGGCGGTGTCGTTCGATCATCTTTATCGTATAATTTTCAATAAATTGGCAGGAACTGCATCAAATGTTGGTTCTTTTTCATTAAGGCCTCTTCTGGGCCACCAGAATCTCGGCAGGTAATCATGGCAATCATTACGCTCTCCCGCTTCCTCATCGAAGAAGAACGGAACAAGCAGGTCATCTGCGCCGACCTGCGCTTTCTCGTCGAAATCGTTTCACGCGCCTGCAAGGCCATCTCGATCGCCATCGGCAAGGGCAATCTCGCCGGGGTGCTCGGCGGCGCGGGCACGGACAACGTCCAGGGCGAGGCGCAGAAGAAGCTCGACGTGATTTCCAACGAAATCCTGCTCGAGGCCAACGAGTGGGGCGGGCATCTGGCCGCCATGGCTTCCGAGGAAATGGAGGAGCCGCACCTGATTCCGCACCGGTATCCCAAGGGCGAGTACCTTCTGGTGTTCGATCCTCTCGACGGTTCGTCGAACATCGACGTCAATATCTCCGTCGGCACCATTTTTTCCGTGCTGCGCTGCCCCGAGGGCGTGCCGGCCGACAGCGACAGCGTGTTCCTCCAGCCGGGCACGCAGCAGGTCTGCGCCGGGTTCGCCGTCTATGGCCCGACCACGCTGCTGGTGCTGACCTTCGGCGATGGCGTGCACTGCTTCACGCTCGACCGGGAATTCGGCCACTTCGTGCTGACGCAGGAGAATATCCGCATTCCCGAGGACACCCGGGAATTCGCCATCAACATGTCCAACGCGCGCTTCTGGGAGGCGCCGGTCAAGCGCTACATCGATGAGCTGCTGGCCGGCAAGGACGGGCCGCGCGGCAAGGATTTCAACATGCGCTGGGTGGCCTCCATGGTCGCCGATGTCTTCCGCATTCTCACTCGCGGCGGCGTGTTCCTGTACCCGCTGGACAGCAAGATGAAGGACAAGGGCGGCAAGCTGCGCCTGATGTACGAAGCCAACCCGATGGCGATGATCGTCGAGCAGGCCGGGGGTGTCGCCACCACGGGCCGGCAGCGCATCCTCGACATCCAGCCTACATCGCTACATCAGCGTGTACCGGTCATTCTCGGTTCGAGGAACGAGGTCGAGCGGGTCGCCAGCTACCATCAGGGCCAGTAGGGGGCCTTCAAGGGCCTTAAGGACCATTAGCGGCGGCACGGGGCGGGCGGGCCGGACGGAACCGGCCAGCCATTAGTGACGCGATCAAGGCGTGGCCGGCGCGGCCCGCTCCGTCGGGACGTTGTAATCGAAGGATTTTTCTTCCCGGCGGGACCGGATGCGCCAACCCGACGCCGTGCGCGTATAGGTATCCACGTACCAGAAGCCGAAGAACCCCATCTGGACGGTTCCATCCTTGCCGGGAAAGGCCATCGGGTTCAGGCACATGACCCGACCGCTGGCCTGGTCGCCGGCGATGCTGATCTCCATGTTGCCGATCATGTGCTGGTAGGCGGGGAAGGTGGACAGCACCTTGCCAAGCCAGACCTTGACCTCGGGGTAGGAGCCGGCGATGCCGCCGAAGACGCGATAGTCGATATCCGCGTCCGGTGTGAAGACGGCATCGAGCCGGTCGAACTCCTTCGCGTCGATGGCGCCGGCATACTCGTGGAGCAACTGCTGTAGTTCGATGCGGTCGGATATCTCTTGCAAGCTCAACATGGGGCGGTCCTCCTGTGGCGGGGGTTGGCGATGCGGGCGGGCGTGGCTAACCGCCGATGAATTCGCCCCCATTGGTGTCGAGAATCGCGCCGGTGATCGCGCTGGCATAGTCCGAGACCAGGAACATGGCCGCGCGCGCGCATTCGTCGTCGGTGACGATGCGGCCGAGGGCGATGTTGGCCGCGATGGGCTTGATGATCTCGGCCTCGTCGACATTGCGCGCCGCGGAGGCGCTCTTGACGTAGCCCTGCACCGGCGCGCCCCACATCCATCCCGGATGGATGCTATTGACGCGGATGTTGTGGCAGCCGAGTTCCTTGGCCAGATACTTCGAGGCGACCATCAGCGCGCCCTTGGAGGCCGCATAGCCGGCCTCGCTGGGGAAGGGCTTGCGGGTGGCCATGGTGTTGACCATGGTAATGGCGCCGCCACCGGTCTTCTTCATGGACTTGACCGTTTCCTGGGTCAGGGCCATCGTGCCTATGACGTTGGTGTCGAAACACTTGCGCCAGTCGTCGAGGTCGGCGGTCTCGATGCTCTCGAAGTTGCCGTGATAGAAAGCGCTGTTGATCAGTCCGTCGATACGGCCGAAGCGTTCCTCGGTCGCCGCCACCAGTCGCTGGCACTGGTTCCGGTCGGTGATGTCGGTCGGTTGTCGCAGCACCTGGCAGTTCGGGGCGACCTCCTTCATGCGCCGCTCGGCGTCCTCGAGGCTGGATGCGGAACGGGCGGCGATGGCCACGTGGGCGCCCTCGCGGGCCGCTTCGATGGCCAGCTTGACGCCGAGACCCGGGCCGATGCCCGAGACGATGACGACCTTGTTGCTCAATAGCATGGGGATGCTCTCCTGTCGGGGATGGTTGATTCCGTGGCGGGAGACTATCACACCACCACGGTCGAGGGGTCATGGTCGGCGGGTCACGCGGACGGCCGCCATCTGGTATAGTATTTAGCAGTATTCTCATGTCATCAAAAAAGAACGGTTTGAGCCCAAGGAGACAGCCATGTTCCATTTAGTCAAGAAAGTATCCGTACTCGGCGTCGCCGGCATTGCCCTGGCGGGCTGCTCGAACATGCAAATGGGGTCGGAGCAGGCCAAGACCGTGGCGACCGGTTCCGCCGCCGGCACCGCCACCGACAACGTCAATTCCCAGCTCGAGAAGTGCTCAGCGTCCCTCGGTACGCTGGCGATCGCCGAGGATACGCACGCATCCTGGTACAGCATTCTTTCCGGGCAGTTGAAGCTGGGCTCCACGGTGCCCGTGCTGAAGCTGATCATCCAGCAATCCAATTGTTTCGTCGTCGTCGAGCGTGGCAAGGCCATGGGCAACATCATGGGCGAGCGGGCGCTGGCGGAGTCGGGCGAGATGCGCCAGGGCTCGCGCTTCCAGAAAGGTCAGATGGTCGCGGCGGATTACACGATGAGCCCGTCCGTCACCTTCAGCAACCAGAACGCCGGCGGCCTGGGCGGAGCGCTCGGCGGGCGGGTCGGCAGCGTCGGCGCCCTGCTTGGCGGCAGCATGAATTACAAGGAGGCCAGCACGGTGCTGACCTTGATCGACAACCGGTCCAGCGTGCAACTGGCCGCCGCCGAGGGCAGCGCCCGCAATGTCGACTTCGGCGCCGTTGGCGGCATCCTCGGCAGCGCGGCTGGCGGCGGTCTCGGCGGGTACGCCAATACCTCGGAAGGCAAGGTCATCGTCGCGGCATTCACCGATGCCTACAACAACATGGTCAAGGCGGTGCGCAACTACAAGGCCCAGGAAGTGAAGGGCGGCCTCGGCACCGGCGGCCAGCTCGGGGTCCAGGGGGGCAGCACTCCCGCCAGTCAGGAAATCGGCAAGCCGGCGGCCGATACGAAGAGCACCACCTCGACGACGACCAAGAAGACGACCACCAAGAAGGCCACTACGAAGGCCACCACGACCGCGAAGTAGCGTCGTAGGCGCGGCGCCCCGGCGGTTCTGTTCGGGGCGCCGATCAATCAACCCATGGGCAGGCTGGACGGATAACTTCCGGAAGCCTTGACACGGGCAAATACCCGACTAATATAGTTGGAAATAATAAGCTGCCCCCAACCCCAACAGAGAGGACGACAAGATGATCAACGTAAACGGCCGGGAGATCGCAACCGATGCTGAAGGCTACTTGGCCAATCTGGAAGACTGGTCCGAGGACGTGGCCGAGTATCTGTCGAAACAAGACAGTCTCGAACTGACCGAGCACCATTGGCGGCTGATCAACTGGATACGGAACTACTATCAGGAATACGGCACGGCGCCCAATTTGCGCGTGATGACCAAGACCATCGGCGGCGATCTGGGGGAGGAATGGGCGGACAAGAAATACCTGTTCGATCTTTTCCCCTACGGGCCCGCCAAGCAGGCGGCGCGCTACGCCGGCATGCCCAAGCCGACCGGCTGCGTTTGATGTGCCCGGGCAGACTGCCGGCCATCGGCCGGCAGTCGTCGTTCAGCGTGGCGCGCCCGTGTGGGCGACGGTTTCAGCGTTGATGTCCCTGCCGCTGCGCTGGAAGAAGCAGGTCGAGTAGCTCGACGCGGCGCAGATCGCCCAGAACGCGAAGAACCCGATCGAGTACGTGGCGATCGGAGAGAAAGCCACCGTCTGGCCCAATAGATAGAGTTCCTGCGGGTCGATGATCGTGAAGAAAAGAATTTCGGCGACGCCGGCGATCAGGAACGATGGCCAGAAAATGGAAAAGAGCTTACTCATCAATGTCTCCTCTGTTTTGACCTGGAGTCTTGTTTTGACTGCCCCGCCATCATAGGGCGGCCGCTTCCCGCGTCAACGCCTCGTGCGTTCGATGCTGCCGGCTGCCAGGCCGGCACCAGGTGTTTCTTGCCATTGCCGATCAGGTCGGCGCGCCCCATGGCCTTCAGCGCCTCGCGCAGCAAAGGCCAGTTCCTGGGATCGTGGTAACGCAGGAAGGCCTTGTGCAACTTCCGCTGCCTGCCGCCCCGCACCACTGATACCACCTCCGATTCGGGCGATACGCGCTTGAGCGGATTCTTCTCCGTGTGCCACATGGCCGTGGCCAGCGCCAGCGGTGTCGGCAGGAAGGTCTGCACCTGATCGAGGCGGAAGCCGTTGCGCTTCAACCAGAGCGCGAGTTCCAGCATGTCCTCGTCGGTGGTGCCCGGATGCGCGGCGATGAAGTAGGGGATGAGGTACTGTTCCTTGCCGGCCGCCTTCGACGCCTGCTCGAACATGCGCTTGAACTTTTCGTAGCTGTCCATGCCCGGCTTCATCATCTTCGACAGCGGGCCGGTTTCGGTGTGCTCGGGGGCGATCTTCAGGTAGCCGCCGACATGGTGGCTGACGAGTTCGTTCACGTATTCGGGCGAACGCACGGCGAGGTCGTAACGCAGCCCCGAGCCGATCAGCACCTTCTTCACGCCCGGTACCCGGCGCGCCTCGCGGTAGAGGTGCACCAGGGCCGAGTGATCGGTATTCATGTGCGTGCAGATTTCCGGATAGACGCATGAGAGGCGTCGGCAGGCGGCTTCGATCCTGGGGTCCTTGCAGGCCATGCGGTACATGTTGGCGGTCGGCCCGCCGAGATCGGAAATGATGCCGGTGAACCCCGGCGTCTTGTCGCGGATATCCTCGATCTCGCGCAGGATCGAGGTTTCGGACCGATTCTGGATGATGCGGCCCTCGTGTTCGGTGATCGAGCAGAAGGTGCAGCCGCCGAAACAGCCGCGCATGATGTTGATCGAGAAACGGATCATTTCCCACGCGGGAATCTTCGCGTCGCCGTAGGCGGGATGCGGCGCGCGCGCATAGGGCAGGCCGTAGATGTGATCCATCTCGGCGGTCGTCAGCGGGATCGGCGGCGGGTTGAGCCAGACGTCGCGGTCGCCGTGGGCCTGGACGAGGCAGCGCGCATTGCCTGGATTCGATTCGAGATGGAAGGCGCGCGAGGCCTCGGCGTAGCGCAGCGGATCGTCCTTGATTTCCTCGTACGCGGGCAGGCGGATGACTTCGTTTTCCCGCGCAGGCGGCGTGTCGCCACGGCTGACTTTGGTCCAGCCGCGCGGCGCCATGAAGGCCGAGCCGCGCAGATCGCGGATATCGCCGATCTTGTCGCCCTTCGCCAGTCGATGGGTCAGTTCAACCAGCGCGCGCTCGGCGTTGCCGAACAGCAGCAGGTCGGCCTTGCTGTCCGGCAGGATCGAGCGGCGTACCGTATCCGACCAGTAGTCGTAGTGTGCGATGCGGCGCAAGGACGCCTCGATGCCGCCGATGATGACCGGGACTTCGGCGAAGGCCTCGCGGCACCGTTGCGCGTAAACCACGGCCGCACGGTCCGGCCGGCGGTTCGGTTCGGCATTCGGGGTATAGGCATCGTCGGAGCGGATCTTGCGGTCGGCCGTGTAGCGGTTGACCATCGAGTCCATGTTGCCGGCCGTGACGCCGAAATACAGGTTGGGCCTGCCCAGCCTACGGAAGGGCTCGGCCGACTGCCAGTCCGGCTGGGCGATGATGCCGACGCGGAAACCCTGAGCTTCCAGCAGGCGGCCGACCAGCGCCATGCCGAAGCTCGGATGGTCGATGTAGGCATCGCCCGTGACGATGATCACGTCGCAGGAATCCCAGCCCAGCACATCCATCTCGGCGCGCGACATGGGCAGGAAGGGCGCGATGCCGAAGCGTTGCGCCCAGAACTTGCGGTAGGAGGTGAGTGGCCTGGGCCCCGTCACGCCGCTTTCCAGCGACTGATGCTGGGCACGTGGCGGGCGAGGAAGTCCATCTGGTCGGCGAGGATGTGGCGGTTGCAAAGGATCAGGTACTCGGCCTTGTTGGGCACGTAGGGCGCGTAGAGCAGTTCCATGCCGGCCTGCTCCGGCGTGCGGCCGCTTTTCCGCTGGTTGCAGCCGCGGCAGGCGGTGACGACGTTCATCCAGGTATCCCGGCCGCCTTGCACCACGGGCACGACATGATCGCGCGTCAGCCGCTGGCCGGGCAACTCCTCGCCGCAATAGGCGCAGACATGGCGGTCGCGGTGGAACAGTTCCCGGTTCGACAAAGGCGGGATCCTGTGCAGCGATTTGCCGGCCAGGGCCTTGCCCTTGATCGCGATGATGCTGTTGGTTTCGATCGCCGAACGCATGCCGGTGGCGCGGTTGGTGCCACCATGGATGATGAAGCTATGCTCGCCAATGGCCCAGGCCACGAGGTCCTTCGCATGGTAGAAGCAGGCATGCTGCCAGTTCACCCATCGGTGCGGCGTGCCATGTTGGTCGAGCGTGAGAATCAGCGGATATGTGCCCATGCCGTAGAATCCATGAACCTCGACAATCTAGCAGAGCATGGAAACTTTGCCTATCGGAACTTGGTCCCGCGCTCGGCGGCCCGGTCCGGGCCTGGGTTGGGCGCTTGCGGTTTCGCTTGGCCTCCATCTGCTCTTGCTGTGGCCCTCGCCACCCGAGGGGCGCGTCGCCGTCATTGCCAGCCAACTGCGAGCGGAATTGCGGCCCGCCGATCCGGGCGTGAATCCGCCGCGCTCGGCCTCGATCGAACACACGCCCAGGCCGACCCTTGCCGCCGCCGAACGACAAGCGCCCCGCGCGCCGCGAGAAGGTCGGGTTGCCGATATCCAGTCGAACCATCGACCGCCGGAAAGCGAAGCCGGGACTGACGGAGCGGGCATCCGATCGGCGTTGCCCGAAATGGCGGGCCTGGATGCCGATGCCTTGCGCGGTTTTCGCGTGGCGTTGGCGCGCGAGGCACGCCGTTACAAGCACTACCCTGCCCAGGCGGTCGAGGCGGGTTGGCAAGGCACCGTCGAACTCGAGGCGACGATACGCATGGGAGGTGGTGACGGCGTTCGGCTGGTCCGATCCAGTGGCCATGCGCTGCTCGACGGTGCCGCCCTGGACATGATGAACAAGGCGCTGGCCGCGACCGCGGTGCCCGCCACGCTGCGCGAGCAGGATTTCCTGATCAGCTTGCCCGTGATGTTCGAACTACCCCAGTGACGGTGTCGGAGCGGTGACTGGCTGCTCGGTTTCCTCGAACAGAAGCTTGATCTTCTCGTCGGCGCCGAGGTCGATGGTGACCCGCCCGCCATGCTGGAGGCGGCCGAACAACAGTTCGTCGGCCAGCGCGGTGCGAATCGAATCCTGGATCAGACGCGCCATCGGCCGGGCACCCATCAGCGGGTCGAAACCCTTCTCGGCCAGCCAGGCCCGCAATGTATCGGTGAATACGGCCTCGACCTTCTTTTCGTGCAGTTGCCCCTCGAGCTGCATCAGGAACTTGTCGACCACGCGCAGGATGATTTCGGTATTGAGGGCCTGGAAGGAGATCATGCCATCGAGACGGTTGCGGAACTCGGGCGTGAATAGACGCTTGATTTCGATCATCTCGTCGCCGGCTTCCTTGTTGCTGGTGAAGCCGATGCTGGTCTTTTGCAGCGCATCGGCGCCGGCATTGGTGGTCATGATGACGACGACATTGCGGAAATCGGCCTTGCGGCCATTGTTGTCGGTCAGCGTGCCATGGTCCATCACTTGCAGCAGGATGTTGTAGACATCCGGGTGGGCTTTCTCGATCTCGTCGAGCAGCAGCACCGCATGGGGCTTCTTGGTCACCGCCTCCGTCAGTTGGCCTCCCTGGTCGAAGCCGACGTAGCCGGGCGGCGCGCCGATCAGGCGGCTCACCGCGTGGCGCTCCATGTATTCGGACATGTCGAAGCGGATCAGTTCGATGCCCATGCAATAGGCCAGTTGGCGCGCCACTTCCGTCTTGCCCACGCCGGTCGGACCTGAAAACAGGAAGCAGCCGATCGGCTTCTGCGGATTGCCAAGCCCGGAGCGGGACATCTTGATCGCCCTGGCGAGCGCTTCGATGGCCGGGTCCTGGCCGAAGACGACGCTCTTCAGGTCGCGGTCGAGGTTGCGCAACGCCGACCGGTCGTCGGCGGACACGTGCTGCGGCGGAATGCGCGCGATCTTGGCGACGATCTCCTCGATCTCCTGCTTGCCGATCACCTTCTTCTGCTTCGACTTGGGCAGGATGCGCTGGGCCGCGCCCGCCTCGTCGATGACATCGATGGCCTTGTCGGGCAGGTGCCGGTCGGTGATGTACTTGGCCGACAGCTCGGCCGCGTTGGTGATGGCCGCCGCGGAATACTTGATGCCGTGGTGCTCCTCGAAGCGGCTCTTGAGGCCGCGCAGGATGGACACGGTTTCGGTGACGCTCGGTTCGTTGACGTCGATCTTCTGGAAGCGCCGGGACAGGGCGTGATCCTTCTCGAAGACGCCGCGGAATTCGTTGTAGGTGGTGGCGCCGATGCACTTCAACGCGCCCGACGACAGCGCCGGCTTGAGCAGGTTGGAAGCATCGAGCGTGCCGCCCGAGGCGGCGCCGGCGCCGATCAGCGTGTGGATCTCGTCGATGAACAGGATGGCGTCCGGATTATCGGCGAGTTGTTTGAGCACGCCCTTGAGGCGTTGCTCGAAGTCGCCGCGATACTTGGTGCCGGCCAGCAGCGCCCCCATGTCGAGAGCATAAATGGTCGCGCTGGCGAGGATCTCCGGCACGCGGCCGTCGACGATGCGCTGGGCCAGCCCCTCGGCGATCGCCGTCTTGCCGACGCCGGCTTCCCCAACCAGCAGCGGATTGTTCTTGCGCCGGCGGCAAAGCGTCTGGATGACCCGCTCGAGTTCCCGCTCCCGGCCGACCAGCGGGTCGATCTTCCCGACCAGTGCCGACTGGTTGAGGTTCTGGGCAAAGCTTTCCAGTGCTCCGGATTGCGCGGGGTTTTCCGGCTCCTGCTCGGTCGCTTCCTCGCCCTTCGGGCCGGGTTGCGGACCCTTGGTGATGCCATGCGAGATGAAGTTGACGACATCCAGGCGCGAGACATTCTGTTTTTGCAGAAAGAAGACCGCGTGCGAATCCTTTTCGCCGAACATGGCGACCAGGACGTTGGCCCCCGTGACTTCCTTCTTGCCCGACGACTGCACGTGAAGGATGGCACGCTGGATGACCCGCTGGAACCCGAGCGTCGGCTGCGTGTCGATCTCGGCGGTGCCGCCGACCGTCGGCGTGTGTTGATCGACGAATGCGCTCAGTTCCCGGCGCAGTGCCTCGATATCCGCCGCGCAGGCGCGCAGTACCTCGGCGGCGACGGGGTTGTCCAGCAAGGCCAGCAGCAGATGTTCGACCGTGATGAATTCGTGACGTTTCTGCCTTGCTTCCACGAAGGCCATGTGGAGGCTGACTTCGAGTTCCTGGGCGATCATTCAGTTTTCCTCCATCACGCAAGCCAATGGATGCTGGTGCCGGCGAGCGAATGCGGTGACCTGCTCGACCTTGGTGGCCGCGACATCGCGCGGAAAAACTCCGCAAACACCCCTGCCTTCGCGGTGCACTTTCAACATGACGACGGTTGCCTGCTCACGGCTCATGGCAAAGAAGTTCTCCAGTACGACGATCACGAAATCCATCGGTGTGAAATCGTCGTTCAACAGCGTGACCTTGTAAAGTGGCGGCGGCTTCGTTCTGACCTTTTGTGGTTCCAGGACAACACCGCCCTCTCGTTGCGTCTTTCGAGGGGACATGATTTCATTCTAATGCTTATTCCAATGCCTTCAACACAGATGGCAAGAGGGGATTAGCGGCGTTATCGTGGCGTATTTTCCGCGCGCGAGATCGGATGGAATCGTATCCTTCCGTCGACCCATGTTGTTGTGCAACAAAGAATTTTCTTGACGGTCCGTCTGGAAATGCGTAAAAGGCGAAGCGTGTTTGGTTCGAGCCTCACCGCTGCGCTGTTTCGGGAACTGCCCCGCTGTCCTTCAGTACTCTGATTCACCGCTTGGCTTCCTAGGCTGTAGAGA
>ERZ1645187.3398-NODE-3398-length-13396-cov-7.006896_pt1 | contig 13396 bp, 9 predicted proteins | sample MGYA00575352_ERZ1645187 | MGnify/ENA primary metagenome ERZ1645187 (study PRJEB40837, sample SAMN11349314) | freshwater sediment metagenome | isolation source: river sediment | host: Sediment | place: India: Wazaribad , New Delhi | collected 2017-02-21 ...
CTTTCATTTCATCATCAAAATGCTGCTTGTTCAGCGCAATGAATTTCTCAATAATTGAGTATCCATCTGCGCGAGTTTTATTAAAGTCACGCAACAGCGCAACCTTCAAGTAGTGCTCAATATCAAGGGACATCTTTAATATATGCCGTCGGATTCCAGCATCAATAATAGATAGATCTACAAGATACGCAAAATCAAGATTAATATACTGATCTTTCTTCTCCGGCTTCGTATATTTGTCAAAAAGCTTAGCGTATGCTTTGATTTTAAAATAGTATGTGCTTCCTTCGAGGTATTCGGCCGCCTCTAGCTCATTCATACACTGAAATTGAATGCCCTGCGACTTCATGTGCTCGACTTGCTCTGAAACGCTTAGTCTTGGTTTTCTCATGCAACACCCTCCGCTTCTATAGAAGTATATAGTAACCATTTATAGAAGTAAATGTGTTTCAGTACATCAGTAAACGAATAGAAGGAACTACAATAACAAGCGCGCCGATCTCACGACCGACGCGCTTATTTCATCTATCGAACTGTTATTTTGCTTTCTCTCCCAAAAACCCTGCCAGCCGCTCCAACGCCTCCTGTGACTCCGGCAAATCCAACCGCACCTGAAACTCATGCGTCAGCCGAACCTTGTCGCTCTTGGGCAAATAGCTCACGACCTCAACCGCCTGTCCCTTCAGCGCATCTATCATCTCCAGCGCCTGCGAATGGAACGGATCCTTATCCCCGCAGTCGAGATACACCGGCGGATAATCCGGCGTAACCCACGCGACGGTACTCATGCTCTTTCCCGCCTCGGTTCCCTCAAAATGCTTCTCTCCCGTCATCATCCAAACGGAATCCGTAATCAGCGGGAACTTCGTTGCGCGCAAGGTGTCGATGTTGTAATACCCGCAATGCAAAATCACCCCGCGCAGCCGCTCCCGCGCAATCGCCGGCGTGCCGCCAATTCGCGCCTGGAACGCGGGATTGGTGTAGTAAAGCCCCATCTGCGAACTCAGGTGCGCGCCCGCGCTATCCCCGCCGATGAAGATTTTTTGCGTGTCAAAGCGGTATTCCTCCGCATGCGCAAGCAAAAAGCCCATCGCCTCGTTGAACTGCAACATCTGCGTGGGATACCGTCCCTCCGGCGTGAGGCGATAGTTGAGACTCGCCACCACATAGCCTTTGCTCGCCAGCGTCCGGCAATAGTATGCAAAGCTCCGCTTGTCGTCGCCAACGTAATAGCCACCGTGCGCATAGACGATCAGCGGCAGCTTCGCGTCCCCTTTTGCGGCGTAGACATCCAGCACGCCGTTTTCAAACGCGCTCTCATAAGAGACATCCTCCGCCAGCGTGTCGATGGCGGCGAGCACCGTGTCAAAATTTTTCGGTCTTGCACCCGGATTTAAAGAGCAAAGAAACCGAATGAACTTGCTTTGCAACACAGTCGATCGCGCAGTGATCACCCGCACAATGACCGTGAGCGCAGCCAACGCCAAGAGTAGGATCATCCACCAACGCATCTCTATATACCTCACATTTTCTATTGATTTCTAGCTTCATTATAAACACTTTATTCGATTCGCGTCAATCCGACGAAAGAAGTTTGATTTGCGCACTGTTTGCGCGTTTTTTTCGCAACACGTCGTCGTATAATACACTATGAAATGTTTATTTTATTCATCTTTATCGAACAATCAAATGATGTGGATCTCATACCTGTTTGCAGATCAAGCGCACGCTTGATCGCCATCATGGCAAATGTCGCGTGGCGATCGCAATCGGCGCGGTCTTTGCAAGCGCGCCAACAAGCACGCCGAGGCGAATTTCTTCGGCTGGCGCAATCGCGGGCATGGTCGCGGGCGGCGGCATGGTATTCGTCTGGAACTTCTTCATCTGCAAACTCGGCGGAATCCGAACGCAAGAAACCTGCGTCCTGTGCGCGCCCTTCCAGGCGGCGCTGTTGCGCTGTTTGCGCCGGCGTTCGTGTCGCAAAACGGCGAAAGAATTGCACTTCTTCGCCGAAAAGCGTATACTGTTGCTATTCTTGTTTGGAGAGAACTGCATGCTCTATACGTTATTTCCGGTTTCCTATAGCCTTTCTTGGATGCTTGTGAGCGTCCTTGTTTCGTTTGTATTCACGTTTTTCGCGATCAAAATCGGCATCGCGCGCTTGCCCAAGGATCAGGGCAGGAAATTTGCCGTCAATGGCGAGGTCGCCAAAGGAAAGCCGCGTGGCGCGGGACTGATCTTCAGCATCTGCTGCGTGTTGGTGTTCCTCGTGTTCGTGCCGTTTCGCTGGGAGTATGCGATCTATTGCGCGCTGTTCCTTCTGGAGATGCTCTCCGGCTATCTGGATGATCGCAGCACAACCTCGTGGAGCGAACTCAAAAAGGGCTTGCTTGACCTCGTGATCTGCCTTGCCGCCGCTGCGACCTATCTTGCGTTTAACGATTCCCACAGCCTCGCGCTCTTTGGCTGGACGCTGGTGCTGCCCAAGTGGGCGTTCCTGCTCGTCGCCACGTTTGTGCTGTGGATTTCGATCAACTTCACCAACTGCACGGACGGCGTGGACGGGCTGCTCGGCAGCGTCTCCATCGTTTCGCTTGCCACGTTTGCCGCCGTGTTCCTGCTGATGGGCAACTCCACCGATTTGGCGCAGATGTGTTTCATCTTCATCGCGTCTCTGCTTGCCTATCTGGCGTTCAACGCCTCGCCAAGCCAGATCATCATGGGTGACGCGGGTTCTCGCATGATTGGCATCTTCCTCGGCATCATGGCGCTGAAAACCTACAACATGCTCTATTTTATCCCGGTGGCGCTAGTCATCATCCTCGATGGCGGCATCGGGCTGTTTAAACTTCTCTTCATTCGCATCACGAAGATCAAGGGGTTCCTCAAGTCCGTACGCACGCCGTTGCATGACCACGCGCGCAAGAATATGAGCTGGTCGGACACGCAGGTAGGTTACCGCTTTGCGATCGTTCAGGTGCTCGTGAGCGGGCTTCTGCTCGCGGCTCTGCTTTTGCGGCGTTAACAAACCAAGTTGCACGCTATGCCATCCGTTCGCGGGTGGCTTTTTCTGCGCGCAACAAAGCCGCCCGGACAGGCGGCTTGATGTTGGTTCTGATTCGATTTTGGGAGAAGATGCCGCGATCAATAATACTGCGGCCTGCGAATCAACCTGCCTTTCGACTTTTGCAGGAAGAACGTTCCGCGTTCGATGAACATCACCGGCAGCGCCTCCACGCGATAGTTCTTCACGCTCATGTCCTCGGTGATGGAGTAAAACTCGACCCAACGCGGTTCGCTTGCGTTCGGGTCCTGATAGGACGGAAGAACGTAGGCAATCTCCGGCTCCGCACCGCGCGCAAGGCAAGCGATGATGGAATACCCGCTGTCATCGACAATATAGGTGCCCTTCTCAGTCGGGTTGGATTGCAGCTGAACCGCGCGCCAGCCCGCGTCCGCAACGATTGCGTTCCATTCGGACGAGGACGCAACCCCGGCAAGACGGTTTGCCAGCGCAAGCAGCTCCGGCTCCTCGCCTTCGCGCACGGGTGGCGCAACGGGCTCGACGGGCTGTTGCGTCCATGCGCCGGACTGCATGCCTGCCATTCCGCCGCGTTTTGCTATCTCCGCGAGCTGATCGATTGGCTCTGACACAATCGCAACCCGCCCGCTTTTCGGCCACGCGTCTTGTTCAATCTTGAGTGGAGACCGAATGGCTATGCCATCCTTTAGCGCGTCCGTAACTTTTATCATCTGCTTTGTTTGCCGTTCCGCTTCCCAGGCGGCGCTCGCGGCGGAGATCGCCATCCAAACCAGCGCGCCCACGCCGGCAATGCCGAGCACAACAGCCGAAACCGGCGTCCAGATTGCGATGCTCTCCGCGCTGAACATACCAACCGCTTTGGGGGTTGGATTGGGCGTGGGTGTTACAGGTTGCGGTGAAAGCGTCGGCGCTTCCGGCGTATTTACAAATTTGGCAAGTTGGTCACTCAGAGCCGCATTTTCGCCTGCATATTGGCGTATCTTCTCGGACTGTGCCGAAACAATCAGCGTTACGTCAATCCAGCCTTCTTTTGGCATATCTTGCGCCGTGTCGGTTTCCGCCTGCTTTAACGACACCAGCGCTCTGCCTGTCGTCCTTTCCGTCGCGGTTGCCGCGTTTGCTGCCGCTGCGTCATAACCCACTTGCGATATCTGAAAGCTAAGCGACTTGTCTGAAGTTGTGAGTGATATGCCGCCCTTATCGTCTATCGCAAACGTGCCAATCTCTTTTCCAGCCGCATCATAGAGTTTTGTGCCATTCTCAATGGTCACAATCAGCGGCTCTTCTTCGCCTTCGGCTAGTGCGCCGGAGAACACCGGCACACACAGCGCCATCAGCAACAGGAGCATGGCTCCAATCGCGATTCGTTTTGGTTTGCGTTTCAAGGTCTTGCTCCTTTCTTAATAGCTCAAGTTTGAATTGTCATTGCCCAAGTACCACCCGGCAACGACATCTACCGCATTGAGGAAGTATCCATTGTCTGGCAAATGCCCATTGATTGCCGCGTTTAGACCTCCATGCGAAAGGATATTCACGTCGTACTCGTCTTGTGCAAAACTCCACCCAAAGCTGCTCTTCGCTATCGTTCGATACGCTTGCATAAACGTTGCAAACTCATCAAATCCAGTTTGAATGTCCATTGTTTCATACTGCATCGGGTGGAACGACACCAGATCTTCATCCAATTGATTTGCATGACCAAAAGATACTTGCTTTGTAGCCTCTCCGCTGGAGGCTAAAAATCCAGTTGGAAAATCGGCAAGTGCGCCGAATGCGACTTCTTCCTTCGGTTTTGCAGAGAAACGGCATGCCATCTGTTCTCTTTGAATCGACATGTGCGAGGCATGCTGGAACATATACGTAACAAAGTAGCGAATTCTTTCGATTTCCGGCGATAGCCACTGGATCATTTTCGAACCATTCCCGGCAAAGAGCAAAGATACATTCATTCCTGTGTTTTCGTCGTTTCGAATCATAAGCCCGGAGAGCCAAACGCTGGCTCCAACGAAAAACGCAATTCGTTTCTTCAACTGTTGGAACGAAACGGCATCTTTGTATTCCTGCGGGTTGTCTTTTGCAATCGACGGATCTACCTCACTGTCTGCGCAGATGTTTGAAAATATCTCTCCAAAAGATGTCGGCAACAGAGCCGCCGCCGGATTGTCCGGGTTGCGATTCGTTTTGAGCGAGAAAATGTCCTCCACCATGCTGTGCTTCGTCTGTTTTGTGAAGGTAAGCACATAGCGATTGATGTCGCGTACCAGCTTTGAATTTGCCATTTCTGAAGCAGTAAAGAGCTTCTTGAGTAGCAAGGCATCTTCGCTCAGCAGCTTATCAATGAGAACCGTTCGTGCGCCAAAGCCAAGCGAGGTTGCATAGGAGTTTCTGCGGTTCTTGTCATCCAGCAGACTCAAGAAAATATCCGATGATCCGCCGCCAATGTCCAGAATGAAGTAATTTTGGTTGTAGGAATCGCACAGGATCGAGAAGCGGTAAACCGCCTCACTCTCCGTAATGCTCCCAACCAGTTGTTGGCTTGTTGCGGCATCATTCTTCTTCGACAAATCGCTTGGTGTCGGAGACAACACGCGCAACCCCGTTAACCGTGCTGTTATTTCGAGCATATCGTTGAGTGCATGGAAGAACTTTTTGCGTGTCGTTTTATCAAACGATATTGGATACGAAGCGGTGATTGAAACCATACTGCAACGATTCGTTCGCGCTTCCAATGCAACCAGACGAAGAATTTCCGTCAAGATCACTTGAATTCTGTATTGTTCCGCTTGGCCGGATTGATTCCATTTGAGATTTGACTGAATTTTCGGCCAAGTGGATTCCACTCGTTGCTGCATAAACGCACGGAAAGTGATCCAGCTATCTTGCAGCAGCTCTCTGGGCTCATTGCCCTCTTTCGTGTCGCTCAAGATCGATTGCATGGGAATCAGGCTCGGATAGAAGCCTGCGTTTTCCGGGCTCCGTGTCAGCGTTTCGAAAGAGACTCTTGTTGCTTCACCGCGCGTGATTTGTGTTGACGATTGATTCATCGGAAGCGGAAGCGGCGGGACAAAGAAGCGCTCTAATCCGCCTTTTTCGTTACCGGATGTATCGGTTCCGTTCATCAGCGGCAGACTCCAAAGATTCATGCCAGTAATCTTCTCAGGGGTTGCATCGTCAACGCCGCCAAAGAGCGTTGTTGCAGACGTACCAAAGTCGATAGAGGCACGATACACCCGCGAATCGTCCCCTACCGGAATCTCTTCACGCTTGCGAATCTGCATGTAGCCATACGGCTTCTTGTCTTTGAGCAATCTGCAACCTTCCGGTGCGCCATTGAGTTTGTAATAGTTGAGCGTACCGTCTACGCCATCTTTCCCCTCGTAATGTTTCGATTGCGCGAGTACCTCCTCCTCCGGCGCCAGCTCATATCCGTTGATCTCGTTGCAGAAGAGGTAGTAGTCTCTCCAGCCTGCGATTTTCTGGCGCGGCCAGATACCGGCGGTGCAGAGATTGCGCCAGTATTCCGTGTCGATCTGCGCAACGGAATAGGTGCGCGAAAACGTAATATCGCCGATCACGATGGTCGCGGTGATCTTGTTGAGGAACACGCCGTCCGCCGAGAAGACGCATTTGATCGAATAGTCCGGGTTTAGCGCCTGATTGTCCCGCCAGAGCCGCCAGAACATCTGCGTCACCGGCATTGCGACAAAGAAGTGCGCATATTTTCCGTCGACCTGTTGCTTGCTCACGAGACACTCCGGCGCAATGCCGCCCGCAAAGCGGTGCGTATCGAGAATCTCCGGCAGCGTGGAGCCTTGGTCGATGGTTGAATAAAACGCGCGGTCGAGAAAGATCTTGAGGTTTTTGGGCACGCGCACATCGCCGATGCGCATTGCGATCTGTCCTTCCTCGATCGCAAAAAAACTGTCCATGTTCGGCATGCGATCCGTCCTGAGCCGGAACGCATCCGAGAGCGCCTGCTCGTAGGATGCAATCAACGGGATGTTCAACAGTAAAGGCGTGAGAGGATCTTTGCGCTGCTGGGTGACCAGCGTCTCGCGGTATTTCGCGAGCCAACGCTGCAACAGCAACGCATGCACGGGCATCATTGCGGGCGTCTTTTCCGCGTCTTTCTCGCCGAGCATAAAGGGCGCGGCAAGCCCGGTGTCGTCCACAACCGGCGCAAACACCTGATTCTCCGTCAGCCACGGAATCTTTCCTTCACACGTCATGCGCAGGTTGCGCCATGCGTCCTTGGTTGGGACGATGTGTACGGTCGGCGAGGACATCGCGATTGGAAAGCGCTCTTCGTCCGCCTCGATGTAATACACGTCCATACTCGGCCACTGTCTATGATTCGGGCGCGTACTGTAAGCCGCGCTGAGATAGCGGCTGTTTACCGGCGCGGAAAACCGGATCGTCTCGGTCTTGATGGCGATGCCATACGACTCGGCAAGCACCAGAATCGCGATCATTGCGCGCCATTCGCGCTTGGCAATCGCCTCATATTCCAGATAACTCGGGTCCTCCGCTTTGTTCAGCAACAGCATCTCAAAGAGCCTGTGCTGGCTCCAAATGTCCGGCACAGAGCTGATCCTTCGAAAATCCGTCTGCTTCGGGCGCTCCGCTTTTTTTGCGTCCGTAATGCGCAGCTCTTTTGCGATATCCTGCATCTTGCGGATATCGCCGCTGAGGTCAATCTCGTTCGGGTGGGAAGAGAACCAATGATAAAACGACATATTTGCCTCCGTTTTCGTCGGTTACTGTGCGCGCAGCACGCAGCATTCCATCAAGGACGAGACGAAATACTTCGTCGCACCCTGCGGGTCAACGCGCGCAGAATTCATCTGCGCCGTAATCTGCGCGCATGGAATGCCCATCACGTCCAGATTGGTCGAACCCAGCTCCGCCGCTCTTGATACCGCCTCCTGAATATGCGGCATATTAAACCGCGTGTCGCCTTCGATCAACAGCAGGTCGTGCATACCGTGGTGATCCAGCTCCTCCAGCCAGCGGAACATGCTCTCCGCAAACGCGAGCGCGGATCCCACGCCGTCGTTGCGGCTTTCATACGTTTCCAGCAGATCGTTTTGCTTGCGCCAGACGGTGCGAAACACCTCCGGTCGATAGTTCCATTTTGTGTCCAGCGCGGCGCTGGTGCGATAATAGCACCCGAGCATCAGGCAAAAACGTTCCAGACGCAGGATATAGTCCTGCACGGTGCGCACCGCGCCCGCGTCCACGCCGCCGTTGTTCACGGGGAAATAGTCAAACGATTTGAGCACAAACGGATCCTCCGGCGCAACATCCATCTCCGGGTTGGTGTTGGTCCATTTCAATGGAACATAGACCTTCTGGCGCACGTTGTTGACGGTAGGGATATCGCCCGCAAAATAGCGGCAGATGCCGATGGCGGCCATCAGCTCGGCTGGCATGGACGGATCGTTCTGCCCTTCGTCTACGCGGCTGCCGCGATCCAGCCGGACGCGCCCCCACTTGCCTTGTTCGTCCTTTTTCTCCATCTGCCGCCGGTCGTCGCCAACAAACTGGGCAAACTCCACCTCGGAGAGCAGCTCGGACGTTTCATAATATTTCAGCGCCATCTTGCTGTTGATTGCAAACAGCCCGCTGTCCACGTCGGTATCCTGCCCGACGTCGAAATACGGCAGCATCAGCGTCAGCGCAACATGGTTTGCAAAAGAGGCTGTGTTTCCCGTTTCCCCAAGACGGCACGCGCGGATAAATTTCTGCGCGAGCGTCGGCGTGCCGCTTGCGCCCGTTCCGCCGAAGACGGAACCCGCGAACATGACCCTGAGTTCATCCTCGGTTCCGATGTCGTCGAAGATCGACTGCCAGAATCCACCCTTGTTGCGCCAGTCCTGATCAAAATGCTCCGCCCAGAGCATGGAACCGATGCGCGGCCTGCCCTTGCACCCGCGCCGGAGAACCAGCGTGCGGTCATCCTCGGCAAAGAGCGCGTGAAACGCCATCTTCTCCGAATCGTCCAGATTTCCCTCGCAGATCAGATCGCTGAGCGTGCTGCGATCGTCGATCGGCGGAATGAGCGTCTTCATACGGTCGATTCCCTTCGCCTTCCAGCGCGAGTGCGCCGTCTCGCGATCCACGATGATCGAAAGCGACGGCATCGCCTCGTTGACGCAGCGAATCATCTCTTCCAGCTCGATTTTGTCGCTGCCGGGGACGATGTCCAAATCCACCAGCCGAATCTCCAGCCGATAATCCGGCTCACACAAATCGCTCAAAAAACCGGATGCCGCCAGCGCGACCAGAGACTGCGCAACGCGCATGCCCGTTCCGCCGATGGCAACCAACACAAACTTTTTCATATGCTTCTCCTTTCGTCAGCGGGTGCGCTCGGCGCGCTTCATGCGTTCGTCAATCTTCTTTGGCAAGTAGCAGCGCACGGCGCAGTTCGTCGCTGGCGCGGCACGCATACAAAACGCCCAAAGAATCGCGGCGCTGAGCGCCATGGTATAGTACGGCGCATAGAGCGTGAGGATGCTCATTTGCGCGTTGGGCAGATAGGTTCCAATCCAAACCTCGCCGTTGACCATGAACCGGTATCCAATCATCGCCGCAACGCTGACCACGAGCAGCAGGAAGTTCAACAAGCCTTGCAGGCGCGTGCGCCGCTCAAGCTCTCTGCCATAGTCTCCCTTTTTCTCGTTGGTGATGAAGAACAGAAGATTCATGAGCCAAATCACAACGATTCCGCCCAAGTGAATCCAGCGTGTGTTATCCGAAAACTGGCTGCCGATCTCTTTTGCGGCATCGTCCAGATAAAACGCGGCGTAAAGGGGATTGTGATAGATCATCGGCGGAATCAACGCCAGCGCCACCGCCAGACACAGCGTCGCAATCACGCGCGCCGTCACTCGTTTCCCAACATTCGCTTTCATAACCATCCTCCTGTGTGTTTGTTGCGGGTTAATCAATCGCCGCGCGGATTCTCTCCGCGTCCGTAATGCTAAATGCCCAACCGTAAAAGTCCTCGTCCGCATCCCATGTGCTTTCTTTTTTGTATTTGTTCGGCACATCGCGCACGATCATGCCAAACATCGTCGTCTGCACGCAGGCATCGGTCTTCTCGCGTATACTCTGTGAGATGATCTGAATCTGTTGCCCGGCGATGCCGTCGCAGATGAGATTGGACAAAAACGGCGTTTTCGCGGTGGATGCACTGGTGAAGCGCGCAGAGCTCTCCGCCTGACCCAGCTGGATCGATTCGCTGTCAAACGTCTTGAGGTTGAGCGTCAGCTCGTCCACCCAAGAGGTGTCATACAGAGCCGCCACCTCCGACCACTGCGGAGAAACGCCAACGCGCACGCCCACCTGGCACAACAGCGGCACATCCAGATCAAGCTTGGTCGTGTCCACGCTCAGCACAAGGTCGATCTTCTTGCCGTTTTGGTCGATTTCCGCGCTTTCGCAGCGCATCAGCGCCGCGTCCGGCGTGACCCAGCTTGCCTGCGCTTTTCCGTCCTTTTGTGCATACTCCAGAATGCGCAGCTCCGGCGTGATGGCAAAATCGTCATGCGCGAGCGCAAACTTTGCCGCAGGAACGACAAGACCATATGGATCGAGCACGTTCGCGCCGCGCTGGGACGAGTCCGTCAGCGCAAACGGCACGGTACAGCGAATCTTTACGTTCTTCTCCGTGTTGCCGCGCTCCAAATCGTAAAGCTTTACGATCGGCACACTGTTGAGCAGTTGCTGGTACGTCTCGTCAATCTTCGTCGTCGCCTCGTATTTCACCGTGCCCGACTCGTTTTTCATGCCGCGCACGATGAATTGCGCTGAATAGTCCGCTGCATTATAATCCTGGCAGCCGAGATTGAACGTAGCGAAAATGTCGTCCTTTTCCCGCCGCGTGATGTCATATTCCGAAAAATACAGCGCGTAATACGGCGTTGTCGCATCGAGCAGCTTACTGCTCTCAAGCGAGGAGATCGCTTTCTCCATCGCGCTGAGCACCGCCTGATCCTCGCCCATAAACAGCAGATAGAGCGGATGGCGGAAGTTTCCCTTCTCGTCGCGTTCCATCACCATATAATCGCCGATCTTGCGCTTATACCCCGTCGTCGGGCTCACGGGTAGGTTTTCAATCGTCCCGCGGAAATCGCCCACGATGCCGATAAGGCCCATCGTCGCGTGTTCCGGCGTGATCACCGCGCTCTTGAGCGCCTTAGCGGCTTTCATGCAGTCATCCTCGGTCGGAATCATCAAATCCGAAATCAGGATCATCACCTGATTCGGGTTTTCGCAATACGCCTGCGTCATGCGTGCAATCACGGCCGCGGCATCGTTACTCTTCTCGCGAAAAAACTGATCCTGTACCGCAGTTTGGAAAAACGTATCCGCCTCTTTTTGCGTGCTTGGCGCGCCGGAGAGCAGATCGCTTGCCCGCATGCATTCACTCTCGTGGCTCATGCTCACGCTGGTCGCCGCGGCAATCGCCGCGCGATAGCTCAGGCAGAAGGTCGAGATAAAGCCTTTCATACCGAACCCATCGTCTACGACAATGGTGTATTTCTCCTGACCTAGCGTGGATGTCTGCGCCTGCTGCGGTTGGGGTTTGAGCAGATCCAGCCCGTCATAGAGCGGTTTCGTCGGCTCCATGATTCCGTATGGTTCGGGAATTTTCTCCGTGCAGCCACTTAAAAAAAAGCAGCCCATGAGGCAGAAGAGCGCACATAGTAACGTTTTTTTCATATATTTCTCCCATCGCAAATGTTTTTCGGCATCCGGGCATCTTGTTTTTTTTGTGGTTGAAGAGACGACTATACAACTGGATTCCGTCACATGGTATCACTGTGGCCGTTTCGCCCACAAGGGTACAAAAGCGCATATTCTTGCGCTTTTTCTCTGTGTGCAGCGTGCTATCGCGCTTGTTGTTTTACGGCGCGCAACAAACACGCCGTGTGTTTATATTGCACGAGGTACGTTGTGTTTTATACAATTGTTTTGCTGCGTTTCTTTTTTAGGCGAAATGGCGTATAATCATACAAAATGTATTCAGAACATGAATCGTTATGCTTTTTTCATAACGCGGAAAGGATACCCTATCCCATGCTTGGAACCATCGTCAACGCCGCGGCCATCCTGATTGGTGGTGCAATCGGCTTGCTCCTTAAAAAAGGCATTCCGGAGCGCGTCTCCAGCGGCATTATGCAAGGTCTTGGCCTCGTTGTCATCTACATCGGCATCAGCGGCATGCTCAAAGGTCAAAACGCACTGATTGCGACCATCTCCATCGTGATTGGCGGAGCCATCGGGATGATTCTAGACTTTGACGGGCGATTCAACCGTTTCGTTGGTGGCTTGGAGCAAAAGCTCGCGTCCAAGTCGGACAACGGCTCGAAATTCAGCGAGGCGTTTATCACCACGACGCTGCTGTATTGCGTTGGTGCGATGGCGGTCGTGGGTTCGCTCAACAGCGGCATCTCCGGCGATCATAAAGTTCTCTTCACCAAGAGCATCCTCGACGGCGTGAGCGCAATCGTGTTTGCGAGCACCCTTGGCCCGGGCGTGCTGCTCTCCGCGATTCCGCTGTTTCTCTATCAGGGTTCGATCACGCTGCTGGCGCAGGTGCTCGCGCCCGTGCTCAGCACTGCCGCCGTTGCGGAGATGACGTGCGTAGGGTCTCTGCTGATTCTCGCCATCGGTCTCAACCTGCTCAAGGTCACAAAGATCAAGGTGCTGGATTTCATCCTTGCGATCTTTCTGCCAATCGGGCTTGTGCTATTCATGTAATCTTGCGGACTTTGGTGCGGCGCGAAAGGAGTGCGAATGGAATCTTGCGACTTATTTGACGAAGAGCGGAATCCTCTTTTTCGCACGCGCCTGCGCGGCACGCTCTGTCTGCCGGGCGAGTTTCATGTGGTCGTCTCCATCTGGACGGTCGATTCGCGCGGAAACATTCTCCTAACCCTGCGCGACTCCGTCAAGGAAAGCTATCCTGACCATTGGGAGAACACCGGCGGCTCCGTTCTCGCAGGCGAGACGAGCATCCATGCCGCCGTGCGCGAGCTGGAGGAGGAGACGGGAATCGTCGCAGCCGAGTCAGAACTGCGCCTGATCGGTACCGAGCGCACGAAGGATACGTTCGTAGATCACTATTTGCTCCGGCGTGATCTCGCGCTTGCCGATGTTCGCCTCCAAAAAGACGAAACGGCCGACGCAAAGTGGGTCACGTTATCCGAACTCGACGCGATGGTTGCCGACCTAACCCTTGCCAAACCCATCGGAGAACAGTTCAACGGGATTCGGGAACGCTTCTTGCTTTTCTTGAAAGAAAAGTAATCAAAAGAAATTCATTGTTTTGTATAGGCATGG
>ERZ1645187.3400-NODE-3400-length-13391-cov-7.219706_pt1 | contig 13391 bp, 9 predicted proteins | sample MGYA00575352_ERZ1645187 | MGnify/ENA primary metagenome ERZ1645187 (study PRJEB40837, sample SAMN11349314) | freshwater sediment metagenome | isolation source: river sediment | host: Sediment | place: India: Wazaribad , New Delhi | collected 2017-02-21 ...
TCATGTCGGGCGACAGCGGCCCAGGAACGACGGGAAGCTTCATCGAAACGCCGACGGGCGCCCCGAAGACATCGGCGCTCGCCGTGTCCACCTTCCAGGCTCCGAGGAGCGTCGACGCGCCTCCCAGGACCGAAGGGGGCGGTGCGTCGGAACGGGAAATCCGTATGGGAGATGGTTTCGTCACGGAAGCGGGGGCGAAATCGAGCGCAAAACCGTCCTCCGTGGCGACGCGTCCTCCGTTCGCGGACAGGGACGCTTGGGTGAGAACCGCGCCGGATATCGTCTCGGGCGAAACGGCGGCCCGGTCCGGGGACAGAACAGGCGTTCGACGTTCCTTCTCGCGGAGAAGGGCGTCGAGGGCCGCCCGCAGCGACGAATCGGACGGAAGAGGCGGGATTCGGGCGGCAAGAGCGCACCGGACCGCTCCGACATCGAAAAGCGTCGCGAGCGGCATCATCGCGAGCGGCTCTATCGTGAGCGTTGTCAACGCGATCGTCAGAACAGCGACCATCAGAACAGTCGGCGCCCGGAGTTTCATGCGGACCCTCTCCTTCCCGGAGAACTCTGTCTAATAGTCTGTATAATAGCGCACCTTCAACGTCCCCGCCAGTGGGGGCCAAAAGTCCCGGGCGTTCATGGAACGAAGGCGCGTTCTCTCGAAGCCGCGTATCCCCTCGGGAAGAACGCAGTCCCTCGGGACGAAAGCAGTCCCTCGCCGGGAGCGGTCCGCCCTATTCCTCGATTCCCGAATCGACGGCCCGCCCGTTTTCGAAGACCGTCCAACGGCGGACAGTGTCCTTCTCGCGGTACTCGTACCCCTCCCATCGTCCCTGTTCGAGCCCGCGGACGTAGGGGCCGCGCGATACGATTCGGCCCCGATCGTCATAGAAGACGTGAACGCCCTCCTCGAACCCCTTCGCGTAGTCGCCGCGTTCGGCGACCTGACCGTTCTCGTGCCAGACGGTCCATGCGCCTGTTTTGCCCCGGATCTCCTCGCCGCGCGCGCCGCCGAGGGAATTGAGGTCCTGCCACGCGCCCTCGTACCGTCCCTGCCAGCGGAGCTTTCCGTTCGCCCACCAGCGCGTCGCCTCGCCGCGCATCGCGAGAGCGCCGTCGGGGAGTTGCATCTTCTCGTACGTGATATGAACGTACGGCTGCCCGGTCGTTCCGGTCGCGGTTTTTTCGGCGGCCCATCCGTTGTCGTAGCGCATCACGAGGCGTCCCGCGCTGTCCGGATCGAAGCGGATGTCGTCGCCGTGCGTCACACCGTTCTCGTAGGGGACCTCGTGGACGAGCTGTCCCTTCGGGTTGTGGAAGCGAAGTTTGCCGTGCAGCACGCCGAAACGGTAGGGCCGCAGCTCAAGGCGCGTCGAGCCGTCGCCGGAGAAGACCTCGTAATCGCCGTGATAGACCTCCGCGCCGTCCGCCTTCCATTCCGGAGGCATTCCGGAGAACCGCTTCACGTACGTGTAGCGCTCCTTCATGCTCCCGTCGCGGCGCGTCTCGATATGCCGGTAGAGGGGAACCTCGCGCGTGTTGTCCTCCCCGGGGAGCAGCACGCGAACGACGACCTCGGCGCGTGCGAGTTCGGGGCCCTTTCCGTCCGAGGCGAGGGCGCGCACGACGATGCGGTCCTCGGCGACATCTCCGGGGCGCAGCCGGTCGTCCTTCGCGTCGTCGCCCGAACCGTCGCCGGAGCGCACCTTCCTGAGCCGCTGCGTCGCGACGTCGAAGGCGACCGGGCGTTCCTCGTCGCCGAAGACCCCTTCGCCTTCGAGAATGACGCTCAGTCGCAGCGGTTCCGATCCGTCGAGCGCTTCACCGTTCAGGACGGAAACGCCCGAGACGTTGGCCGCAACGCGGAACGAAAGAGGATCGTCCTCGTCTGCCGCCGGAGTGTCAAGTTCGGCTGCCTCTGCCGGGCGAATCGCGATGGCGTCCGCCATGCCAGCAATAGTCGCCGCGTTCGCTGCGCTCGCTACGCTCGACAGAATCCGGCCGAATATCCCCGCGTCATGCGTTCCGGACGGCCGGTTCGCGTCGCCTGTTCGCACGGGACGCAGCCGCTTGCCCTCGAAGCGCATCTCGAGCGGCGGCAGGCGCGTGGGGGAGGGCTCGTACTTTTCGTGGAGCTGCCGCGCGATGAGGCCGAAATCCTGGAAAACGGCCGCGCGTTCGATGTCGCGCGCCGCGAGGATCTGCGCCGTGATGCGCACGTGCCAGTGCTGGATCATGCCGCCGAGGATGTCCGACGCGTAGCGGCGGATGAGCCCCTCGCGAATGACGTCGGTTCCCTCTTCTTCCATATAAGACCGGTACCCGCGCGCGGCGACCTCCGAGAGCACGCGGTCCGCCTCCCGCGACGCGTTGTTCCGGATGAAGGGTTCGAGCGTTCGCAGCGCTGCTTCGACCTCCTTTTCGTCGAGGCGCAGCGGGAAGAACTGCTTGCCCGGTTCCTGAACCCACGTGGGGCCGAACTGCTCCGCCTGCCGCAGCAGGATCCGTACGAACGCGTCGTGCGCCGTCACGAACGCCGCCGCGTCCGCGCGGGGCGGCGAGGCGCGCGGAACCTCGCCGGGATCGGCGTCCGTCCAGCGGTGGATCGCGTCCGTATAGACGGCGTCCCGGTCGATGTCGATCACGACCGCGCGCTCTCCGGGGGGCGTCGTGCGGAGGACGTGCTTTTCGGGCAGCACGCATGTCCCCGAGTCGCGGATGCGGCCTCTGGCCATCCCCGCCGCGCCTGCGTCCGTCCGTCCGGCCTCGCCCGTATAGAGCGCGTCGATCGTCGCGACGTTGGCCTGGTTCACGGCCCACCCGACCGTGACAACGACCGTTCCGCGCATGACGTCGAATGCGATCTTCGCCGACGCGGCCCATGGGACGACCCGCGAGAGCGTCATGAAGACCAGGTTTTTCCCGAGTTCCCGGACGGCTTTTTCGTCCCGCGCGCCGGCGGCCTGGATCAGCGGGCCGATGCCCCAGTGGATCCGCGACGCGAGGTTGATGCCGATGAACGTCCCGTAGTCCCGCCAGGACGCGCCGCCCTGATACATCTCCACGAGCGTCAGCGCGTCGGCCAGCGTGTCCCACTGGAACGTCTCGTCGAGCACGCGACGCGCGACGTACCCCTTCATTCCCATGTCCTCGACGGTCGCGCGGAAGTTCTTCCACTCCTCCGCGAAGCTCGGGAAGGCCGCGCGAAGGTGCTCCGCGAACGCGTTCTTCACCTCGACCGCCTCGGGCGAAAGCCAGCTTCGTCCCGGGCGGGACTCCTCCCGGAGCACCCGCTGCGGACCGTCGCGCGCGGCCTTGCGCAGCAGCGCCGCACCGGGCATTTCGGCCGGCGCGAGCGGACAGACGCGCCTGAGCTTCCCGCGGAGGTCCGACATCGCCGCGTCGCATTCGGCGCGCACCTTCGGATCGCTCGTCTGCTGCCTGCGCACCCAGACCTCCGCGTACTCTCCGGCCGGCGTCAGGATCGGACGAAGCTCCGGGTTCGCGCCGGCAATCACCCGCGCGAGCATGCGCCGTCCGGGGCCGTCGGGAAGCGTCCTGCCGCCGGAGACATCCGTCGCGCGAAGCATCGACATCGCGACGAGAAGGTTCTCCATGCTCGCGCGCCCCGTCGCGGCGCGGAACGTTTCATCCTTCGCCCTCGCGAAGCGGAAGCGTTCGACGGCCGACATACGGTCCCATGCGTCGCCCGCGAGCGCGCGCATCGCCTTCGAGTCGAACGCGGGCGGATTCAGCATGTCCTGCGCCATCTTCGAGAGGGTCACGCCCGTCGCGTTCCGCAGGAAGGAGAGCGCGATCTTTTCGGCCTTGCCCGCCCGGGCGTCGTCGAGACCGCCGGGAAGCGCTTTATTGGTCTTCACGTGGACGGCCGCATCGAGCGTTTCCGAAATCTGGGCGAAGATCCTGGCGCCCTGCTGCGTTTTGGGATCGAATTGCGGCCAGACGCGCCGCAGCAGCTCGGTGCGGTCGTCCGGCCGGAGCTCCGGCCAGGGCTTCATGCCGTAGATCGCGCACAGGTGCTCGACTGCTCGTCCGGCGTACTTGAGCGGCCCCTTCGAGAGGTCGTGATGCGCCCCTTCATAGTGCTGGCTTCCCTGGACGAGGTCGCTGAAGATGTGCGCGGCCCGTTCGAAACGCTGCCAGCGTTCCGGAGCGGTTCCCGAGAACAGGCTCGAGCCCTCGCGGAAGTTTCGCGGCGTCTCCGCGACATAGACCGGACGCCCGTCGACCCACGAGAATTGCTGGACGTACATCTTGCCCGGTATGCGTCGTCCCCCGACCTCGATTCCCGCACCGCCGCCCTTGTAAGCTTCCTTGTCGGCCGCCTGGTTCGCGATCGCCTTCTGGTATTTCAGCGCGAACTCCTCGACGTCGGTCGCGAAGCGCGCGTCGGGCAGGTCGTTTGTCCCGCGGAAGAAGGTCACCTCGATCTGGGGAAAGTCGATGCCGCCCGTGGGTTTCACGTCGACCGCAAGGTGCAGTTCGTCCCGCGCAACGATCTCGACGGCGTCGAAGAAGGCCTTCTCGCGGACGGGGTCTCCCGCGAAGACCGTGATGTCCTGGTCTCGCGTGTAGTCTCCCGTGCCGCCCGCATTGATCGCCTGGAGCGTATTCAGCGGGGAGAGGCCTGCGGCGGCGAGCTTTTCGTTCGCGAGGATCATCGCGCGATGATAGATGTGCTTGAGGAGTTCATGCCGTCCGACGTCGAGGTTCCGGATCAGCGGCCGGACGCGTTCGCCGCCGTTGCCGAGGTCCCGGACCGCATCGGAACGGCCGTATCCGGTGTCCCGGGCGAGCTCGAGCGTCGCCTGCGCCGCCGGAGACAGCTTTCCGTCCGGCTCCCTGACGTAGACCGCGTGCCAGTCGAGCTGCTCCTTCAACAACCCGCCGGCGCGGCTTTCGATGCGCTTCGCTGCGTCGGGGTCATCGGGGGGCTTCTTCTCTTTCGGGGGCAGTGCGACGGAGACCTTCCCGACCACCTCGTCCGGCGGCGGGTCCGCCGTGAAGGCCGGCTGCGCCGGAAGGACCGAAAACAGGACGCACAGCAGCGGCAGCAATGCGGCGAAGCGGACGCGGGCGGTCCTCGTGTGTTCACGGATCTGCGTCATGACTCCCATTTCCCCCTTCCTGCGGTCAGTCGAAGAGCGCCAGAAATTCCGGGTCGTCCTCGCCGATTGCGAGCGTCCGGACCGGCAGGCCGTCGGCGTTCACGACGACTTCGACGACGACCTCGACGCGCGCCGCCGGAGATGACGCGTCCGTGCGGCGTTCGACTCCCGACCGAACGCGAAGGCGTTTCGATCCGCCCGCCGCGTCCTCGGCCGAAAGAAGCCGCATGGAGCCGGTCGGACGTTGTCGAACGACCGGACCTTCCGTCAGCTCACGGAGTTCGGAGAGCGACAGGATCGCCTTCCGGACGGCCGGCGTGAGCGGAGAGGCTTCGTTCGGCCCGGTCGTCGCGGCGCGTTCGTCGCGAAGCCGGATGAGCGCGTCGAGACGCTCGCGAAGGATCGATGTCGAAGGAAGCTCCAAGACGGACGGGAGGGAGCCTCCCGGCGCCGCGGGAATGACCGCACCCGCAGTGGGAATCGGTATTCCGGACCACAAGAACGCCATAGCGGCCAGAACGGCGATGGAGTGCGGAATCATCGGCATCTCTCCTTTCCTGCCGGAAGCCCGGCGCGGTAGAGTTTAATTTTTCTGCATAATACATCATTCGGAGGCGCCTTTCCAGATACAGCTTTACGCAGAAAAGGCGCGCGTCTGCTGAAGGATCCTGTCGATGCGTTCTTCACGTTCGTCCCCGGTCGACAAGACGACATGTGTACGGAATGATTGACGTTTGCTGATGTTCGGTGACGCGATGCGGATCGCCGGATTGTGGAAAACGCCGGAAGCAGCGATCGTGCTTCCGGACTCGCGTGAACGGAAGCGCGCGGCCTCGTCGCAATGCAAAAGCGGGAAAGGGTATAATGCCGGTACATTTTGATTGAAGGGGTGTCGCGTGTGGACAGTCTGCTCATTACCGGAGGCGTCGTGTGGAAGGGAACCGGGTTCGTCCGGGGGATGTCCGTTCTTTTGTCGGGCGATTCGATCGTCGCCGTCGGCGCCGAGGACGACGTCCGCGCCCGTACGCCCGCCGCGTCGCGGGAGCTTCGGCTCTCGGGAGAATCTGTTTTGCCGGGCGTCACGGACGGGCATCTCCATCTGTCGACCTGGGCGAAACAGCGGGCGCTTCTCGACCTCTCGTCCGCGAAGTCCTTGGCCGACGCGCTCGAAATGGTGCGGGAGGAAGCGGGGCGACTGCCGGCGGAGCGCTGGGTCCGGGGATGGAACTATAACGACACGCGGTGGCCCGAGGGGCGGTCGTTCACGCGCCGCGACCTCGACGCGCTGGGCATCCCGAACCCCATCCTGTTGCAGCGCGTGTGCACGCACATCAACGTCGCGGACGGCAAGGCGCTCGCGCTCTCGGGAATCGACAGCCCCGACGGGATCCTGCCCGAACGCGACGCGATCCCGGCGCTCCGGGCGATGGAGCGGAATGTCTTCACGCGCCCCGTTCTGAAGGAAGCGCTGAAGTCGGCATGCTTCGAGCTGGCCTCGTGGGGCGTGACCTGCGCGCATCCGTGCGGCGCGGACGACTACGGCATGGAAGAGGACCTCTCGCTCTACGACGAGCTGCATCGGGAAGGATCGCTGCCGCTCCGGATCTTCTCGTATCACGACGACCTCGCGCGCCCGGCGCTGCCGACGGGTTTCGGCGACGGGCAGGTTCACTATCAGGGGCTCAAGATCTTCCTCGACGGCAGCCTCGGAGGGCGCACGGCTGCGCTGTCGGCCCCGTACGCGGACGACGCGGGCGAGACGGGGCGCCTGAACTGGAGCGACGACGCCGTGCTCGACAAGCTGCGCGCCGCGCGGGAAAAGGGAGTCCAGACGATGCTCCACGCAATTGGAGACGCCGCGCTCGACCAGGCTATCCGCTGCATCCGGATCGTGGACGATGCGTTCGGCCGCGACTGCCGCCTTCGTGACCGGATCAACCACGTGATGGTCTGCCGCCCCGACCAGCGGCGCGCTCTTGCGGAACTCGGACTGTTCTGCGAGATTCAGCCCGCGTTCGTTCCGAGCGATATGAACATGGCCGAAGGCCGCCTCGGAAAGGACCGAATGCCCTGGGCCTACGCGTGGCGCTCCCTTCTGGACGAAGGGCTGTGCGTTTCCGCGTCGAGCGACGCGCCCGTGGAGTCGGTCAATCCGTGGCTCTCTCTCTGGGCGCTTACGGAGCGGTCCGATTGGGAGGGGAGGCGCGTCAGCGCCCCCGAACAGCGGCTGACGGTGGAGGAAAGCATTCCGCTCTTCACTTCGAACCCGAACCGCGCGATCGGGCAGGAGCATCGCCTCGGCCGGATCGAACCCGGATTCGCGGCGGACCTGATCGTCCTCGACCGCGACATATCGACTCTTTCGGGACTGCAGCTTCGAGGCGCACAGGCCTCCTATGCGTTCGTCGGAGGAATTCTCTCAAAAGGCGTCATCGACGGATGGCCCCGCTTCGGGGCGTAATCGCCCGGGTCGGTTATTCCCTCGCCGCCGACGGATCGGACGCGTCGCGGAGCAACAGCGCCGGTTCGCCGTCAAGGGGCATGACGAAGACGTGGAATCCGAATGTTACGTTTTTGCCCTTCTTTTTGATGTCCTCCGGGCGCACGCCGCGGAAGAGCACGCCCTTTCCGTCCGGCGTCCAGAACGGGTCGGATGCGGACATTCCCTTCGGGGAGATCCGGACGGTCGTCCCGTCGGCGGGCGTGTGGAGGAAGACGCCCGATATCGGCTCGCCCCACGCCTTCGAGATCGGGTTGCCCGGTTCGTCGACGTCGCCGTCGAAGAGCCACATGGATCCGTCGGCCGAGATGCAGAATCGCGTCGCGCTCGATATGCCGGCGCTTCCGGCGACGGGTTCGAGCGGTCTCGACTCCAGCAGTTTCCCGGCGGGGTCGAACCGGTAGAGCGTCGACAGGTCCTGCGCGTACACGGATGCGCCATCGTGCGCCCAGAACGGCGAATGCACGCCGCCCTCGTTGTCCATCCGGAAAATCCTCAGGTTCTTTCCCGTCGCGTCGATGATCCCGGGAACCCATTGGGACTTCTCCTCGATCCAGTGGTTGAAGACGAGCCTCGTCCCGTCGGGCGACCAGCGCGGCCCGTAGCTGTTCTCGCCGGGGACGGCCGCGAGGACTCGGACCTTCTTCGTCGCGACGTCCATCACGGCGATCTTCCTGCCCTGCCGGTAGTCCGTGAACGCGACGCTCTTTCCGTCGGGCGAGATTTCCGGGTCGTACCCCTTCCCGAGAAGAACGGGCTTCGCGCCGCCCATGTCGGAGAGCCGGATCTCCCCCTCGCGTTCGAAAATCACGCGTGACGCCCCCCACGCCGCGCCGGACGTCCCCATCGTCAGCAACAAGAGCGCACACAGCAGCTTTCGCATCGTTGTCGATCCTCCCCTTCGCATTCTCTCGCATCCTGCATCTATAATTGTACCGCCTTCGACCGCTTCGCCCGATAGCCGAAGCGGCGGGTTTGAGGAGAAAACGACGAAACGCGTCGCGGTGAAAGGATCGGCGGTGTGCGGATGGAGCTTCGTTCCGGAAATTCGGATGAGGGGAACATTCTCTTTGTGGAGGATGGGCGGAATTCCGGAATCCGGTTCGTCTCGGGGACGATGGTCCGCCATGCGTTCCCCGCGCACCTTCACAGAAGCGCGTGCTTCGGCGTGATCGCCGGAGGAGAGGCGGTTCTCGAAATCTCCGGAGGGGAGCGCCTTCTTCGTGCGGGCGACCGGTACGCCATCCCCGCCATGCGGTCGCATGCGCTTCGTCCGATCGGGGGCGGCTGGTTCTCGCATCGGGTCTTCGGGACGGATCCGGGACGTTGCCGGGAGATTGCCCGAAGGCTCCGGCACGTGATCGGAACGGAGCTTCCCGGGGAATGGCCGGACGGATTCGCCGACGCGGAGCGGGCCGCTTCGGCTATTCCGTCCGCATTCCGGGAGATCCTGGCGGTTTTCGAGAGCGAGCCGGAGCGGGAATGGAGGCTTCACGAGCTGGCGTCGCAGTTCGGAATGCAACCGGCATCCTTTTCGCGGGCGTTTTCGCGCGAGGTCGGCATGCCGGTGACGCAGTACCTGCTCCTGGCGAAGGTATGGAAATCCGTCCGGATGCTTGAGGAAGGGGCGGCGATCCCCGATGCGGCCTTCGACGCGGGCTTCGCCGACCAGAGCCACCTGTGCCGGGTCTTTCACCGCTATATGGGCGTCGCCCCCTCCGTCTTCCGCAGGAACCTCCTTCGGCCCGACGGCCTTACAGCAGTGCGGGACTGAAGACGGCGAGCAGAAAGAGCCCCGGATGGCCCGCGACGACGCTGTGCGGACGGTCCGCCGGAATGACCGCAACGGCGCCTTCCGCGTATGCGATCTCCCGTTCTTCCAGCAGGCATCGTCCCACTCCCGCAACGACCTGATGAATTTCCGTCTTCCCGTTGTGGATATGGTCGCCGATGCAACAGCCCGGATTGACCCTCACGAGGTGGACGCTGGACGTCCCGTTCGTGTCCGCGCCCGTGACGAGGTGTTTCATCGACACGCCCGCGAATGCCGGATGCGGAGTCCACGCAATGGACTCCGTTGCTTTCCCTCCCGCCGAACCGCTGACGCTCCCCGTTTCAAACGGAGTCGTTTCAAACGCCGTCTTCATCGTTGCATTCCTCCCGTCGGATGATTGTGTGACGCGGTGAGGATACGGCAACGAACGGGAGCCGTCTTGAACGATTTTATCCTCTTCCCAGGAACATCACCCACGCGCCCGCGACCATGATCGCTGCGCCGAGCAGTCGGTCGCGGATCGGCTCGCCGTAGAAGAAGCGCGCGAGCACGACGGAGATGAGCACGCCGAACATCGACAGCGGTTCGGCCAGGCTGATCTCGAGGTCCCGGAGGGCGAAGAGCAGGCACAGGTAGGCGAAGATATTGCACGCGCCCGCGGCGAGCGAGGCGAGCGGACGTTCCCGGAAAAGCGCGAACCCGAGAAACGTCTGCTTCCGGTATGAAAGCAGAGCGAGCGCAAAGAGCGACGACCAGACGCACTGGATGAGCGCATAGCCGACCGTCGGAGGATTGTGTGCGAGCATGCCGACCATTCTGGTGTCCACGACTCTCCCGACGGCGATGAAGAAGGACGCCGCGATCATGTACATGCACGGCTTCGAGCGCCACAGCGCCAGAAGCGATGCGCCGAAGCCCGCGCCCCGGTTCAGGAACGTGCTTCCCCACACCAGAAGCGCCATCCCGGCAAGCTTGAGCAGGGAAATGCTCTCGCCGAGGAAGAAGACCGACATTGCGAGCAGGAAAAAGACGTTGAAATTGTAGACGGGGCTGACGAGGGAGACCTCTCCCTCCGACAAGGCCCGGATGTAGAGCAGAATTCCCGTGAACGAGACGAGAGCGCTCCCCGCCGCGATGAAGACGAAAGCATACCCCTGAGCGGAGGGAGACGCGAGATACTCCGCGACGGCGAACGGCGCGAGGAGAAGAACGGCGAGAATATCGAGGACGAAAAGCGTCGCGACCGGGGCGCGGTTCTCCCCGAGCTTTTTGAACGAGATCTTCTCGAATCCGAGCAACAGAATACGGCCCGACATGAACAGAAAAGCGAACAACGACACGTTTCGTTCCTCCCTGTGCGCTATCCGATTGTGGAGCGCAGAAAACGGAGAAGGTTTCCTCCGAGGATGCCTTCGATCTCCTGTTCCGAATAGCCGCGGAGCAGAAGCTGTTCCGTCAGGAGAGGCATGTTCGCATGCCCCTTGACGCAATCGTAGTTTGCGAACGGTCCGGGGCCGGAGAAATCGCGCGACTCGTCGCAGAAGTCGAAGCCGAACCCGACGGCCTGCGCGCCCGCGATGTGTCTGATATGGTCGGCGTGATTCGCGAGTTCGACCTCGGTCATCGTCGCGTGTTCCGTGTCTCCGACGAAGGTGCTGCACGAATTCATCCCGAGAAGGCCGCCGCGCCCGGCGAGCGTCCGGATCTGGTCGTCGGTAAGGTTTCGCATCGTATTTGCGAGCGCGCGGCAGTTGGAGTGCGAGGCGATCACGGGGCCGTCGTGGAACGCGAAGACGTCGGCGAGCCCCTCGTCGTTGAGGTGGCTGACGTCGAGATACATTCCGAGCCCGGCCGCCTCGCGGATCAGGCGGACGCCGAAGTCCGTCAGACCGCCCTTGCGCCCCTCGTCGACGGGCTTGAAGAAGCACCCGTCGGCGGCATGGTTCCGGCGGCTCCATGTGATGCCGATTCCGCGAACGCCGAGCGCGTGAAAGATCCGGAGCAGATTCAGGTCCGTTCCGATCGGTTCGGCGCCTTCGAAGGACAGCAGGATCGCGATTTCGCCGCGCTCCTTCGCGGCCAGGATCTCGGTCGTATTCCGGCAGAGCGCGAAAAGGCCGGGGCTCTCCGCGAGCTCCGCGTACAGAGCCGAAATCTGGTCGAGCGCCCGGCGGAGCGCCATCTCGGGAAGAAAGTCGCTGTTGATGAAGATCGACGAGATCACAAGATCCAGGCCGCCCTCGCGGAACGAGGGGAGATAGTCGGTTTCGATGACCTTCGTGCGTCCGGCGAGGCGTTTGCCGAGCACGAACGGCAGCAGGTCGAAGTGGGCGTCCGCGACGAAGCAGCGGCTGTGAAGATCGTGGGCCGCGATTGCGGCTTCGGTGTTTCGTTCCATGGAAAATCCTCTCCCTTGCATCGTTCGCCGTACCTGCTTTCCGTTTGTGCGGCAGCGCTGCGGCGAGTCGAAAGATTTCGCTGCGGGAATCACATGTCGGAGATTATGACACGTTGCACGGGAGTTTGATACGCCTCCCCGAAAAAACGGATACTCCTGCGTTCTGCGTTTGGAGTCGCCGTCGCTCCCTTTGAGTCTCCGGCGCACGCCTTCTGCGGAACACGCCATGACACCTGTGATACAATACGGAAACGGATCCATATATGTATCCGGAGTGGCGGAAACGGCGAAAACAACACTGTGAAGGCGCTGTTTTTCCGACATCCGAAAGGAAGGGAGGATTGTCGTGCTTTCATACGTCATTCGCAAGGTATTGTATTCGATCCCCGTGGTGTGGGGGGTGATCACCGTCGTGTTCATCCTCATCAATGTGGTTCCGGGCGACCCCGCCATGATCATGATGGGGCAGCGCGGAGACGAGGAGACCCTGACCAAGATACGGGCGGACATGGGGCTGGATCTTCCCCTGCATGTGCAGTACGTCCGTTTTCTCGGCCAGGTATGCCGGGGAGATCTTGGAACGTCCTACCGGACGAACGAAAAGGTCACGGACGCCATTTCGGACCATCTGAACGCCACCGTGCGGCTTGCGCTCGGGGCGCTCGTACTCGGCACCGCGCTCGGCGTCACGATGGGCGTCATCTCGGCGGTCAAGCAATATTCCTTCTTCGACTACTCGGCGATGTTCATCGCAATAGCGGGCGTAAGCGCCCCGGTCTTCTGGGTCGGGCTGCTGCTCCTGATGACCTTCGCCTACTGGCTCGGATGGGCGCCCGGAGCCGGATTCGGAGACGGTTCCTTCAAGTACCTCATTCTTCCGATGATTACGCTGGGCGTCCGCCCCGGCGCTCTCACCGCGCGGCTCACGCGCTCCTGCATGCTCGAGGTCCTTAATCAGGACTACATCCGCACCGCCTTCGCGAAGGGGCTTCCCGAAAGGATCGTCGTGCTCAAGCACGCGCTCAAGAACGCGATGATTCCCGTCATCACCATCGTGGGAACGCAGATCTCGGAACTTCTCTCTGGAGCGGTGCTGACCGAGACGATCTTCGCGTGGCCGGGCATCGGGCGTCTGTCGGTCGATTCCCTGCTGGCGCGGGATCTGCCGATGATCCGCGGGACGGTCATCTTCATGGCCGTCATCTTCCTCGCAGCGAACCTGCTCGTGGATATTTCCTACGGGTTCTTCGATCCGAGGATCCGGTACGAGTAGGGGGCGCGACGAATGACGGACGCAGTCAAACCACGCCCGCAAACGGGGAATCTCTGGCAGGAGGCCTGGATCCGCTTCCGACGAAACCGCCTGGCCATGGCCGGTCTTGTCATGGTCATCTTCCTGATTGTCGTCGCCGTATTCGCCCCCTTTTTCGCGCCGTTCGATCCGTACAAGCAGCTCATCTGGTCGGAGGGCCTGAAAGTCCGCCTCGCCCCGCCGACGGGAACGCACTGGATGGGAACGGACCTCTTCGGCCGGGACATCATGAGCCGCGTGATCTTCGGAGCGCGGCTCTCGCTCCAGATCGGCATCTTCGC
>ERZ1645187.3402-NODE-3402-length-13383-cov-5.897434_pt1 | contig 13383 bp, 18 predicted proteins | sample MGYA00575352_ERZ1645187 | MGnify/ENA primary metagenome ERZ1645187 (study PRJEB40837, sample SAMN11349314) | freshwater sediment metagenome | isolation source: river sediment | host: Sediment | place: India: Wazaribad , New Delhi | collected 2017-02-21 ...
TGAGCATTTGAAGAACACCTGAATAGATGTCTTGAGCATCCCGGTCCATCAGGTGCGCAAAATTCGGCTCGCGCTCTTCTTTAAGAGCTTTGCGGATTTCTTCAAATGCATTAACAACCCAGAGTGTGTGTTCAAAGCGAACACGAATACCACTCTGAAGCGTCTTATACGAATCAAACGGAAGTTCAGATTCAATCATCAGACGCGTGATGTCTTTGAAAGCCTTAATGCGAAGATACGCAGCATGCATTACCACGGCACGGAAGTTAGGCACTCCACTCTTGACACCACCGCATGAATTAAACACAAAGCCACGCAGCTCAGGGTTATTCAGAACGCGGATATGGTCATTGGGCTGACGAGCGCGCAAGAAGAACCACAGGCTATTCATTGTCTTGAACGGTCCAAGCAGAGGATGTTCAAAGTTACGAATGTGGTCCATGTCCAGCATCTTACCCAGCGGCGTCTTGCCATAGCGGCTGATGTTGATGTGATCGACACCATCAGCTTCCCAGCTCGATGCATTTGTCGGGATACGCGGTTTTTGACCACCGACCAGAGCAGAACGCACATCCAGAAGTTGCTCACGAGGCGATTTACGAGTATTTTGCATTTTAAGACTTTCCTTTTTGAAGTTCGGCGTAGAGTTGAAGTGAAAGGCTATAAGCGCCTGTCGCTAGACTCAAATAGAGGATAAGGATCCAGATGTTGGCATTAAGAACTTTAGAAAGATTTTCTCTTACCATTTCTAAAGAACTCGCTATCGCTTTAGCGACAATGGTTGCAGACCCAGCATGATACATCTCACGAATCTTAAGAACTTCATCGATGAGTTTAATCAATGTGTTCTGGGTCAATTCATCTGAAGTCAGGATCAAAATTTGCACTCGTTCTGATAAAGACAGAACGAATTGCCGGATGATAGGATTTCCTGCAATCACTTCACCCAATTCAAGAATGGTCTCTTGAGTAAAAAACCGATAAAGACCCATGACATTAAGACTTTCAAACCACGGAAGGACTTGTTTTTGCTCCTCATCAGTTAAGACATCAAGCTCAATGATAAAAGCTTCAATGATCAAATCACGAAGTTTATTCTTCGTGTTTGGAATGGTCGTCTCTTGCACTCAAATCATCCTCTTCAAAATCATCAAGAAGAATGGTGTCTTCGTGACTTGTGACTTTTCTAGATTCATGTGTCAGAACCAACGAAACTTCAACTTTCGTAATCGTTAGAAAAACAAGACCTTTGATCCATGTCTTCCACGTCATACTAGGTTTAAGAAGTTCTTTATTCAAACTAGCTCTAACACCTGCACGATCTTTACGACTACCTGTCAGACACGCTTTATTGACATAGCGAATCATCAATTCGTTATATAGATCCGTTGTCATCCCTACTGCTTTCATGATGTCCAAGTAAAACTCAGAAAGAATCTTTCCTTCCATCGTAATTTGATTCATCATGACCACTTTGTTACAGTAAAAAACTTTTCCTTCTTCATTATGAAGTCGAAGTTGAATCTCAAACTTTGACACATATAAAAACTCAAGACCTTTTAGAAAAGTCTTCCAAGTCATACTTTTCTTCAAAAGTTCTTTACTTAAACTAACTCTTGAAGTTCCTTCTTTACGATCAGGTAAACTGGCTGCTTTTTGGATATATCTTGCCATCAAAGCTTCATAGCGGTCAGGTGTAATTCCTAAGTTATGAAGAATTCTTTGAAACAATCGAGACAAAATACTCCCAACAGCACCAGACTTGATAATTGCCCCATAGGGCTGCTGTTTAGGTTTTCGACTCACCATCATAGCCTCTTTCTTTAGAAGAGCATAGAAGGTCCCTTAGCGTCCTTTAAACGATAAGTGACTAGAGACCCTGACTCAGATCAATTAGATTATTGATCAGTGTCACGGCACGGTGTAGATTTGACTGCAATAGACCAGACTGATTAGGTTCGAGTTCTCTCCTTTCATAGAGACTTAATAAGTGAATCGCACGATTAATAAAACGTTGGTGTGTCTCTTCAACATCCAGATACATGCCTTCTTTTGTTAGGTAAAATGATTGTCGTCTTACACGAACAACGATAAAAGGTTGTTTAGGTTTATAGAAGATATCATTTTCTAAACATTTTATGATACGCTCGATCTCTTCAAGATAAAGATCGATTGTAGGGAAGACCGTCTCGATACTACGGATATCTCGATAGACATCTACACCCGGAACAACCACTGCTTTAAATCGCCGAATCGCTTCTTCATACGGTGTTAACGTCAAGGCTGACTGATTCCACCAATTGAAAGAACGTTTTAGCACTTTGCCTCCAGACAGACGCCACGTTCAAGTAAGATATACATGGCTTAGATAGCGCTCACTACAGGACACATACGAAATGCATTCTCAAAACTTAAATCACGAACCTGAACTTTTAGATGCTCAGGACGATGGCGTTTTCTCACTAGACGATAAACGCATCTTAGATGAAAATAGAAAACTTCGCCGTAAACTTATTTCACTTCTTACCGATGGAGATAAATTACCTGAGGATAAGAGTGATAAAGCAATGTTGATTAATTTAATGAATGGTCTCGATAGTGAGATTATTAGTCGAGCTCGTTTGAAGGTTTCAGCTAAAGCTAATGAAACCACATCGAATCTGACATCATTGGTTGCACAGGCATTGATGCAATATCGACCTGATCAACATGAAGAACACGCTCCAAGAATTCTTGAACTTCCTTCTGATATCACGATTGAAGATCTTGTTCCTGGAGAAATGGATATTGGCAACATTGTCATTTCAATTGAAGAATTTACAGAATGATCCCTATCTGACACTGACTAGCCTACATAGGCTAGTCAGTGTCAGTGTGTTTTACATCTTTAAGTCGATTTAGATCTACACAAAAAACATTAACAGGATAAAGTTGAAGTTTAATGAAAAGACCTGTATAGGTTTCAATTGCAGTAAATACATCTTGACCAGATAGTTTTTGTGCAGCTTCTTTAGACTTAACAAGACGAGGACCAATTAGCGTTACTTGAGGACACTGTGTCTGTGTTAGATTTTGATTTTGAGAATGGGTTTCTAACCAATCCCAATACGCATACATCACCATTACTGCATAATGTTGCTTTACGTAACGAGGGGTCATTTCTTCAAGGGTTAGATATCCGACTTCAACATCAATTATATTCTTAGTAATAGCTCGAAGCCCTGCAACAATATAACGAACAGTTTCTTCTTCAAGTCTATAGGGGTAGGTGTTTAAAAAGACTTTAGGTTGCCGTCGGTATGGAGATGAAACTAAAGCTTCTAATGTTTGCTTGGCAAAGAGATAAATCATTCTTGCAACAGGTGTTACCATTGCATCTTTTAAAGTTAAAATATCTCTTCTTTGATAAGCTTCAATATAGGCAGTTGTTTCAATACCTTCAAATTCATCATAGATACGATCGTAGTAGTTTGAAGCAATGGCTTTTTTAGCGCTCTCAATGCCAAACTTATTCAAAGTCGCTGCACGAGTATCGAAAAGTGCATCAATGTCAACATAGATCGTTGAAGCTTCAAAGTCCATGATGTTAAAGTGTATTCTTTAAATGTGCACTTGTTAGAAAAGTTCGCAAGGTAGCTGTCGACTGAACACCACTGGCAAAATGGGATAAAGTCTTCATATTGGCGTGACCCGTTCTCATCAAAGAGGCATTCAGTGCAGCACCACCTCGAATATCACCACCACGATACTTCATAAGTTCAACCATGGTGTTTTCAAGACCCATCGCGGCACAGACACGTAACTCAGGATATGAGATACTTGCGCCTTTTGAATCACCTGTAGGTTGACCTGTTAGCGTATTAATTACTCTTTGATTTTTAGGGATCGACATCTTTTTAGCAAGGCGTTGAGATGCTAACCTAAAAGGGAGTTTCACAACCATATACTTGATCGGTGTCAAGTAAGAGGGTGTGTCATCATCTCCTTTAATCCAGAGATGATGAAAGAAAGAAATGCCTAGCTTCTTTGCAATTTGAAAGTTTCTTTCAAGAGAAAGCTTTGTCTTTGCAAAGTTAGGCGCTGTCAATGTCAGCCACTTATCTCCATTTTTAATATCTAACATATAGGCTTCAAAAGCCTCATCTGTTAAAGATTCTAGATATTTTTTATAACGAGGCGTGTCAGCGTTACCTGGAAGAATAGCTTCCAGGTTTTCAAGAATGAACGCTGTCGCCTTTTGGCGATTTCCGGACATGGGTTAGATCTCAACAGGAAGATTGAAATTGACAATAGCAGGAAGAATGGTATTATCAAAAACATTTAACCATTCATCGGGTTGAATTTCATAGATCAACGCATAGCGCTGAACTAACGTATCATCCTGAGCCACCATGAGTTGAGTTGAAAAATAACGATTCAAATTATACTGCTGGGCATGAGAAGGCTTTCCAACAGCTTCTTGAATGAATCGATTATTATCGAAAGCGTGTGGAAGTTTATCTAAAAGACCTGCTTGAACCATACGTTCTCGGACCACAGAAACAAGATCAATCTCATCTTCACGACGAGGTGATTGATATTGTTCCATAGGTCCACGCATGAATTCATTAAATTTTTCAATTGCTTTTTCGTTCATTTTTAAGCAACCTTCTTTTTCAGATATTCAGGTTTAACGGTCTTGTTATCTTTTTCTAACCAATACGTTTGATATTCACCACGAGCAACGCGACAAAGATCATAAGTGCTCAAAGGAAAACCGGGGTGTTGTTCGTCGTTTAAAGTGTGCCAAGACCGTGTGTTTTCAAAAAGCCAATTCCAGTCATAACCTTTCTCTTCAATGGCTTTTCTAAGTTCAGCTGGTGAAAGCAGTTCTTCTTTAAGATGACGATGAAACTCTTCAAGCTGACACAACTGACTTGTGATTTCCATCGCTCTCTGAAGTTTCTTATCTTCACGAAGTTTTTGACGAACTGTCGTTCTAGACAAACTTACTTCAGGATAAAGGGCTAGACTATAGTTTCGATCATTGCCTTCTAATCCATACCGATTTGATTTCTTGATATAGTGAAATTCAGATAAAGAAGCTAAAACGCCTTCACTTTGAGAGACTAAGAGTTCAATCGAGAATCCAGAAGATCCATTTTTTCCACGAAGCTGTTTCATCGTGACAATATTAAGGTCTAAGTCACCTGCAACTTCATCACCCGGTTGATACGGATACTCAGGCGCTTTTGTACCCTGATTGATAAAAGGGCGTGCAGAATGAATCAACCAGCAATTATGAAGAAGATAGAAAAAGTTATTGGTAACGCCTTTAATGATTTCCCCGCTCGACATATGCTGAAGTTGTTTACGAGGAGGGGGTGTTCCTGGACCTGAAGGCATTACGATCTCTTTACCAATATGTGCAGTAAAAAGAAAGTAGTTCATACTCGCAGCTGCAAGTGTTGGCATTTCCATCAACATGCGAGATTTGGCTAGACCTTGCCGCATATAAATTGTATTACCAGCAGATTCACCCAACTCTGTGGTATCCATGGTCTTTTCAACATCCGCTGTGATAAAATGTGATAAAGAATCGATATCGTTAAAAGTCGGTGTCATGACCTTCATTGGTGTAACACCGTCTCGATCCAGATAAGCAGTTTCATATTTTAGTGCTTTCTTATCATCACGCTTATCTTTAAGATACGATTTGACTGCACCAAACCATTCATTACCGGGATAAACAGATTTATCTGTAATTTGCCAAATCCCTTCAGTCAAAATATCACGGTCTTTAAAAACCTCAAAAGTCTGAGAGAGTTTTAAATTACGATCTTCATGCGTATTGATCTCAGTATCATACGTCCCAATATAAGTATCTGGAACCGTTGTGATAATTCGACTGACAGCGGACAACTCCATGAAACGCATGATTGTGGTTTTAAAACAATTTCCTGGACCTACAATCCCGGTGATGTTCCCAATACCACCAAGCAGAACACGTTGATCGTGAGTCCCTTTTACATATTGCGCAGTTGGGATATCCATCAGTGCGCCAGTATTCAACATAAATTTAACCGGAGGGGGAAGACGAAGCGAGGGGCGTTCCATGTCAACTAATAACTCCATGTGTTTTTACTATAGGGAGTGTGTCTCCCGCTATAGTATGAGTCCGGTTAGAGCGTTTTTGCTCTACCTTTATACCGATGACAGCAGGGGTCGTTCTCTGGCTATCAAGATGTGATCAATAAGGAACCTTACCATGCTTTTAGCAAATGAAGAAATGACCCCTGCGAGCTATGAGCTCTTGGTCAAACGCTTAGTGGTTGAATCAAATGTTGTCTCTAATGCAATTGCAGTTTTTCGAAACCTGCTTCCTAAGTCTGCTGAACTTATTCAGTCATATATCCCTGGACTGAACAAACTTATTGATCCTTCTGAGCAAAAACCAAACATCACTTCAAAGATTCATAAGGATGTGGTTAAAGCGGTTGAAGCTTATAGCTTCTTAGTCTATGAGTCGACTTTAGTTGCTGTGCCTGAAGGGTTTAATGGAAAATTAATCCCTTATCTTCAATTGCTTTTATCTTACGATAAGAGAATTATCGAAGATGGACGGAAAGTTTTAGCAGATTATAATCTTCAGCTTTCTATGTTCTTGTCCAATGCAGATATTCGGACTTCTGTAAAGTCCCACGCTGAAACGTATAAGAAGATCCGTAAAGAACGTGAAGAACGTCAAAAACAACTTGAACAGTTTTTTGATAAAAAGTTTTCCACACTCTCCCGTCGTCCTTTAAATAAAGTCATTGATCGATTTGCTGATCTTGATGTTGTTTTTACCTTAGCTGAAAAACTTGACCAATCCCGTAAAGGTCAAAATTATAAGGTGATTGCTTCTGATGTCCAAAAGACGACAGATCTCTTAGCTTTAATTAATCAACGCATGGATCAAGGCGATATTGCAAACGTTTCAGGTCATACTGCTAAAAATCTTGCAGAAGGCGCTTACGAAGTTGCAAAGTATGTTGAATCAATCGCGCTTTATGGTTACTATGTTGAAACAGCGATTGGGTCCACAAATAACATTGCTGAACAGCTTAGAAAACTCTTTATCAAATAAATCCATTTAGACATAGAGGAAGGGCCATTAAGCCCTTCCTCTATGCCAGTGAGTTGATGTGATAGACAATGTGAGATTTATTTAAGATAGCACTAAGTTGCTTAATCTTTTTCTTAAGCTCAGGATCATTTTCAACTTCTTTTTCTTTATCAAAAAAGGAGCATAAAATATTAAAGACATAATCTTCAAAAGGATCATTTGTCTTTTTAATACATGGTGTCCAATTCAAGTTTAATCTATGGAAGCGATATTGTTGACCGTGTCCGTTTAGAATAAATCGAATAAAAATATCATGCAAAGTTATAGAGACATGTTGTATTCGAATCAGTGGTTGAGTAATAACTTGATAAAAACTTTGAAATTCTTCATCAAGGTGTTTTTTATAATCAATTGTCACTTACTGACATCCTCATAGACAAAAATATTGACATTAGGGACATTCCCTAGTATTTTTTGAATTTCTTTTTTAACAAAAACCCAGTCAAGTCCACCTAATCCACATCCAATTCTTGGAAGTGCGACTGAGCTTAATTTAAGTTCTTCAATACATCTTAATAGTGCGTGAAGACCCGCATGGATATAGCTTAATTGACTTCGGTCTTTCCAATGGATCTTTGTTGGAAAATTAATGATGTATTTAGGATAACCGTGTTCATGAAGAAAACAAACATGCATTTCTCCAACTCGAACATTTTTACGTTGACAATCAAATTTATACGCTGTATAGTTTTGAGGAAACCGTTCTTTAAACTCAAGCGCAAGGCCTTTGCCCATCACTCCCATGCAATTGACAGGATTTATGTAAGCGTCAGCCTGTGCTTCAAAGATATTACCTGAAGTAAAGATTAACATTATGATCTCAATATAGAACTGGACGAAGTTCTTTTAATGTCTTTACTAAGTCATGAGTATCGGATGTTAAAAGTTCTTCAGAACCATAGACCATCCATTCAGGACATCGTCTTGTTAAATAAAGACTGACTTTCCAAACGTCAATGTCCTCAGTCTCATTTAAAAGAATTTGATATGGTTTAAAAGTATTTTGACTCAGTTCGATAGGGACGTCTTTAAGACTGTCCCAGTATTTTGTTCCAATATAAATCGGGAATAATAGTCCTGTGCTGGTATTGGCAAGATCAAGTTTAGTATTAACTTGATCTACAACAGATAGCTCAGGTTTATCAGTCCCTAGAAATAGGTTTAATAAAGAACCTAGATAAAACATACGCTTAACACGTCTAGGTAAAATAGAAGTCAGTTTTCGCTTAAGATAACGTTTAAAAAAGTTATCTCCTAGCGTTTGATTAATGGACGTTGACATGTGATTCACCTTAGAAGTAAACCATATTGGCAAAGTAATTAGACCAGATTCCAACCGCTTCTTCTGTTTTAATCACGGTAGAATATCGAAGCACTTTTTCAGCATCTTTCCAAGTCACGAGATAGACAATTGGATGATGATCTTCAAGATGTTTAAAGGTGTTTCGACTCGGAATGTCATCTGTAAAGATTAAAGGAAGTTTAAAAGACTTTTTCTCTTCTGCAATTTCTTCAGAAATCTCAATCTCTGTCTTCTTAATCCCGACACCAAAATCTTTCTTAAGCGTTGTCGTAGGCACTATCTTCTTTCCGACAACCTTCTCTCCTTTTTCATAGAAATGAGAAGTGATGTCGTGAAGTGTATAGAGTTCTGTAGAAACACCTGAATAGGTTTGATGTTTTAAATAATGTTCTTCAAGCGTTTCTAGAAGTTGCTCAAGATGATTTAGGACATCGATTGCATATAAAGGAAGTTCACCAGGACGGACTTCAATTGTGACAGGTTTACGATCTAAGAAATTCAAATTTAGATTACGTTTGTCACATGACAGACTATAGCGTCCATGGGTAACTAAGTAAGGTAGGACATCCGGGCTCTTGATTCGATCAATCTTTGCGTATACAATACTATTAAACGTTGAAGGTGCATTGTACTGAGCCTGAATAATCTCTTCAACTAAGGGATCTGGCGTAGAAAGTTTAACGACAGAGAAAGCAGCCTCACTTGTCCGCTTACCCACAATAAAATCTGTTCCAGACCATCCTGTCTGATAATAAACCCCTGGTTCATTAAACTTAGGATCGGTATTAAAATAAATACGCTTTAACCCCAAGAAAGGATGAAGTGCATCATCGCACTTATGATAACGTAGTGGATCACTAATGACTTTAAATTGTGTATCTTTATTATCTGTCGAATGATTGGTACCAATTCCAGCAAGATAATCGGCTTTTACATTTCCAAAATCATCATTATGACCACGCACCCAGGCAATCTCATAATTTGCACGACGACTAAAGTCTTGAAGATGTGAATCTAGACGCATCCACGAAGCTTGATTACTGACAGGCGTCATATTAGAAGTCATCCACCCTCGGCGCTTCCAACCTTCGATCCATTCAGTCACCCCTTTAACAACATACTCACTATCTGTTAAGATATATAGGGTTTCAATTGTGTTAGCAATATCGTCATAGTGTTCAAAGAACAAACTGACTGCATCGATTTCGGCAATATTGTTTGTCCCTTGCTCTAGACTAGCAGAAAAACTATCAAGGTATCGAGTAACCTGAACGGGACGCGCATCCGTTTTATCAAGGTCTTTCTGATAAATATAGCCTTTATCTGTTGCGATCAAGGCATTAATTTTAGTAGGCTTATCATTAGCATCGAGAAGAGCATAAACATAGCCATGAAGACCCGAGCCATAAAAACCAGGATTCGGTCGAGCAGAACCATCTGTGTAAATAACGACACCGTGTTCTAGTGTTTCTTTTGCCATGGGTTTTCCTAGTGGTATCTATATTGAATTTTTCTAGGTGGAAAGCTTAAAATACTCACTTTCCCAGCTATCTGATGGTGCCCGCTGTGTCTTTTTTATCAGCATTTGGTTCTGGTTTTTTAAGTAGATAAGGGCAGCGTTTTTCTACTTGCTCCTGAAGTTCAATGTGCTCATTGGCAACAATCAGGAATCGATTGAATACCCAGAAGTTTGCTAAAAAAGATAACGTGAATAAAATCAGAATTAAGAATTTGCGGGTGTTGAATTTCACGCTCTTGTGATTATACTCGTCTTTGTTGTCAAAAATGAGCTCACGTAAGAGGTAAAAGATTAACTTTGCCAAATGCGTCAATTTTGAATTCCTTCTTTTATAAGGGTTAAAGAGTTATGCGATCAATTCGTGGTTTTGTGACAAAAAGTGCTTCCATCAATAATCAGCCTGGTGTTGTCTCTGAACACTTTGAACTCTCTCCGCTTGCGCTGACGTATACACGCGAACGAGGAGAATATCAAGACCCTGATTTTGTTGGGGATATTTTACATATTTTTAAAGCACGTAATCTGAACACAGGTATAAGTTTTGAACTTCCTCAAAGTCAAGTCAATGAGATCTTGGCTGTTGTCAAGGAGGTTCTTTCTTATATGCAGCAAAATACATATCCGTACGACATTGTCGATCTTCAAAACACCATTTTAACTGTGTTTAATGGGAAGATCCAGAATTTTGTACTGGGTGCATTATACGTTGGTTCTGAACAGACACTACCCGAATGGATGTCGTGGGAGAGTCTTGAACATGCAGAAACCGATATTCGAGTCTGGACACGCAACGAAGCATTTGAGAACCAATATACAGACTATGAGATTGTAACGGTTCCTCCAGTCGATCTCTTAGATCGATTCTTTAGCAGTTATGGCGATCTCGCTGCACAATTAAGTACCTTGTCCGTCAGTGAAATGATCGAGCGGATTCAAACGTATAAAGGGATCCATCCTGATACTTTTACACGTGTCTATACTTTTGATTATATCAACCCCAATAATCAAGCCCAGAAAACTCCTGTCATGTGGGGAGTCTTAGTTTATGGAAAAAATGGGGATAATATTGACGCAATCAAAGACGCCATTGCACAATATGTACTTGAAAATAGTACCCATAGTGAAGCTCAATGGAAAGTGATCTTTCCGGATATCTTTAAACGAACAGAATTTTTATTCTATCCTCGCTGGGATAAGATTGCTATTCCTAACTTAACAGAGCTCTCAGCTGTGTATAGTTCGGCGAGTGATCCTTTAGAGACGCTTCAATTTGCTCGTGCAGTGTGGAACTCTGCTTCACCTACTTTTGTTGAAAGTAATCTAACAATCCTTCCTTTTGACTATAAAGCAATTACAGTCTTAGGTTTAAACGGAATCAGTAATATTGAAGGACGTCGTCGTTTGATGGAGCTTTTTAAAGATTATATTCCTGTTTCGACAAGTTCACTCGACTTTAACAGAATGAGTGTCTATACACGAGAGTGGATATTGATGATGGTTGAACTTATCAAAATCGCTGAAACAGCAACAGAGTTTACGAGTATTGCAAACCCTATGCGACGCGTTTATCGAGATGGTGTCTTATATATCACACGCATGTACGATAGTGTTAACTATATGGTCGCAGCCCGTAGTAACGGAGTTTAATCCATGACACTTTCTATTTTACCTGTGATTGGAAGTTCAGGCTATTATGAACTCGCTTCACCTTTCGATGTTGAAGTCGTTGATAAAATCGAATATACTTGTAAAGCCATTCGACGACTGAGTGATTATTTAGCCAATAATGAAGACCCTAAGACATCTATCTATGATGCCTATGAAATTAATGAAGCGATCTACGAGGAAGATTTAGCACAAGACGCCTATATTGTTTCTTTACAGTCTCGTAAAGGCCATTGGCTCTATGTCCCTTCTCGGTATATTTTATCCTACCCTTCTGTTAATGGTGTCGCTTATCGTTCAGTGATGCTTGGCATTTCTTTGCCACCTATTCCTGTTTCTCAAGACTTAACAGCAGTTCTGAGTGACATCAAGGACTTAGTTGAACACAGTATTGGCGCAAGCGTTGTCGTTAAACAAGTAGAAACCTCAGTGAATGTTTTAGTTGACTATAGTTTACACGAAAACACTCAACAAGAACGAAATATGATCATTGAAGGCCAAGCTACGCTTTATGCTCGAAATGTTGCTCTTCGAGAAGAGAATGATCTTCTTTTAGAAAAAGTTACTGCACTTGAAAATTTCATTAAAGCAAACCATGTAGTTTAATTGACATCATAGAGAGTGAGGGAAATCCTCACTCTCTATGATGTTCTTAATTATTATGTATTCGATATAAAAGATCGGCCTCAGAAGGCTCTGATGTTTTAAAGTGATCAAAGAACATCATAAACCATTCTAGATGAGTCACCATTAAAAACAGCAAGAATAATGAAAAGATAAAGAATAAAACAAATCGATAATCTTTAAATAGACTAAAGACCCCTTCATGCTTTACTCTTTCATACCAATCATAGATGATATTTTTTTCATTTGTTAAAAAAAGATATAATTCAATTGCAACCACTGTGTAGTATAATAATGCAAAGAACCAAATCCCTAATGAAAAACCAACATCAACTAAATTAATACTTTTTTGACTAACGATAGAGACATAATCAGTATTCAAGCCATTTCCTCAAAACGAGCTCTAAAGCGATAAATGTCTCCAATAAATTCTTCATCTTCGCCTTCAAGAGATTTTCCATCATTGATAAGATCATTAATTCGTTTTTGAGCGACAAAACGATCGGGGATTTTACACTCTGTGTAATTATCTTTAAAATAAGACCAAGGAGACCGGTTCCAGAGATAATCCGAATAGGACTCATGCCAGTATAGGCGCTTATCATCCGGTTCATAATACTTCGGCATAGGTCTTTTACCATCTGTCAGATCAAAGACGTAATTATAGACCGTATCCATGAGCATTAGGAAGTGTTCACGCGAACCTTCGTAGGTCAATACATAGTTATCGACCGTGCCAATATAGCGAGCACTGCGCGCCAACATTTCCTGCATTCGAGCTTCTTGTTCAGCGCTCAACTCAAATACAATTTTCATTTTGTTCATCGATTTAAAAACCTTTAAAAGAAGGGTTAATGAAACTGAGCATGATGGTTATACGCCATTCCCTTAGGAAGCTCAATATTACTATCACACAAAACAAGGACTTCTGAAGAATTTAGACTACTGTACCCATCTTGGTAGTGACTCACTAAAAAGACCTGACTATAGTCCGTTGATTCAATTAAATGATCAATAGCCTTATAAGCAGATTGTCGATGTGATACATCTAGCGAAGCAGCAAATTCATCTAAAAAGATAGGGGTATTTGATAACCCTAAATATTTCATCGATACTGCTACAAAA
>ERZ1645187.3403-NODE-3403-length-13383-cov-5.241822_pt1 | contig 13383 bp, 11 predicted proteins | sample MGYA00575352_ERZ1645187 | MGnify/ENA primary metagenome ERZ1645187 (study PRJEB40837, sample SAMN11349314) | freshwater sediment metagenome | isolation source: river sediment | host: Sediment | place: India: Wazaribad , New Delhi | collected 2017-02-21 ...
GCAGGCGGTGCTCGTACTTCCACAGCTTCTTGCCGGTCTTGGCGTCGACGGCGAACAGGCGGCTGTAGGAGGCGGTGACGAACATCTTGCCGTTGTGGATGACCGGCTGGGATTCCTGGCCGCGCTGCTTCTCGCCGCCGAAGGACATCGACCAGGCGGGGACCAGGTTCTTGACCGTCTTGGTGTTGATCTGGGTCATCGGGCTGTGGCGCTGGCCCTGGGTCCCCATGCCGAAGCTGACGACATCGCCGTTGGTCTTGGCGTCATTGACGATGTCGGCGTCGGTGACGACGGCCGATGCCGAACCGCAGGCGAAAGCCGCGGCCAGGGCGAGAGCGAGCGGCAGCGCGCGCAGCTTCTTCTGTTGGCGCTGTTGGTGGATCTGACTGTGCATGGAATGTCTCCTTGTTTATCCATAAATTCCGGCCGCAAGCCTGCCGTGTGGCAACTGCGTCGACGGAACGCGATGCCGGGGTGCCGCCTTCCTTTCCCTGAATCGGCACTCAGGCAGATGGGGTGGTCTGCAAACGCTGTGCCATGAGCGGGACAAGGCGCCAAATCCAGCACTGGCCAAGGGGTCTCGGCATCGGCTGAGCTTCGGGCACCGTCCAGGCTGTCGCGGTGCTGCTTCATAAGTCACCAGTTGCTCCAAAGTTGCACAGCACTTTGCCGGCGAAAGCCCCATGACCCCGGAATGGCGGCGGGAAAACCGCTGCTGGCGGGGTTTCGCGTCGATGGCAAGGGTGTGGCACAGCGTTTGCACAGAGGAAGCGCAGAAAAGAGTCCCCGCCAAAGGGGCGAGAGGAGCGAGACACATGAAGTACCCCTTGACGATCGTGGCCATCGCACTGGCCGCCCTGATGCCGCCGGCCGAAGCCGCCGCGTTGCAGGAAGTTGGCGACCCGCTGGCCTCGGCCCGCTGGGAGGACATGCGCCGCCAGTTCCTGAACGGGCAGTCCGTCGTCTTCGACCCGCGCGTCAAGGTCGTCGCCCCGTCGACCGCGGAAAATCCGATGCAGGTGCCGGTCACCGTCGATGCCTCGGGCCTGCCGGGCGTGCAGGAGGTGGTCGTCTTCGCCGATTTCAACCCCATCGTCGAGGTGCTGCGCTTCTTCCCGCAGGCTTCGCCGGCTTACCTCGGCTTCCGCATCAAGCTGCAGCAGTCGTCGCCGGTGCGGGCGGCGGTCAGGACGGCTGACGGCGTCTGGCATGTCGGCGGCAGCTGGGTCAATACCGTTGGCGGCGGCTGCACGGCGCCGTCGGCCGCCGCCGCTTCGCCGGAATGGCAGAAGCGCCTCAACGAGGTGAGCGGCCGTCAATGGACGGAAGGCCCGAATGCCGGGCGCCTGCGCCTGCGCATCGTGCACCCCATGGATACCGGTCTGGTTGCGGGTACGCCGGCCTTCTTCCTGGAAGAAATCACCTTGCGCGATGAAACCGGGCTGGCGCTGATGCGCGTCCGCCCGGCCGAACCGGTCGCCGAAAATCCGATCTTCACGCTGCTGCGCAGCGGCCAGGGCGCCATCGAGGCGAGCGGCCGCGACAACAACGGCAACACCTTCACGGCGAGGATCGCGCCGTGAAGTTCCGGTTGATCGCCTTCGTCGGCAGCCTCGCCGCGCTTGCCCAGGCGGTGCTGGCGGCCGGTTTCGATTACGGCCTGCAGCCGCAGGCCGTCGCCCCGGACGTCTACGTCTTCGTCGGCAAGACCGAGGATTTCGACACCAAGAACGGCGGCAACATCGTCAATACCGGCTTCATCGTCGGGCCGGACGGCATCGTCGTCATCGACACCGGCCCGTCGCGCCGTTACGGCGAGCAGATGCGCCAGGCCATCGCCCGCGTCAGCAGCAAGCCGATCGCGCTGGTCATCAACACCCATCATCACCCCGACCATTTCCTCGGCAACCAGGCCTTCGCCGACGTGCCGATCGGTGCGCTGGCAGCTGCCCGCCAGGGCATCGTCGCCGACGGCAACGCCTTCGCCGAGAACCTCTACCGGATGAGCGGCGACTGGATGAGCGGCACCGAGGTCGTCGCGCCGAACCGGACGCTGCAAGCCGGCGACCTGATGGCCGGCGGGCGTCGCCTGCGCCTGGTGGCGCTCGACGGCCACACCGGTGCCGACCTGGTCGTCGTCGATAGCGCCAGTGGTGTCGTCTTTGCCGGCGACCTGGCCTTCAACGATCGCGCACCGACCACGCCGCATGCCGATGTCGGCCACTGGCGGCAGGCGCTGACGGTGCTGGAAGCGCTGACCCGGCAGCCCGGTTTCACGGCGCTGGTGCCCGGCCACGGCGCCGTGACGCGCGATGGCGCGCCGCTCGCCCGCACCCGCGCCTGGCTCGACTGGCTGACCGCCAGCCTGCGCGCCGCCGCCCGCGACGGGCTGGACATGAACGACGTACTGGCCCGGCCCTTGCCGCCGGCGTTCGCCGATCTGCCGGTGGCGGCCAGCGAATATCGCCGTTCGGTCGGCCATCTGTACCCGGCCTTCGAGGTCGAAGCCCTGGGGGCGGGACGATGAGCCCGACGGTCGACCGGAAATTTTGGCTAATTCTGGGATTTTCCGCCCTGCTGCACGCCAGCCTGTTCGTGCTGACGGCGTGGCATCGCCAGCCGCATGCAGCGCCCTTGCCAGCCATCCTCGCCTCGATCCGCCTGGTCGAGGCGCCAGCGGCCGCGGGCGCGGCCCCCGCACCGGCTGCCCATGAATCCGGAAAGGTCGCGCCGCGCCCGGCGCCCGCGACCCTTCCCCCGAAGGCCCGGCAGGCCTCCCCAAGCCCGTCACCCGCCGCGGTGGTGAGCTCACACCTCCCTGCCGGGCCGGCCATTGCGCCGGCCCCGGCAACGCCTGCCAACCCCACGGCCGCTGCCGTCAGCGAGCCGGCATCCGTCGCCACTGCCCCGGCCCCGGTGCCGCGCCCGGCCCCCGACCTGCTCGACGGCTACAAGGCGCGCCTGGCCGGCCTGTTCGCCGCCCGCCACGAATACCCGCGCGTCGCGGCCATGCGCGGCTGGGAAGGCGAGGTCCGGCTGCGGCTCAAGATCGCCCGCAAGGGCAACCTGCTGGGCGTCGCGCTCGACCGCTCGAGCGGGCATGACGTGCTCGACCAGCACGCGCTGGCCCTGCTGGCCGGCTACGGCGACCTGCCGCCGCTGCCGGAGGCGCTGGAGCTCGGCGAAATCCAGGTCATCGTTCCGATCAACTACAAACTCAGAAAAACGACATGAAGAGACAAACCCCGCAACGTTCCCTGCTGGCCCTGGCCATCGCCGCCGCTTTTGCCCCGGCCTGGGCCCAGACCACCGTCACCACCGCCACGGTCGAAGTCGTCGGCACCACGCCGCTTGCCGGCGTCGGCGTTCCGCGCGACCATCTGCCGGCCAACGTCATCTCGCTCGACAACGAGCGCCTGGAGGAAATCGAAAGCCTCAACATCGCCGAGCAGATGGTCCGCCAGGTGCCGGCCGTGACCGTCAACGAAGTCCAGGGCAACCCCTACCAGCCGGACATCAACTACCGCGGCTTCACCGCCTCGCCGCTGCTCGGCACGGCGCAGGGCCTGTCGGTCTACCTCGACGGCGTGCGCATCAACGAACCGTTCGGCGACACCGTCAGCTGGGACCTGATCCCGCATTCGGCGATTGCCGGCCTCGACCTGATTCCCGGTTCGAACCCGGCCTTCGGCCTGAATACCCTGGGCGGGGCGATCGCCATGCGGACCAAGAGCGGTTTCTCCCACCCGGGCGGCAAGCTCGAGTTGTCGGGCGGCAGTTTCGGGCGCAGCAATGTCGAGGCGGAATACGGCGGCAACAACGGCACGCTGGGCTGGTACGCCGACGGCGACTGGTTCCGCGAGGATGGCTGGCGCGATTATTCGCCCTCCGACGTCAAGCAGATGTTCGGCAAGCTGTCCTTCCGCAACGCGGCCGGCGAAGCCGACCTCAGCCTGCTGCACGCGACGACCCGCCTGATCGGCAACGGCCTCGTGCCGCAATCCCTGCTGGCGCAACGGCGCGAGAACATCTTCACCCACCCGGACGAAACCCGTAACCGCGTCACCCAGGCGACGCTCAACGGCAAACTGTGGTTGTCGGAGACGCAGAGCCTGTCCGGCAGCGTCTATCACCGCCAGAGCAGGACGCGGACGTTGAATGGCGATGCCAACGACGAGTACGAGGATGCCTATGACGCCGACCCGAGCTTCGACGAATCGGGGGCCAACAACCGCACCCGCACGACGCAGCGTGGCAGCGGCATCGCCGGCCAGTGGAACCTGACCACCGAGCGCCACCAGCTGGCGATCGGTGCTTCCTACGACAAGGCGCGGGTGACGTTCCGCCAGACGGTGGAAGAGGGCAAGCTGACCGACAACCGGGGTGTCGGCGATCTCGAGGACCCGCAGGTCGAGAACCAGCTGCGTGGCACGACGCGTACCGCCAGCCTGTTTGCCACCGACACCTGGTCGATCCTGCCGACGCTGCACCTGACCGCCTCGCTGCGCTACAACATGAGCCGGGTGACGACCTTCGACGAACTCGATCGGACGGCACCCAACCTCGACGGCGACCACAAATACCGCAAGCTCAACCCGGCCCTCGGCCTGGCCTGGGATATCGCGCCGGCGCTCAATGCCTATGCCGGCTTCAGCCAGGGCAACCGCATCCCGACGCCGATCGAGCTGGGCTGCGCCGACCCGGCCAATCCCTGCACGCTGCCCAACTCGATGGCGGCCGATCCCTACCTCAAGCAGGTCGTGTCGCAGACCCTCGAAGCCGGCCTGCGCGGCAAGGTGGCCGATTCGGCGATCGGCGACCTGCGCTGGAACGCCGGCGTGTTCCGCACGCTCAACCGCGACGACATCCTCTTCGTCGGTACCTCGACCAGCGCCGGCTATTTCACCAACTTCGGCGAGACCTTGCGCCAGGGCCTCGAACTCGGTGCCAATGGCCGTTATCGCCGGGTCGACTGGTTTGCCGCTTACAACTGGCTGCACGCCACTTTCCGCAGCGATGCCTGCATCCTGGCCGAGAACAACAGCACGCGCGGCACCTCTGCAGCGTGCACGGCCGGTGGTCAGGACGACGAGATCCTGGTCAAAAAGGGCAACCGCCTGCCCGGCCTGCCGACCCACAGCGTCAAGCTCGGGCTCTCGTGGCGGGCGACCGACTGGCTGCGCATCGGCGGCGACGTCCAGGCCTTCTCCAGTTCCTACGTGCGCGGCAACGAGAACAACCAGCACCAGCGCGGCACCTATACCGATGCCTTCGGTGAAACCCGGACCTTCGAGGGGCCGGGCAAGGTCGCCGGCTACGCCATCCTCAACCTCAATGCCGAGGCCAGGCTGGGCGGTGGCTGGCAGGTGTTCGCCAAGATCAACAACGTCTTCGACAAGCGCTACGCGACGGCCGGGGCTCTGGCCGAGAATCCTTTTGCCGGTGGTGGCTTCCAGGCCAATCCCGACGACTGGCGACGCGAAACCTTCGTTGCCCCCGGCGCGCCGCGGGCTGCCTGGCTGGGCGTTCGTTACGTGTTCGGCGGCAAATGAAATTTCAATTTTGGCCCGTTTTTCCGGTTGACCGTCAGGCCGCTGCCTGGCGGCTGCAGACCCGCGTCGGACTGGTCCTCACCGGCTTGGCGGCGACCCTGTTGATGGTGCTGGGCCTGCTCTGGCTGCAGGGCACGCGCGCCGCCATCCACGAGGAAGTCGAGGCGGCGACGCGGGTCTCCGAGCAGTGGCTGCAGGCGGCGGCCGGTGAGTTGCGCCGCTTGCCGGCGGCCGAGCGCGGCGGGCGCCTGCTCGATATCGTCCGTTCGGTCGGCCGGGTGCGCGCCAATGCCCTCGAAGTGCTGGGCGACGACGGCAGCCGGCGCTACGTCTCGCCGCCGCCGACCTACAAGGCCGGCCGTATGGCGCCGGCCTGGTTCGCCGGGCTGTTGGCGCCGGAATTGCCGGTGCGGCGGCTCGATGTCGCCGGCCAGCAGGTGGTGCTGCATCCGGACAGTTCCCGTGCCGTGCTCGACGCCTGGGACGAGCTGCTGGCCATGGCCGGCTGGGCCGGCCTGCTGCTCGGCCTGCTCTTCGTCGCGACGCGCCAGGCGCTGGCCCGCGCCCTGCGCCCGCTCGACCAGGTGATGCTGGCGCTCGACCGCACCGGTGCCGGCCGCTTCGATACCCGCCTGCCGGTCTTCGCGACGCCGGAACTCGATCGCCTGTCGCGGGCCTTCAACGGCATGGCCGACCGGCTGACGGCGGCGGTCGACGACAACGTCCGGCTGGAAACCGAGCGGGAACTGGCCGAGCGCATGCAGGGCCGGCTCGAAGCCGAGCGCCAGGCCATTTCCCGCGAACTGCACGACGAGCTGGCGCAGGGCATAACCGCGGTGCGGGCGCTGGCCGGCGCCATCGTCCAGCGCACCGGCGAGCAGCCGGCGCTGCATGGCCATGCCCAGAGCATCGTCGCAGTTACCGGCGCGATGCAGGATGGCGTGCGCAATATCCTGCATCGCCTGCGCCCGATCGCTGCCGACCAGCCGCTCGCGACCTTGCTCGAGGGCTGGTGCGCCGCCTGGCAGCGCCAGCATCCGGACATTGTCCTGCTCACCCGGCTGGACATCGGCAATGCGGTGTTGGCCGATGCCACCGGCCAGGCCGTGCTGCGCATGGTGCAGGAAGGGCTGACCAATGTGTTGCGCCACAGTGCTGCCGACCGCGTCGAACTGGCGGTCGGGTACGCTGGCGAGTCCCTGCAGGTGCTGCTGGCCGACAACGGCCTCGGCCGCGCCGGCGCGGCTTCGGCCCAGCCCGGCTGCGGCCTCGGCTTGACCGGCATGCGCGAGCGCATCGCCGCGCTCGGCGGCGATTTGCGTATCGACCACCCGGCCAGCGGCGGTTTCCGCCTGCTGGCCCGTTTGCCTCTCGCAATGGAGACCCGCGTATGAACCTGAACGGAATCCGTGTCCTGCTCGCCGACGACCATGCCATGGTTCGTCTCGGCTTTCGCCTGCTGGTCGAGGGGGCCGGTGGCAGTGTCGTCGGCGAGGCCGACAACGGCGAAAGCGCCGTCCGCCTCTACGCCGAAACCAATCCGGACGTCGTCGTGATGGATGTCTCGATGCCCGGCATCGGCGGCCTGGCGGCGCTCGAGCGGCTGCTCGCCTGGGAGGGCAAGGCGCGCGTACTGATGCTCTCGGCGCACAACGACGACGTGGTGCCGCTGCGGGCCTTGAAGATCGGCGCCCGTGGCTACCTGTGCAAGCGGGCGGCGCCGGAGGAATTCCTGCGGGCCGTTGGCGACGTGGCGCGCGACCGCCGCTACCTCGACCCCGAACTGGCGCAGGCAGTCGCGCTCGCCCAGCTTTCCGGCACCGCCAACCCGGTCGAGACGCTGACCGAGAAGGAACTGGCCGTCTTCCTGAAGCTGGCCGAAGGGCGCAGCGTGAACGATGTGGCCGAAGCCTTCTGCCTCAGCCCGAGCACGGTCGGCACGCATCTCTACCACATCAAACAGAAGCTAAACGTCCAGAACGGCTCGGAAATGACCCTGGTGGCGGTGCGCAATGGCCTGATCGAGGCCTGAGCGGCGCCGCCTGCGGTATGCTGCCTACCCGATACAAGGAGGCAGCATGCTGACCCTGGAAATTGTTTCCGACATTGTCTGTCCGTGGTGCTACATCGGCCTGCGCCGGCTCGATGCAGCGATTGACCTGGTGCGCCGCGAGCACCCCGGGTTTTCCTGCCGCAAGCTGTGGCGGCCTTTTTTCCTGAATCCGCAGACGCCGCCGGAAGGCGAGCCCTATCTGCCTTTCCTGATTGCCAAGTTCGGCAGCCGTGAGGCGGTCGAGGCGCTGTTCGAGCGGGTGCGGATGGCCGGGGCCGCCCACGGCTTGCACTATGCCTTCGAACGCATCGAACGGCGGGCCAATACCCTGCAGGCGCATCGCCTGATCCACTGGGCGCAACAGCAGGGCGATGCGCAAGCGCTGGTCGAGCGCCTGTTCGAAGCGCAGTTTGTGCGCGGCGAACATGTCGGGTCGATGGAGGTGCTGGTGGCGGCAGCGGCGGACTGTGGCCATGCCGCCGAGGCGGTGCGTGCCTATCTGGCCGGTGACGAGGATGTCGGGCTGGTGCGCGACATGGAGGCTGCTTTTCGCCGGATGGGCGTTCGCCAGGTGCCGACCTTCATCGTCGGCGGTCGCGAGGTGGTTGTCGGTGCCGAGGATCCGGCCACGCTTGCGGCAGCCATCCTGCGCGCCGGCGCCTGAGCGGCGGCGCCGACGGTCAACCGGAAAAAACGGCCAAAATCGAAAAAACCCCAGTGCGACCCCGGCCGTTGGAGACCGCGGCCCCTTGGGTGGGCCGGCTTAGCGGCCGACGATGTCGAGGAGTTCCACCTCGAACATCAGGGGCGTGTCGGGCGGGATGCGGCCGGGAACGCCGCGGCTGCCGTAGGCGAGGTTGGCCGGGCAGATCAGGCGTGCCTTGCCGCCGACCTTGAGGCGTTGCATGCCCTCGGTCCAGCACGGGATGACGCGGCCGAGCGGAAAGCTGGCCGGCGCATTGCGCGCGTAGGAACTGTCGAAGACCGTGCCATCGGGCAGTTCGCCCTTGTAGTGAACGCGTACGCTGTCGGCGGCCACCGGGTTGGCACCGGTGCCTTCGCGCAAATGCTGGATGCGGATGCCCGAGGCGGTGCTTTCTTCGCGTGGCGCATTGGCCAGTGCCGGATGGGCGAGCGCCAGGGCGGTCAGGGTGGCGAGGGAGAAGGCGGTGAATTTCATCGTCGTCGGTCGAATGGGTTGAACGGGAAAGCGGTTTATACCGCGAATCGATGACAGGAATCAGCCGGCGACCGACATTCTCATGATTTTCGCTAGGCTACTTGCACGATTCTCTGGAGGCGGGCCAGGCGCTCGGCGCCGACAATTCGCCTCAGGCAAGCGAACTTGCCGACGATAACAACGGAGACATCATGCACGACACCTTCCCCCGCCTGCGCAAGCGCCCGTCGCCCATCGCCGCGCTGCTCGCAGCCGTCTTTCCCTTCGCCGGGGCCCCGGCTTTCGCCGCCGATGCCGACCTGAAGCTCGATGCCGTCGTTGTCACCGGCAGCCGCATCGAGCACAACACCTTCGATCTGCCGGTTGCCGTCGATGTCGTCGACCGTTCACGCATCGATGCCGACCAGGCACGCGTCAATGCCTCCGAGGCGCTGGCCGGCGTGCCCGGCATCACCGTGCAGAATCGCCAGAACTACGCCCAGGATCTGCAGATTTCCTCACGCGGTTTCGGCTCGCGTGCCGCTTTTGGCGTGCGCGGCATCCGCCTCGTTGCCGATGGTATCCCGGCCTCGATGCCGGACGGCCAGGGCCAGGCCGCCACTTTCAACCTCGACCGCGCCGAGCGCATCGAGGTCATGCGCGGCCCGATGTCCGCCATCTACGGCAACCACGCCGGCGGGGTGATCCAGATGTTCACGGCCGAGGGCAAGGGCGCGCCCAGCGTCGATGCCAGCTTCGCCGCTGGCAGCTACGGCATGTGGAAGGCCGGCATCGGCGCCCAGGGCGAGGTCGGCAATGTCGGCTACGTGATCGACGCCTCGCGCTTCTCCACCGATGGCTATCGCGACCACAGTGCCGCCGAGCGCGACCAGACGATGGCCAAGCTGACCATCCGCACCGGGCAGGACGGCAAGCTGACGCTGGTCGCCAACGGCTTCCGCCAGACAGCCCAGGACCCCCAGGGCCTGGACTGGGCAAGTTATCGGGCCAATCCCCGTGGCGTCGCCCAGCCGGTGCTCGACTACAACACCCGCAAGACCATCGAGCACATGCAGGGCGGCGCCACCTACGAGCATCGTCTGGGTGACCATACCCTGAGCATCACGGCTTACGGCGGCCAGCGCTCGACCATCCAGTACCAGTCGATACCCAAGGCTTCCCAGGACGTCACGGTGCGCCCCTCGAATGCCCGGCATTCCGGCGGCGTCATCGACTTCGATCGTGTCTTCGCCGGCCTGAGCGGCCGCTGGACGGGCCGCTTCGCCCTGGCTGGCGGCCAGCTGACGACCACGGTGGGCTTCGACTACGAGCAGGCGACCGACGACCGGCAGGGCTACGAGAACTTCGTTGGCACGACGCTGGGCGTCAAGGGGGCGCTGCGCCGCAACGAGGAGGACCGCGTCACCAGCTTCGACCAGTACGCCCAGGCCGAATGGCAGGGCGAGCGCTGGACCTTCAGCGGCGGCATCCGCCACAGCCGGGTCGATTTCCGCGTTGATGACCGCTACGTGTCCGGTGCCTTCAACGGCAATGACAGCGGCAGCGTCAGCTATGAAAAGACGACGCCGACGCTCGCCGCCCTGTACCGTCTGACCGATACCGTCAATCTTTACGCCAGCGTGGCGCGCGGCTTCGAGGCGCCGACCTTCAACGAAATGTTCTATTCGAGTGGCGGCGGCTCGTTCAACCTGGGATTGAAACCGGCGACCAGCCTGCACTACGAGGCGGGCGTCAAGGCCATGATCGGCGCGCATTCACGGCTCGACGTGGCTGTTTTCGACATCAGGACTCAGGACGAATTGGTGGTCCTGTCGAGCGCCGGCGGACGAACCGCGTATCAGAACGCTGGCGATACCCATCGCCAGGGTGTCGAAATCGCCATGGATACGAAGTGGGCAGGCAACGTCAGCAGCCGGCTCGCCTACACCTGGCTCGATGCCCGCTACGACGAGGCCTTCACCTTCACCACGGCGCCGCCCGCTTCGGTGCTGACTACCGTGGCGGCGGGCAATCGCCTGCCCGGTGTCGCCGCCCACAATTTCTTCGGCGAACTGGTCTGGCGCCATCCGGCCAGCGGCTTTCATGCAGCCGTCGAAGGCATCGCCCGCGGCAAGGTCCATGTCGAGGACACCAATGTCCAGACTGCCGCCCCGTCCTACGCCATTGCCAACCTGCGGGCCGGCGTCGAACGTCGCTTCGGTGGGCTGACACTGCGCGGCTTCGTCCGGCTCGACAACCTCTTCGACCGCCAGTACGTCGGCTCGGTGATCGTTGGCGACAGCAACGGCCGCTATTACGAATCGGCGCCCGGCCGCAACTGGCTGGCCGGGGTCAGCGCCCGTTACAACTTCTGAACATCGACAGCGGTCTCCTCTTTCCTTTCCCAACCCGCCCGGCCGCGCGCCGGGCTTTTTTTCGGCTTGGATTGTTGTGTTTTGGCTCAACGGCGCAGCGGGTGTTTAGAAAATTAACAGCAGCCACGTGTTGCTCGGCATTCCCGGGGCTGTTGGGTTTGTCTCAAGGCATTGATTCATCAGTGAATATGTTGTTTTCGCTGTTTGAGCCGGGCGATGGCACGACCTTCGCACTTAGGGGCGGTCCTTGCCATCGTTTGTGGGGAAGGGGGAACCGGGCGCGTCGCGCGTAACCGGCAAATTTCAGTGAAAAACACTCGGAGACTATCCATGAGGAAAAAGATCATTGCGCTGGCCGTTGCATCGCTGGCTTCCGGCGTTGCACTCGCCCAGACGAATGTGACCATCTACGGCAACATCGACATGGGCATCATGTCCCGTAGCGGCCACAACGGCGCTGTCGCCAATGGCCAGACGCAATTCGACCTGCAGGGAATTTCGTCGCAGAGCCACATTGGCTTCAAGGGCGTCGAAGACCTGGGTAACGGCCTGAAGGCCTTGTTCGACCTGCAATACCGCGTCTCGCCGGATGTCAGCAGCGGCCTGGCGCAGGCCGGCCACCAGTACGTCGGCCTGACCGGCGGTTTCGGTACTGCCGTCGCCGGTTACCTCGATGGCATCCGCTACGGCATCTACGGCAAGTACAACCCGTTCGGCAACTACTCGGTCGGCAATTTTGCCTCGATGACCACCCAGTACGACCGTGCCGCCAACGCCGTGGCCTACATCTCGCCGAGTATCGGCGGTTTCACCCTGATCCTGGCTGCTGCGACCAACACCCAGGGGCCCGAAGGTTCGCTCAACGCCATCCACGTTCCGGCTTCCACCAAAGCGGGAAACACCGGTGACGACCGCCTGGTTTCGGTTAACCTGATCTACGCCAATGGTCCGCTCAGCATCGACCTCGATTACGAGACGACCAGGGCTGTGGGATACCGCGACAGCCAGCTCTACGTGGCCACCGGTGGCGTCTCCTACGATTTCGGTGTAGTGAAGCTCTCCGGCGTGTACGACGTCATCAAGGGCGATCCGAATTCCTTCATCGGTGGTAACACCACCTTCGCATCGGCGGCATTTGGCCTGGCGCCGGGGCAGGAATACAACCGCCGTAACTGGTTCATCGGTGCCACCGTTCCGGTCGGCAAGTTCAAGATTCTGGCCAGCTACGGCCAGGTCAAGGACCGGACCCTGGACGATGCCGATGCCAGCAAGTACGCCTTCGGCGCCCGCTACGCCCTGTCGAAGCGTACCGAACTGTACGCCGACGTCGCCCATATCAAGAACGATCGCAACGCAGCTTACACGATCAACCCGATGGGTAACTCGGCCGGTACCAGCGTTGGCGTGACCGGCTTCGACGTCGGTATCCGTCACTCGTTCTAAGACCTGTCCCGACGGTGCGCTCGGTCCGTTTGCCGGGTTCCGACGAAGCGCGACGCAGCGCACCGTTCCGGACGGTCTTCCATCCAGCTTTCTTGCGTCAGATGTATTCCTCGCATCTGTTCGGAGCGCCCTCGCGGGCGCTCCTTTTTTTTGCGGCCCTTGCACTGATGCTGGCTACTTGCCTCGTACGGGCGGACGAAGTCGTCGTTCAGACGGTCAATGGCAGTGATTTTCGTGCGGCCCACGAGGCGCTGGTCGAGGCGATTGAATCCGAGGGGCTGGTCGTCGGAGCAATCCTGCCATTCCGCGACATGCTCGCCAGAACGGGGGGCGAGTCGCGGCCGATGCCGTTTGCCGAGGCCGAGGTCGTGCAGTTTTGCAGTAGCGCGATCGCCTGGGAGATGGTGACCGAAGCACCGGCGCAACTGGCGCTCTGCCCGCTCTCCATCGCGCTCTATACCCGGCCGGGTGATCCGGCGGTTACGTACGCCTATCGTCGGCCCGGTGGGCAGACATCGGCGCGACGCGAGGCGGAAAGGCTATTGCACCGCCTCGTCGCCAAGGCGGCCGAACTGGCAAGGCTGCGCTGGTAGCGGGCTCAGGCCCGGTGGTTCATCAGGGCCTTCAGGCCATTCACATTCAGGATGCGGATGTGTTTCTGCTGGACGGCGATGTAGCCTTCTTCCTGGAATTTGGAGAAGGCACGGGAAACCGTTTCCAGTTTCAGGCCGAGATAGCTGCCGATCTCCTCGCGCGTCATGCGCAGGTAGAACTCGGCATGCGAGAAACCGCGCGCCGTGA
>ERZ1645187.3404-NODE-3404-length-13382-cov-8.546259_pt1 | contig 13382 bp, 12 predicted proteins | sample MGYA00575352_ERZ1645187 | MGnify/ENA primary metagenome ERZ1645187 (study PRJEB40837, sample SAMN11349314) | freshwater sediment metagenome | isolation source: river sediment | host: Sediment | place: India: Wazaribad , New Delhi | collected 2017-02-21 ...
ATCCTGATTTCGACATGCGCCAGCATGAGCCGGAGCAGCGAAATCTCTTCCCTACGGAAGATCTCATCGTACCCGAGTCCTTGCAGAAAATGCGCAAGGCCGTCGCCGCTATTCACGCGATTCCCAGGAACCCTGAAGATTCACAAAACCTGACCAACCGGCGAGTTTTCGACGGGTTGATTATCGTGGCCCAAATTCACTGCCGGCAGCGCGGCAAGGAATTCATTCAGCGGATCCGGGACGAGCGCGTCTCTCCATTGTTCGAGGTTCGCACCTCAGAACTGGGCAAGCTCTCCGGCATACCAGGCAAAAATTACGACCGCATCATCGAGGAGATCAATCGGATCTACGAGATGGACTTCGAATTCAATGTTTGCGCTGAGGACGGCGAGACCATTTGGGAGAACAGGGCGCGACTCCTATCGAGCCTTGGGGTCGGCAAGAATCACAAGCGCGGCTATATCCGGTTCGCAATGGACCCAGAGATGCTGATCTTGCTCCTGGAGCCAAATCTTTGGGCATCATTTTCGCTGTCCGTTATGCACGACCTCGGCACATCTGCAGCATATGCTCTCTTCCAGCAGTCCTATCGTTATATCAACACGAATCAGAAGCTGACGGCTGCCTTGCCTACAAAGACATGGATAGAGCTTCTGGTTGGCAAGAACCGGTATGTCAAAACCGTCGATGGCAAAGAGGTCATCAACTATGGTGAGTTCAAACGGCGCGTCCTGAATGACGCAATCGAGAAGGTCAACGAGGTCCCGGCTCTCTCCTACAAGATCGAACTGAAAGAACACCGGCAGGGAAATCGGGTAGCAAGGCTGCAGTTCAAGTTCATCCCCAAAGAACCGACGCTCCTGCTTGAATCAACCTGGCCAGAGGACATCCTGTCTGTCCTGAGATCCATCGGTTTCCAAGACAAGGAAATCGACGACATCAGCCAGGTGCATTCGTCTGCGTCCGTAGCGGACGCGATTTGCCGGCTCAAAGAAGCGGAACAGCGAATGAAGGCCCAAGGCAAGGCAGTATCCGGCCGCAAGCCATACTTCCTGGGCATCCTCCGCAATATCGCGGCCGGCGAAGATGATATCGATCCGGAAAAGATCGAGGCAGAAGTTCGCGTCGAAATAGCGGAGCGCGCGGCCGAAGAGCGAAAGAAGAAGATGCAGGATGCCTTCGATGAACATCGGAGGAAACGCTTCACCGCCTGGGTCTCATTGCTTTCCAGTGAGGACCGAATGAAACTGGTCGCTGACTACGAAGCCAGCGAAGACTTCAGCCCTGTTCTGGGCAAGTCCCTGAAAAAGGGCTTGAGCGAGGAGAACAAGAGCGGCCTCACCACGCTCCGCGTCTGGATGGAAAAGCACCGTCCGGAAACCATGGCCAGCATTTTCGACACCCCGGAATATCAGAGCTTGGAGGGGTGGATGATGTGGAAGCTTTCTGGCGATGATGCGATTGAAAGTTAGTCGACGTCGACGCCGAGTTCGTGAAGTTGCCCAGCCAACTTCCGACACTTCTCGTCCAGGGCAACATATCGCTTCAGGAGCTGGTCATGCCTAGCCTTCCAGAGAATGGCATCACCAGATTCGGAGGGCGGAGCAGACTTTTGCCGTTCAGACTCCACAACTCCCTGTGGCATGGCCCCCTGCCCTGCTTTCACCATCTGTCGGAGATCATCAACGCTTTGGAGCAACAAGCGCTGCGAGTCTTGGTGCGCAGTCAGCAACTTGTCCAGATCGGCGCGCGCACTATCCAGCGAAGCCTTCAACGCCTGGTTCTCCGCCAGCAGCTCCCGTTCGCGGCTCAAACTTGCGTCGATGGCTTTCTCGAGCGCAGTGACACGCTCTGCATCGGTCTTGGCACCACGGCCAATTCGCATCCCTTCGGTGATCTCAGGACACTTGTCGAGTTCTTCCCGGACGGTCTTGTTCGACCCGCCTCCGGCTTCCTTAATGATGTCCCGGAAATCAAACGGGTCGCCGCGGAGCTTGCGGGCGATGATGACAGCTCGGATTTCCGCCCGAAAGGAATGGCGCTTTCGTGGATTGCGCGAGCTTGCGATATTTGGCGAATTTTGGGTTTCGGTGCTCATAGTAACAACATGATAACCACTGTCATCATACCGTTCTCTTTTTTGTTAAAAGCACCGTGGAACAATTTTGGCGACCCCTTGACCACGCTCTATTGTCGCACTTAACCGTATGAAATATAACAGCAATTAAGCATGCGGAACAGGAGACACAAAAAACCGTGAAACATCACCCGTCAGAGAGGGCTAAGCAACACAAATTGGGGTGGATTTCTTGACCAATAGTAACAGGGAACCATCCTCTTGCGCCGGTCGCTGGCCGTCCGCCACGGACACGCTGTTCTCGCTAGTGACCCAAAATCCTACTTCGCCCAATCCATTCCTACATCTAAGGGCCAGTTTACAGCGGTGTTTCAATATTGCGAACAGTGGACCAATGCGGATACTAGCGAACTTTGCAGAAGCCACCCCAAAATTGTGCATAGCAACATTCGGGCAAAAAAAGACGGCGGAACTAATAAACGTTAACTTCGGCGGACAGACTTTTTTTCGTCCGAATCGAAAAAAACTTGAAAAGACGGTAGCAACGGAATAGGATTCGATCATTCCACATGAATGGACATGAACATGACGAGAAATATTGAATTCAAGACCTCCGTTGCCGTGGACCTTTCTGGCCTCGACGTAACTGCCAAGAAGCTGCAGGAACTTGTCGCCCGGGAAAAGCCGAAGGGTCAGCACCACATGAAGTACACCCCTATGGATCTTCGTGCCGCGCGTTACCGCGCAGCCGGCCTCGATCCTGACAACTTCCCTTCCCTCCTCGAGAACATCAACGTTCCGCCAGTTCTGGTATCCCGGATGACCAAAGGCGGTGTCGGCAAAACGTCGTGCTCAGTCAATCTTGCGGCCGCTCTCGGGATGATGGGATTTCGTGTCCTTTTGATTGACGCTGACCCGCAGGCATCCGCCACAAACCTGGCTATGGGTACCACTGAAGGTGCCGACGTCGAACATCACATTGGCTACTTCCTCTTGAAAAAGGACAGTTCGCCTGACGCAGATCTCGAAGATGCGTTGATCCATGTGTATGAAGGTGGGTTCTTCGATCTCCTGCCTTCTGACATCACGCTTGCTGAGGCTGATGCCTCTATGGTCACTGCGGTCAATTCGCACGAACGCGCTCATCGGTTCTTCCAGCGTAACCGTGAGTTCCTGGGCAACCGCTACGATGTCATCATCGTCGACACTGCGCCTGGCACGACTCCGATTGGATTGTCCTTCACCTACGCTGGCAAGGCTGCCGGCAAAATTGTCTCAATCGTCGAGCCTGTTGGTGACTGTATCCGCGCCCTGGAATCCTTGCATTCCAATTTACACGAGCTGAAGTCCGTAACTGATGCCGATATTTCCATGGAAATCGTCATCAACAAGTGGCATCCGAGCCTGAAGCACGTCAAGGACAACATGGGCGTCCTGTACACCAAATATGGCCCGAACCTGAACGACACCATTATTCCTCAGTTCTCTGGTTTCGCTCGTCAGATGGACCCGACGAACAAAATGTCCTGCCCGCTTGTTGAGAGCGATCCAACCTCTGTTGGAGCTCGCGCAATGATCGACGTAGCGAAGAGCATGATCCGTTCCTTTGGGATCTCTCATCCAGGCCTTGTTATGAATCGTGAGGAAGGGGCCTGATATGAATAAGCGGGTCGTCCCCAAAGTCTCTGGTCTCGTCAAGGTCGGCTCCCTTACAGCCGCGCCTGAAGAGGAAGTTCAGTCCCTTCCGGACATTCCTGCCGAAAGCGGAATCTCCACGGCGTCTAAAGCACAGGCTGCAGATGCATCTAAATCCACCGATCCCGCAACTCAGGAGCCCAAGCCGGCGCTAGTAGTGCCCACTCCAGTCGCGGCACCGAGGACGCCGGCGCCCTCCCCTGCCCCATCAGCCGAGTCATCAGAATCCTCGGCCGATCGTTGGCTGATGCTACCTCTGGCGAAATTGCGCATTCACCCCTTCAACTCTCGGTCGGTCCGTACGCAGGAACGTATTGAAGAAGTGTGCAAGATGCTCGAGGACGAGCGTATCCAGCGCGACCCTATAACTGTTGTTCCCGGCCGTAAGCCAGAAGACCAGGGCTACTACTACATTCTTTCTGGGCAAACGCGCTATCACGCCGCCAACCTAGCTGGATGGAAAGCTCTCAAGTCTCAGATCAACGATCTGATTGACCCTGACGATCATTTGGCGTTTTGGAAGGCCTCGCTGGAACACAACACCTCCGTCAAGGAAACCGATTGGGATGTTGCACTGAAGGCGAAACAACTTCTGGATGAAAAGCGCTCTCCTCAAGAAGTCCAGCAAGCCTCGCGTAGGGATGCAAGAACGCTGCGCCGTTTGCTTGCAATACTGGATCTTCCGGAGCCGGTTCTTGCAGTAGTCCGAGAGCATTCAACCAAGCTAACCGCAGTCTTCTGCGAGGCCCTGAATAGCGGGATCGAAGAGTTGGGGGAAGAAGCTATCGCGGCAATCGCTCGCCTGACCGTAGAGAAGGACTTGTCTCAAAGAAGCCTGATTGAACACATTGAGCGCGAAATCCGCCGCAAAAAAAATCAGGCTGCAGGTTCTGGCCGACGCGCAAAGCGTGAGTTCATGCTTCCGATCACAGTTGGCGATAACAAGAAAGAAACCGGTGCTTTGAAGATCATGCAGTCTCCCAAGGCGGAAGGAAATCGCCTGATTACCCTCACCGCTGACCTTCCTGAGTCTGTTGTAGAAGCATTCAAGGCTGACATCGTGGCCGCCATTGAGAAACTTGGGAAATGAGCGCGGTGGCTAACCTATTGATTCTAAAGGGCGGCAGCGCTGCCGCCTACCCTTTCATGGATGACCGGGGGCACTGTAGCTCACCTAAGTCATTGATTCCAAAGGGCGGCAGCGCTGCCGCAATAAAAAGGGGCGCGGCGTGAAGCGCCCTGCTCAACACAAACCACTAAGGCCCAGGCAACCCCTGGGCCTTAGTCATTCTGGGGTGCCGAAATGCGATAACAGATAGAAAAGCAGTCCTACAAAAGGAAACGCCCCAAAGCGGCAACTTTGAGGCGTTAGGGGTGAGAGCTACTGCGTTTAGTGCTCCCGATCAGACAGTCGAATCCTAGACGCCCTCCTCCCCTAAGTCAATAAATTTTGAATCGGTCATAAGGCCGAGGGGGTTAATCATGCCAACAATTCGCAAGAATGTTGGGTCGGGTTCTGTTGCCTCTAAACAGGCCAATAGGGCATCGCAAAATCGGCGACGCTCAGATGTGGCCGTGCCTGGGCGATACAGAAACAGGCCATCTCCTGTTCGGGTCGCCATCTACCGCGTATGGGAAAGGTCGGCCGATCTCGGCTTTACGCGAGCGACGACAAGGGTGTTGCAAGCGATCATTGCAGCTGGGGTGTCTGCGGATAACCCCTTCAATTCCGTGTTTGCCAAAAAGGCCACGCTCGCTGCCCTGGCTGACTGTAGCCAAGTCACAGTCTATAGAGCCATGAACCAATTAGAGAAAGAGGGATGGATTCAGCGTGAGCACCAGGAGCGTCTGGACGATGGGATGCTGGACATTGGCCATATCAAGATCACTGAAAAATTAGCCGTTCTAATTGGCTTTGTCGAAAGTGTTACATCGAATCTGCCGTCTGTTGGCGATAACTGTGGTGAACAATCTGTGGATAAGGCTACTAATGATCATGGCCATATTGATGGTCAGACCGGTCAAATTGATGAGGCTATGGCTTCCGTACAGGCCCCTCGTCGAGGAAATGAAGGGGGGCTGGATAGGCCTGCCCAGGGAGAGCCCGCGACCCAAATGAAACACGGAATGAAAGACGGCCCCATATATAGGGGTGAACAAATGGTTTATCCAAAGGCTTCAGTTAACAACCAGTCCACGCGCAGACAATTCATCCGGATGGATGGGCGGGCCGTGGCGCAGGAACTGGTTTGGTTGATTACAGAAGGCAGGCTGACCTACGGCCAATTGTTCAAACTGCAACGGCTGGCAAAGCAGGTTCAAGGGCAGGAACTTTCAGATTTTGTTGCGTACAGAAGCGAACGACTAAAACAATTAACAACAACTAATGATTGTTATCGTTATCTCAAAAAATTCATCGACGATGGGATTGATGCTCGATACCTGTGTGCTCAGCGGGCCAAGATGCAACATCGGACAAAGAGGACCACGCAACGGAAAAAGATTGAGGACGTTGTGACCAACTGGGCGAAATCCTTTGATGGCCGCACGTTGGTTAGTGCAAAGACTGGGAAGGAGTATTTGGTCCACGCTCAAAGCGGAACAATTGAGATCGTCCGTGAGGGGGTGCCGGCGAATATATCGATGAAGATTGATCGGCGATTCATGCGGGCAGTCCAGGCGGGAGAACTAGCATTGAAGAACACTTCAAAGGCCACTCTGGCAATCATGATTTCCCCAACTCCCTGCCGTCGAACTGAGGAAGAATTCCAGCGCGCAGAGACCTCCATTGCCCGCATGAAAGCAATGCTGAAGGGCTCGGCATGCAAAATTCAGACAATCGCGAAGTAGGGGAGGGCAGGGGGCTTGACATGGGAATAGCCCTGATCGCAAAATGCGAACATTGCCTGTAGTTTAGGCAGCAGATTTCATAGCTCAGACGTTGATTCATTGTCGGGCTGCAGGTTTTTCGGGTGACCGAGAACGCTAGCAGAGCAGCGATACGCTCCGCTTACATCTGGCTCAGTAACATGAGCTAGGTACCTGCAACCCTTTGGGGACTCATACTCCCCAACGGGGCTTATGACGTCCTCAGAATCACGAGGTACGTCATGAGTAGTGCAGTCTCTCAAGGGGCTAATTCCCCCCTTGTTGCCGCGCCTCACCCGGGAACGCAAGTTCTCCTCCGGTGGGCAAAATGGCAAGCCCAGCACCGCTGTATGAGGGCCACTCGGATTGGTGTTTTCCGCAAGGATGACGCACGTCTGGTGGTTTACCAATACAGCTATTCCCTGTGTGGTGTCCTGAAACTGGCTGACAAAAAGCCGAAGATCAGGGACTTTCGAGAATGGCGTCAGCCGTTCGATAAGGTCAAAGGGAAGCTGGTTCAACGCGGTTGGATGCTGGTCCGCGAGAACGAGGAGGTGAGTCATGTTACTCACTGATTTCGATCTTTTCGGTCACCCGGTAGCCGCGCCGCAAGTAGTTACCCCTCCACGTCGTCGAGTTGTTTCGCAAGCTGCAAAGCGCGCGAAGCTCGCACGCCATCTCGAGAATTCCAACAACCTCGTGCTGTTTGACGAGCTACTGGATTTCCTCAAAGCCCCGTTGTTGAAGCAACAAATCGATATGGACGCGACTTTTGCGTCAGATGTCGGAACGGTTGGCGTCATCGAAGTTGATGAAGATGGCAGTACGCAGGACTCGGATGAAGCAATCGTGATCCCCTATGAAGCTTGGGGGGAATCATGGGTGACCGATTCCAATGGCCTATCCTGGTCAAAAGAAGGTCTGTTGTTCACTCAAGTTCGTCTCTTCTGGCGGTCAATGGAAGAGCTGGCCCTGAACAACAATGAACAGGAAAAATGGTCTGTTCTGCGCTGGATTTTCCGTCCGGCGATTTGGAAGCATTACGTGTACGACAAGCGCATTGGCCGCAGCCATTGCTTTGAAGTGCATGAGCGTGACGAAACGTTTTCTTTCCACAACTGCTGCATCGCGGCCCGCGTGGATGAGGATACGGTTCGAGAAGGTGTCCGCAGGAATATCCCTGTGGAAGTTGTCAAAGCCGTCGAAAAAGTCTGCTCGTTCGACTGACGGTTCCCGTGTGGGGCACATCCCCCTCGCGGGGCATGGCCCCTTTTGTTTTTTGCCTTTGTGAAAGGGAAAACCATGTTTGATTTGTCTTCGATTCTTGTTGTTGTTTCCTACAGCCTCTGCGATGTGTTCGGGCTTGATCCGAATGAGGTTGATCCCAGCATCACTGTGGAAGGGTTTGCAATTCCCGACCCTGCCACGCTCGCCGATCCGACAGCTGCTGCTTATGCTGCGTATCTGCGCTCCGCAATCCCGCCGATCGATCTGAACTATCAGTTCCGCAAGGAGCTGGTTCGGGACATTCGTTACTGGTGGCTGACCGGAGAAGGTGATGTGTTGTTGTTGTGGGGGCCTACCGGCTCCGGCAAGACCTCAGTCTTCGAGCAATGGTGCGCCCGCCTGGGTATCCCGCTGTTTATGGCAAAGGGTCATCGTCGCTTTGAACCCCATGAAGCCTTCGGGCAGTTTGTTGGTGGGGAGAACGGGACGACGCCGTGGGTTGATGGTCCGGTGACGCTGGCGGCGCGGTATGGCTTGCCTTGCATCATCAATGAGTATGACCGCATTGCTGCGGACAGGACGATTGTGTTCAACGACGTGTTCGAAGGTCGTTCGTTCCCTATCCCTGGCAAGTCGGGTGAGGTGGTGACACCGCAGCCTGGCTTCCGCGTTGCTATTACGGCCAACACCAACCTGGTGGAGGACCTGAGTGGCAACTACGGAACCGCCAACACGCATGACATCTCGATTCTTGAACGTATCGTGGCCCTGCATATCGGGTACCCGGACGACGAAACCGAGACGAAGCTGTTGGAGAAAGAGCTGGAGCAATTCAGTGACGATCTGCTTACCTACTGGCTCGACCAGGAAGGCGTGAAGCTCTCGACTCAAACCGGCATCAAGGAAGGCTCTGCGATCTCGCGCGGGGAATTCATTGCTGGTCTCGTCGAAGTTGCACGGCGGATCCGGGCGCAGTCGAAGGATGGTGGCAACACCTCCGACGCCGCGCTCGAGCGCACGATGTCCACGCGGATTCTTCGCAAGTGGGCTCGTAACACGCTGGCGATGGCAGGCACTCCCGAGAAATTGGGGCTGTCGGCTTTGCATTTGTCGCTGAAGAAGTACCTTTCCAGTCTCGCCACGGAATCCACGCGTATTGCTCTCCACCAAGCGGTGGAAAGTGTTTTTGGCGTCGGTGAACGTGTGAATCCGTAAGGAGATGCCCATGAGCACAAACAAGTTCGTGGGCATTGCCTACTGGTCGGTGACCACTGGGGTTACTGACTGGTTGGCCAAGGCGCTAGACGTCTTGATGCCGGTGGAGAAGGCTGGGTTGGCGGTGCTTGCATTTGACTGCCTGCCCGGAGGAAATCAGCTGTCGATTCAATTCGGCGACGAGCGGTATGTTATGCCCGTCAATGAAGGTAAGGGGCGCGGTGTTGTGCGTCCCTCGCCATCGGCAACGATGTTTGTGGTTTGCCTGCTGGCCTTGCGAAAGGCCTTGGGCGACATCTCGGTTGTGACTGACTCGCAAGAGACGATCCCAACCCTTCCACGCCAGAACTATCCGCTATACGCGGATACCTGGGAGCGCGTCCTACCGGTCGCGCAAGAACTTGGATTGGCCACAGGAGCAGCTTTCACCGCTTCCCATAAAGCCGTCCTCAACAACATGTTCTAAGGAGATAGAGATGAACCACCTGATCGATAAACTGCTGTTCCTGGTCTTTTTCGTTGTGATCGCAACAACCCTGTATCGCTTCTACCCGTATCGCACTCCGCGGGAGAAGAAGGCTTTGGTGTCCGGCATGGACAACCTGGCCGACGCTCAACCCGAAGCTGTACAACAACAGATCGAACTCGACCCGGCCTTTGCCGAGCGTGAAGAGATTGTGGCGTCGCCCCTGATCGTGCGTCATCTGACAGACAAGGCGACGTTGTTGGTTCGTCACCGTGCGACCAAGCAAGTCTGCACCGCACACCTGATCATCTGGTCGGGTGCAAAGCGGAAGAGCATTTCGGACAGCTACTACGACCTGGGCGTTATCAAGGACGTGGCGCCAACCGATGAGACTGTCGAGCAATTCATGGCACTCGCCAATGAACGACTGGTTGAACTGGCTCAAGCAGGTAAGCGGAAGCGCAAAACTGCCAAGGAAGCGAAGCAGGAAGTAGTTGAAGCAACAGAAGCTGTGGAATCGGCCCCGGTCGAAAACCCTGCAGCGCAGCCTGAACAGGTTGTGGTTGTCCCTCCGACAGTCGATATGGAGGACACCCCGCCGGAGTCAATCAAGCTGAAGCGGTTCCCCTCGGTGTATCGCGGCGTCATCACAGAAGTTGGGGTGATGAAGCAGAACAAGGGTGATCGCGAGTTTGACACTTTCGGTGTCCGTTACACGACGCAAGAAGGCGTTGTGGAAGCGGTATTTGGCGCCAACCTCCGCACGGCCCTGCGTGAAGCGAAAGCTGACGTAGGTGACCATGTTGAGATCCTGAAGATCGGTCGCAAGACCATCGAGAAGGGCAAGGCACCGATGAACCTCTTTAAGGTTGCAAAGCTGGCCCAGCCAACTGCGTAGCACCTTCTTCTAGCAGGAGTGGAAACCTTCGGGTTTCCCTCCTTGCTTTTCTTCAATGCCGATTCAGAGAGTCTGCATCGAAGAGAAGCATGTCCAGGTTTTGCTCCGTGAGGAGACAAGCCGCAGCCTCGGTCGGTTATCCGAGCGCTCTCTTACTCACCGCTTCATGTGAGTGAAATTGGGATGAAGTTTTGTCCCAATAAATTCAGAAATGCCCATCTGTCATGCGTAGCATGGGGTGTGCAGTTCTGGAAACGCGGTAGCAGGCAAGTTCGCTACCTTCTCAATTTGCATCCATCCGAGTGGCATCCCTATCTCAACGTGCTTCGTACGCTGGTCGGGTCGGCATGCAGACAACGTGACAAGAAATTTTGTCCACTGACAAAAAATATTGTCCACGAACCTGGAGTGATTGAATCATGGCTTCTGTTAACAAGGTAATTTTGGTTGGAAACGTTGGCGCTGATGTGGAGACGCGCTACATGCCGAACGGTGACGCTGTTGCAAATGTGCGTCTCGCAACTACTGAGTCCTGGAAAGACAAGGGCACAGGCGAGAAGCGCGAAGTGACGGAATGGCACCGCCTGGTGGCGTATCGCAAGTTGGCCGAAATCTTTTCGCAGTATGTGAAGAAAGGCAGCTCGCTCTACATCGAGGGTCGCATCAAGACCCGCAAGTGGCAAGACAAGGATGGTCAGGATCGCTATACGACCGAAATCGAAGTAACGGAAATGCAGATGTTGGGCAACCGTCGCTCTGGTGACTCGGAAGGTGCTGGCGATGATCGTCCGGCCGGCCAGCAGCGCAGCGGCGGTGGTGGTGGGAATGGTGATGTACCCGCCCCGGAGCAGCGTCGCAAGCCGGCTCCGGCCTTCGATGACCTTGGCGATGACATACCGTTCGGCCATATGACAATGGCATATGATCCGATGTTTATCCGGGCAACCGGACGTGTTCGTCGCGTAGCCTAAATCGTTGCATTTCAACCCTTTGCGGGACCATATCCCGCAAGGGGTGATGGTTCCCGCTCAATCTGTGTAGAGAGGAAATCATCATGTACGGTGCTCCGAACGTTGGTTACGGCACGGAAGTTGTTCAATCCTTCAACGCCCTGATCGATGCGATCAAGCGTCGACAAGTGCTGCGTCCGCGCAGCCTCTTCGCCATGTGCCTGGCGGGTGTCGATTTCGCGGTAAAGCTCCTCCCCAACGGCTTCGTTGAAGTGGATGGTGTGGTTCCGCCGCTGACCGTCGAGAAGGAAATCGAGGATGCCTTGCAAGAATTTGGGGCAATTCTCGAAGAGGTTCTGGTGCCGTAATGCATCCGTCCTTTATCTCCGTAACCTCAAGCAACATCGAGGGTTACTTGTATCTGGCTGCCAAGAGCACGCTCCTCATTGCCTTCAAAAGCGGTGGGACGTACGCCTATGACAACGTGCCTCAGTCCGTAGCAACGGGCTTTGGCAATGCACCGTCGAAAGGTAAGTTCTTCCAGTCGGACATCAAGGATCGTTACACCACGTCGAAGCTCGATGACGCGGCAGTGACGAATCTGGTGAGCGGGAATGCTGCTTCGGCAACTTCGCGACCTCCCCGCAAAAAGCCTCGAGTGTCGTTTGAATCTCTGATTCAGCGGCACCCGATTCTGTCTGCGGTCTTTTGAAGTTCAGGCCAGTAAAGGAAAGCCTTCGGGCTCCTTTCTGGCCGGCTTCCTTTAGGTTACTTCCCCATGCGCTGGCATCGGAAAGTGACTTGGTGAAAGCCAGTAACGATTTTCTGGAGTGATCCAGCGACGGGCGCGCCCGATATAGCGCAACCACCATCCGGCCTTCTGGCTGGGTTCCCCGTACCGATGTCTGGTACGGCTTTTTCCCCGGACTGGGACTTGCCTCCCATACGGGGGACTTGTTCTCCGATCTGGGTCTTCGGCTTTGGTCCGACACCGAGGGGTTCGCTAAGAGCCTTGCTGTGTCCGTGATCAGGGCGTTTAGCCAACCTGTCTGTCCATCCTGGACGCTGATGGGCGCATATTCCCTGAAAGGAGTAACACCATGGAAAAGGGCACTTTGTCCTTGGCCAGCCCCGAGCTGGCGAACCGTCGTACTGTTGTCGCAATGCCCAGCCCGATTCTCGGCAGCTTGCGTTGGCCGAATCGACCGATATTTCCGGAAGGCAATCCCTGCTGGACGTACATGGTCGAAGGAAGCAACGCTCAATATGCCGTGGCGGTAGGGCATACGGAGAATGGCCGGCCTCACCCTTTCGAGGTGTGGGTTCTGGCCAACGAGCAGCCACGCTGTCTCGGCGCCTTGGCAAAAACCCTGTCCGCAGACATGCGTACGCAGGATCGAGCCTGGCTCTCCAGGAAGCTCGAAGTCCTCGAGGCTGTAACCGGTAGCGATGCTATCGATATGCCCTTGGGTGAAGGACGGCTTCTTGCAAGCAGCAACTCTGCGGCGATCGCTCGACTCGTCCAATACCGGCTGAAGATGCTAGGTGTCGATGTCCCGGAAGCAGGGGAGTCGTCGCCGCTCATCGATGCCATGCTGCCTGTTCGAGATGCCGGCCACGAAGGAACACTTTCGTGGACTGCCGACATCAAGAGCCCGCACGCCGGCGACGACTTCACAGTTTTCCTTCCTGAAGTCGAAACCAGTGACGGTGTTCATCGCCCGATCGCCGTTCGCTTGTCCGGCCGCTATCCGCGGGACCTGGACGGGCTGGCTGCGTTACTGACGATGGACATGCAGATCGTCGATGTCGCCTGGATCGGCATGAAGCTCAGAAAGCTCGTTGATTACGATGAGCCGATGGGTTCGTTCTTCGCAAAGGTACCTGGCAGCGGAGCAACCGAACGCTTCCCGAGCATCGTGGCGTATCTGGCACGCCTGATCATCCATCGCTACGCGCAACTGGGTTTGCTGACTTCGGCCGGCT
>ERZ1645187.3405-NODE-3405-length-13380-cov-33.989869_pt1 | contig 13380 bp, 11 predicted proteins | sample MGYA00575352_ERZ1645187 | MGnify/ENA primary metagenome ERZ1645187 (study PRJEB40837, sample SAMN11349314) | freshwater sediment metagenome | isolation source: river sediment | host: Sediment | place: India: Wazaribad , New Delhi | collected 2017-02-21 ...
CGCACCGCCAACGTCGCCGCCGTCATGGTGACCGCCAATCTGCCGCCCTTCTCGTCGCAGGGCTCCCGCATCGACGTCCAGATCGCCGCCCTCGGCGACGCCAAGAGCCTCCAGGGCGGCACCCTCCTGGTGACCCCGCTGCTCGGCGCCGACGGCGAGGCCTACGCCATTGCACAGGGCCCGTTGACCGTCGGCGGCTTCTCCGCCAAGGGCGACGGCGCCTCGATCACCCGCGGCGTGCCGACCTCCGCCCGCATCGCCTCCGGTGCCCTGGTCGAACGCGAGATCGACTTCAAGCTCGGCTCGCAGAACGCGGTGCGTCTGGCGCTCCGCAACCCCGACTTCACCACCGCGCGCCGCATCGCCATGGCGATCAACGACCTGATCGGCGTGCCCTCGGCCGAGCCGATCGACAATTCGACCGTCCGCCTGACCCTGCCGCCCAAGTTCAACGGCAACATCGTCGACCTGATCACCGACATCGAGCAGCTCGCCATCGAGCCCGACCTGCCGGCCAAGGTGGTGATCGACGAGGCCACCGGCATCATCGTCATGGGCCAGGACGTCCGCGTCTCCACCGTCGCCGTCGCCCAGGGCAACCTCACCGTCACCGTCACCGAGACGCCCGAGGTGAGCCAGCCGGAGGCCTTTTCCCAGGGCCAGACCACCGTGGTGCCGCGCACCCAGGTCACCGTCGACGACAGTTCCAAGAAGAAGCTCGGCATTCTCCATCAGACGGTCAGTCTGCGCGAGCTGGTCGACGGCCTCAACGCGCTGGGCGTCGGCCCGCGCGACATGATCACCATCCTGCAGGCGATCAAGGCCGCCGGTGCCCTCCAGGCCGAAATCGAGGTGATGTGATGAACCTCGACGCGACCACCTCCCTCGTCACGAGCAACGCCGCCCTGCACCAGATCTCGGAGCGCCCGTCCGCCGACGCGAGCCCCGAGGTCAAGGCCCGCTCCCAGGCGCGCGAGTTCGAGCAGGTCTATCTGACCACCATGCTCAACCAGATGTTCGCCGGCGTCTCCACCGCCGCCCCCTTCGGCGGCGGTCAGGCGGAAGAGACGTGGCGCGGCATGTTGATCGACCGCTACGCCGACAACATCGCCCGCTCCGGCGGAGTCGGCATCGCCGACGCGGTCTACCGCAATCTCCTCCAGGTACAGGAAGGCGCCAGCGCATGAGTTCCCACCCCGCCCTCCTCCAGACGACCCTCGACGCCGCCGCCGAGATCCGCACCGAGGAGGAGGCCCGCGCCCTCGTCGGCGAGTTCGAGGGCAGCCTCACCGCCCTGCTCGCCACCATCGAGGAGGAGACCACCCTGGTGAAGGCCGGCCGGCTCTATGCCGCCACCGATCTGGTGCCGCGCAAGAACGAACAGCTCGGTCGCTATCTCCAGCTGCGCACCCGCCTGAAGGGCCAGATCGGTGCCGTCACCCGCGTCGTCCCCGGCGCCGCCGACCGCCTGCGCGAGGTCCATCTCGCCGGCCAGGAGGCCCTGCGCGCCAACCTCGCCGTCCTCTCCATCGCCCGCGAAGTGGCCGAGGGCATCGTCCGCAACGTCGCCACCGCCGTCGGCCGCGCCGCCGCCCCGACCACCTACGGCCGCAACGCCACCCCGCCGGTGCGCATCGCCGGCGCCCGCGGCATCGCGGTGGACCGCCGCCTGTGATACCGAGCCGACGAAGTTTCGACCTTTTCGAAACTTCGTCGGTGAAGGCAAGCCCGACCGGGCGTCGGCCGATCAGGCCGTAACGCACATGAAATTCAGACGAGTCTGAATTTCATGTGCCGGGTAGGAGCGCCGGCGAGCCCCCTCCCCGGAAAATGCGAAGGGCGCCCGCGAGGCGCCCTCATCGTGTCCGGGATCGAGATCCGAGCCGCGCGTCTCAGGAGCGCAGGCCCTCGGCGATGGTACGGTTGAGATCGACCAACGGGCCGATCTTGTCCGGATCGGGCGCGCATTCGATGTCGACGGTCTGCTTGAAGATGAACACCGCGATGTTGGCGAGGTTGCGCTTGACCTCGTCGGGCAGCGGATTGGTCGGCTTGAGGATCAGATCGATCAGGATCGTCCAGAGCTTGCGATTGTAGGTCAGCGCTCCGGAGAGATCGTTCTGCTTCGCCGGCCAGCCGTCGCGCACCGCCTGCAGCCGCGCCGCCGCCTTGAGGAGCAGCATCGATTCCAGATCGCGGCCACTGACCACCGCGCGGCGGGTCTGCTGATAGGCGAGAGCGGCGTGATTGTTATACATCGTGTATCCGACGCTCCTCGTACTCGATCAGGCGTTTGGCCTGCTTGATCGCTTTATAGAATTCGCCGCTTAAGATGCAGTTATCGAGAGCCGCGAGAATCTCGGACGATCCCGGTGCCGCCGCTCCGAAGTCTCGCGCCAGCGCCCGATAGTCCTCGACCACTTCCGCAGCACCGTGCTTGAGGTAGATGAGCTGCACCGCCAGATAGACCAGCTTGGCCGGCGTATCGGCCTCGCGCGGCGGCAGCACGTCCTTCTCGCGCAGGATCGGTGCATCGCCCTCCACCAGCAGCTTGGCCCGCGGCCCGGCATTGGTGATGAGCGCATCGCCGACGATGATCCGTTCGCCCGGCTTGATTTCGACCTTCAGCGTCACGCTCGCCTCCCGCACCGTTCTGGTGCTCGCCTCGGCGGCGCTTCGCGATCGCCGCCCCCGTCGTGACGAAGCCCGGGACGAGGCCCGGGCTTTCGCCGTTTCGTCCATGTCTCGCCGCCGCGGCTTGCCCGCCGCCGCGCGAGGCCTCAGCCGAACAGGCTGAGGACCGACTGGTCGGCCTGGTTGGCCAGCGACAGCGCCTTGGTGGAGAGCTGCTGGCGGGTCTGCAGGGCGAGCAGGTTGGCCGATTCCGCGTTGGTGTCGGCGGCGACGAGGTTGTCGGAGCCGGTCTGCAGGGTGTCCACCATGTTGTTGGTGAAGTCCTTGCGGGTCTGCACCACCGACAGGTTCGAACCGAAGTTCGAGGCCTGGGTGCGCAGGGTGGTCAGCGCGGTGGTCAACTTGTCGAGGATCGTGTTGACCTGCTTGTTGGTCTGGAAACCGCCGGTGGCCACGGAGTCGAGGCTGAGGCCCTGACTGTCGAAGGTCACGCCGGTGATCGTCATCGAGGACTGGTCCTTGCCGGTCTTCTCGTTGAACGTGGTCTTCAGGCTGTTGCCCAGCAGCAGGTTGATGCCGTTGTAGCCCGAGTCCTTCGCCATCTGATCGATCTGGGTCAGAATGTCGTTGAACTGGGTGGCATAGGACTGACGCGCGGTCGAGGTGGTCGCGGTCTGGGTCTTGGACGCGGCCGTGGCGGCCGTGTCGATCAGGGCCTTGAAGCCGACCAGGCTGGAGGCGGCGGTGCCGGAACCGTCGGCCGCATCGATCTTGAGATCCATGCCGCCGGTCTGCTCGATGTTGAGCTGGCCGGAGGAGTTGATCGTCGCGTTGAGATCGAGGTTCGAGCCGTTGATCTTCGACATCAGGTCGCCGATCGTCGAGCCGGCGGCCACGGTGAAGGTCACCGCCGAAGTACCGGTCGTCGAATTGCCGGTCGTCAGGGTGATGGTGTTGCCGGCGGTGAAGCCGAGCGCCACGAGGCCCTGCGAGCGGGTATAGGCGGTGGTGTTGTTGCCGGTGACGATGGCATCGGAGGCGGCATCGGCGGTCTGGAGCGCCTGCTTGGCGGCCGACTGAGCCGTCTTCACCAGATTGGTGATCGAGTCGATGCCCTTGGTCGCCGCCTGGAGGGTCTGGACCGAGTTGGAGATGCCGTCGAGCAGATTGGTGAGATCCCCTGCCCGATCCGACAGCGAGGCCGACGTGAAGTAGTTCACCGGGTTGTCGAGAGCCGAATTGACGCGCTTGCCCGTCGCCAACCGCGACTGCGTCGTGGTCTCACCGGCCTTGATCGACTGCAGCGACATGAGGTTCTGGCGAACCCCGGTGGAGAGAATGACGTTCGACATGCGCTGTCTCCAGGACCCTCGATGACTCGTTCACCGTTTTCACGATTAATGCGTGGTAAGGTTAATATTCGTTTAAACGCCCCGACCAGTGATGAACGGATCGCGAGATCTGAGAAGCACTTCGCGCACGCCTGCACCCGCGAGAGCGGTGGATCCACTCCTGCGTGTAGGGCCCAACACCTTCTCCGAACTCATGTATTCCCGTCACCTCCGAGAGTCGTCGAGCGAGTCCTCGCCCCGCCTCGACTCGCCCCTGCCCCGGCGCCGCGAGTCGCCATCGAAGAGACCACGAGTTCGTCGAGCCACGTCCGAAGTCTTCGTTGCGTTCTTCGAAGTAGATTTGCGATTGCCCATTAACCGACGAGTCATGTCGTTGCGATAGGATCTCGGATAGGAGGATCTCGTACCGAAGATCGGACAGACGATGAGCACCGCAATCTCGTTCCAGGCGTCCTGGGTGGCGCCCCCGACCCCGGACACGGCCACGCCGCGTTCGGTTGCGGCCGCCTTGACCCAGACCACCGCCACCGCCGCCCCGAGCGCCCCGAGCACCCAGAGCGCAGAGGCGCAGCCGGCCGTCCCGACCCCCGTTGTCAGGGAGGAAACCGCGAGGGACCCCAGTGGCTTGACCGTGTTCCGCACCGTCGAGATCGCCACCGGATCGCTGGTCGCACAGTTTCCGACCGAGGCCTATCTGCGTCTCGCCAACGCCATGCGCGAGGCGAGCCAGCCGCTCGTCCTGCCGGGCGGACCGGCCGACCGCACCGCCTGAGCGACCACCGTCGCCCACGTCTCGACCCGTTCTTCCGCACGACCGAACCTCACGGCCCGGTCGCGTCGCCGCATGTCACAACTTACGCCTGGTAAGGTCGAAATTCGTCGTTTTCCAGTATTTCCGCGCCCCGCTCGGGCATTCACCCACCGCAGTGAAGGAAGCGTGGAGAAAATTTCACGCACTCACCGCACGCCGTTAACCCCCGAGAAAGCGCGTGGGCGCCTTAATCGCCCCACGTCCTCAGAACGAGGCCGTGACGAGTAACTCCCAGAAGGGAATGCGTAAAATGCAGAACGTCATCCTGTCCACCGGCGTGCGCTCCAACCTGTCGGCACTGCAGTCGATCAAGGGCTCCGAGACCACCGCTCAGTCGCGCCTCGCCACCGGCAAGCGCGTCAATTCGGCCCTCGACAACCCGGTGAACTACTTCACGTCGGCCTCGCTGTCGGATCGCGCCGGCGACCTGTCGAACCTTCTCGACGGCATCTCCAACTCGGTCCAGACCCTCCAGGCCGCCGCCAAGGGCATCGACTCCATCACCAATCTGGTGAAGTCGGCGCAGTCGGCCGCCAAGCAGGCGCTGCAGACCACCGACACCGCCTCCGACGCCATCGTCACCGGCAACAACACCACGTCCTATTCCCGTTCGCAGGGCCTCGTGGCGCTCGGCTTCACCGCCGGCAACACCATCACCCTGACGACCGGCAATTCGACGACCGGTACTTCGGCGGTGACCTTCACCGTGGCCGCCGGCTCGACGATCGGCGACCTGATGTCGAAGATCAACGGCTCGAACCTCGATCTCAACGCGACGATCAACTCCTCCGGCCAGCTCAACATCGAGCAGACCGGCGGCATGGATCTCAAGATCGATGCGGCCGACGGTTCCGGCACCGCCGCCTCCAGCCTGGTCGGCTTCAAGGCCCTGATCGACACGGCCGCCACGGCCGCGTCCAAGACCCAGACCGCGACCACCTCGACCGCGCGTCAGTCCTATGCCACCCAGTTCAACGACATTCTGACCCAGATCGATCAGATGGCGAAGGACTCGGGCTACAACGGCATCAACCTGCTGCTGGGCAACAGCCTGAAGACCACGTTCAACGAGAAGACCGGCAAGGACCAGTCCTCGATGACGATCACCGGCGTGACCTTCGACAGTCAGGGCCTCAGCCTCGACTCCGTGGCCACCGGCGGTTTCCAGACCAACAAGCAGGTCAACACGATCCTCGACAAGTTGACCACCGCGCTGACCACCCTGCGCACCCAGGCCTCGAACTTCGGTTCGAACCTGTCGGTGGTGCAGACCCGCAAGGACTTCACCAACAACATGGTGGACACCCTGCAGACCGGCTCCGACAACCTCGTCGCCGCCGACACCAACGCGGAATCGGCCAACCTGCTCGCCCTGCAGACCCGTCAGCAGCTCTCCACCAAGGCGCTGTCGCTGGCCAACCAGGCCGACCAGTCGGTCCTCAGCCTGTTCTGATCGACACGATCGGGAAGAATCGAAAGGGCGGCGCCTCGGCGCCGCCCTTTTTTCCGTCCCGACGTCGTCTCACCGCGAAACCGGCCCTCACCGCCGCCCCGCCGTCCGCCGCAGCGCCCGCGTCCACCACGGATCGTTGCGCCCGTCGGCCCGCAGGCGTCGCTGCATCACCTTGCGCCCCTGTGCCGCCCACGCCATCGCCGCATGCCCGCGGAAGAAGCCGCGCCCGGTATGGACGATCGCCTCGTCGACCATCGCCCAGATCTCGCCGCCGATCCCGGTCCAGCGCAGACAGAAGGCGATGTCCTCGCCGACGTGATAGCCCTCGTCGTTGACCATCGTGTCGAAGCCGCGAAAGAGCCCGCCCTCGGCGAGCCCCCAGGCGCGCACCTGCGCCCCGGGCTCTTCGAGCCACAGCTCCGGCAGCGCCTCGCGCATCCGCAGCAGCGCCGCGCGCTCGATCAGCATGACGCCGGTCCCCGACGCCCTGACCTGCACGAGACCGTCGACCACCGCCGCCGTGCGGTAGCCGTTGCCGCGCGGGGTCACCACGACGTCGTCCTCGCAGATGTAGTCGCCGGCGATCATCTGGATCTGGATGGTGGAGAGATCGCTCCCCGCCAGCTTGGCGAACTGCTCCCACGGGATCTGCTTGGCCGGATAGATCGACCCGACGAACGGTTTCCCGCACGCCAGCATCCGCGCGATCAGCATCGGCGAGAACGCCATGTCGGCATCGACGAACAGCAGATGGCTGTAGCTCGGATCGTCGATGACCAGGCTCGCCAGGATGTTGCGCGCCGTCGCCAGCACCGGCACGTCGATCAGCCGATGCTCGAAGGCGATGTCGGGAAAGGCGCGCGCGAAGGCGAGCACCAGATGGCTCACCGATTCGGTGAAACCCTTGAAGACGACGTCGCCGTAGGCCGGGGTGGCGATCAGGATCTTCATGGCGTTCACCCGTTCCCGTTCGAGCCGTCGCCACCCGCCGTCGAGGTCTCTTCGATCACCAGCCGCTGCTCCGCCGCCACCGCGTGCAGCCGCGTCAGGAAGTGCCCGACGTAGTTCTCGGTACCGGTCCTCACCACCGGCTCGTCGACGCAGCTCCAGATCTCGCCGCCGCAGCCCTCGACCCAGCGCCGCGAGAAGGCGACGTCCGAGCCCACCTCGATCCCGTCCGCCCCGGTCTCCACCGCGAAGCACTGCAGATAGCCCTGGCCCTTGAGCCCGAGATCGACGAGCCACTGCGCCGCATGCCCGACCCACAGCCCCGGAACCTTGTCCCTGAGCACCTCGAGCGCCTCGCGCGCCACCAGGAGCAACCCCGTGCCCGCCCGCTTGACCCGCACGAAGCCGTCGATCACCTCGATCGTCTCGACCCCGTCGCGACCCCGCGTGGTCACCAGCGCATCGCCGGCATAGACGTAGTCCATGCTCGCCAGCTCCGCCTGGATCGGCACCGCCCCGGCGTTGAGCGCCCGGCGGAAACTGTCGAAGTCGCGCTTCTTCTCCGGATAGATCGCCCCGACCACCGGCTTGCCGAGCGCCAGCATCTTGGCCACCAGCGCCGGCCCGAAGCCCATGTCGGGGTCGATCAGCAGGAGATGGGTGAAGCTCGCATCGCCCAGCACGTCGCTCGCCAGGATGTTGCGCACCTGCGGAAAGAACGAGGTCGAGCGCACCTGATGCACGAACTCGATGTGCGGGAATTCGCGGGCGAAGAAGCCGATCGTCTCGAGGATCGAGCTGTGATAGCCGCTCGACACGGTATCTCCGTAGACCGGCGTGGCGATCAGAACCTTCATCGGCATGTCTCCTCCGTTTCGTTAACCGATAGGGAAGGAAGGTTAACGACCGGTGAAGAGCCCGCGCCCGCCCGCCTGTGCCGAGACCGAAGGGTGCCGAAACTCACAGATAGTCGGTGAGGCTCATCTTGTAGAGCAGCGCCGTCGCCTTGTAGCTCGCCTGGATCTGCGTCTGCATCGCCGCCAGTTGCACCGCCACTTCGGTGGTGTCGGCGTTGATCGCCTTGTCGACCGCGGTCTGATAGGTCTCCGACGCGGTCTTCAGACGCGTGGACGCCAGTTGACCCGCCTTCTGCGCCCCGGCGATCTCGGTCTCCATCGCCTGCAGCGAATGCGCGCCGGTGGTCGACGACAGGATCGACTTGGTGCGGTCGATCACCGCCGCATAGAGCTTCTTGGCGGTGTCCGAGCCCGACGACACATCGATCGTCGCCAGGACCGCCATCTGTTTGATCTGGGTGACGATGGCGGATTCGTTGGCCCGCGTGCCGTATTGCACGGTGAGATCGGTGTCGATCCGCGCCGAGGCGTCGGCCCGCGCCGCGTTGGCGTCGTTGGTGCCGGTGTACCAGATCACCGTGTTCGCCGAGGTGCCCGCCACCAGCGACGTCGCGCTGTCGTAGGGCGGACCGGCGACCCGCATCGGGCTGCCGCCGCCGGTGGTGTCGAAGAAGTCGTTCGCCGCCGCCACAGTCGAGGCCGCCGTGGTCTCGGTCGCCGCCGTCTCCTTCAACTGCGTCTCGAGTGCCGCCTTCAGATTGGCGGCGGTGTCGGCCGCCGTCGCGCCGATGGCGAAGGTGGTGCCGTCGGTGGCATTGGTGGTGCCGGCCGTCAGCGTGATGGTCGAGGTGGTACCGTCCGGCTGGGTCAGCGTCAGCTTGAGCGTCTCGCCCTCCGCCGGCTGCCCGGTGAAGGCCACCGCCAACGAATGCGGCGCCGCCCCACCCGCCGACGAGGTCCCGTCGGTCACCGTGGCGTTGGCCAGCGTGGAGGAGACGCCGGTCAGCTTCATGCCGAAGACGTGCGCCCCGTCCTCCGCCAGCGACACCGTCGAACCGGTGAGCGTGGTCCCGAGCCGGCCCATGGCATTGGCTCCGAGGTCCGCCTGCAGGCGCTGCGCCGCCACCGTCTCGAAGCCGGCATGGGTGGCGTCGCCGTTCATGATCGTGTCGGTCGAGACCACCGGCGGGGCATCGGTCGCCGTGCCGCCGAACACGTAGAGCCCGCCGTACTCCATGTTGAGCGTCGACACGTAGGTATCGAGCGACTGCACCGCGGCAGTCTGCTGCGGCGTCTGCCCGGTCGAGGTGAGGTTGAACACGTTCTGATCGAGTGACCCCGACAGGCTGCTCGACGTCGTCATCAGCGCCTCGTAGGCGTTGGTGACCAGCCCGAGTCGCGTGTCGATACCGGCGATGGTGTTCTGATAGGCCTCGTTCTCGGCCAGCTTCGACTGGAACGACAACGTCAGGGTCCGATTGTCGACCCCGGCATAGGTCTTCGCCTTGAGCCCCGTGGTCTCCTGTTCGACCAGATCGCTCATCTGCGTGCGCTGCGCCGACAGGCGCGTCGCCAGCGACATGTTGAGACCGGTATAGGCGTTGGTCACGTCCATCAGCACACGTCCGATCAGGCTCACAGGTTGTTCATCAGCTGGGTCAGCATCTCCTTCACGGTCGCCATCACATGGGCGTTGGCCGCGTAGGTCGCCTGCAGCTGGATCAGTTTGGCGAGTTCGGTATCGGTCGACACCGACGACACCGAACTCATGGAGGTCTTCAGATTGTTCTGCACCACCGTCTGGTTGGCGAGATCCGTGGACGCATTGGTGGCCGCGGTCCCCCAATAGGAGACCATCGCATCGGTGAAGCCCGACAGGGTCTTCTGCACCGGGGTTCCGGTCCCCTCGAGGGTGAACCAGGACTTGGCCTTCTGCAGTTGATCGACGATCGCCGCCGGCCGGGTCGAATCCGAGGCCGCCGTGGAGGTCGTGTAGTCGACCAGCAGGCTCGGCTTGGCCGCCACCGCCGCGTTGACGGTGATGCGCGAGGCGAAGCCGTCGAGCTCGGACGCACCGCCGTCGAAGCTGCCGGTGTAGGTGTTGACGCCGTCGGTGAAGAGCGGCAGCGCCGCCGTGCCGCCCTGCGTCGCGGTCGCGGTCGCGGTGGCGGTGAGGCCGGAGATGTCGATCGCCCCTGTGGCTCCGTCGTCGAGCACCTGCAGCGTCGTGCCGCTCGGGTTGGAGACCGAGAACGACGACCCCAGCGCCGTCTGGATCTGCGACGCCACCGACGCCATGCCGCCGGAGAAGTCGATGCCGTAGACGGTGTCGTTGGGATCGGCGGTGGCGGTGTCGGAGAGCGGCAGCACCGACGCGTCGGTCACCTTGACGAAGGTCACGGTCTTCGCCGCACCGGTCGCGGTGTCGGTATAGGAGAGGGTGACGTTGTCGCCCGACTGCAGCGCCGCCACATCGACCGAGTAGCCCTGCTGCGCCCCCGATGTCGCCGCCGTGCCGGTGGTGGTGACGTCGGACATCGCCCGCGCCAGCGTCTCCGCCACCTGATCGAGCTGGTTCTGCAACTGCGGCAGCGTGGTGTCGCGCAGCTCGTAGAGCGCGGCGAGCGACCCCGTGGTGACGAGGCCGAGACCGAGCACGTCGACCTTGCCGATACCGTCGTTGGCCACCACCAGCGTGCCGGAGAGGTCGCGCTTGAGCAGGGTCGGCCGCGCATTGTCGACGAGGGTCAGCGCCTCGTTGGTCATGATGCGCACCGACCCGTCGTCGCTGCCCTTCACCTGGATGTCCATGTAGGACGACAGCTTCAGGATGGCGCTGTCGCGCGAATCCTCGAGGTTGGTCGCATCCAACCCCTGCGTCTTGTAGGAGACGATCTGGGTGTTGAGCTTGGCGATCTGGGTGGTGAGGTCGTTGATGCTGGTCACCGCCTCGTCGATGTCGCCCTCGACCGCGGTCTGCATCGCCTTGGTCTGGGTCGCCATCGAATTGAGCGACTTGACCAGCGCCGTCGCCGAATTGATCGCCTGGGTCTGCGCCGCGGTGTCGCTCGGCTGCGAGGCGAGCGACTGCATGTCGGAGGAGAAGTTCGACAGGGCCGTCGACAGGGTCGCGCCGTTGGCGGTCGTCCCCATCAGCGTGTCGATCTGCGCCGCGTAGGTGTTCTTGGTGTCGAGATAGGCGGTCGAGGCGGTCGAGCCGACCAGCTGGTCGTAGAGCTGCTGGTCGAACGCCCGCGTCACCACCGTCTGGAACCCGACGACGCCGAACCCCGACTGGAGGTCCATCACCGACAGGTTCTTCTTGGTGTAACCGTCCGAGGTCGCGCTGGCGATGTTGGCGCCGACGAGCTGGGTCGCCTCTTGCGAGACCTTGAGACCGTTTGCCGCCAGGGACAACGTCGCCGAAAGACCCATCTCGAACTCCTCTCACGCGGTACGACGGAGGCCGAGCCTCAGCGGACGATGTCGAGCACGTCCTGCATCATGGTGTTGGCGGTGGAGATGACCTTGGAGTTGGCCGAATAGGCCTGCTGGGTGACGATCATCTTCGAGAACTGATCGGTGATGTCGACGTTGGAGCTCTCGAGCGACGAACCATTGATCGTCGCCCCGGTCCACAGGATGGCGTTGCCCGAGGCCTTGGTCGCCGAATAGGCGTTGCCCGACAGGGCCAACAGCTCCGCGTCGCCGTTGAACGTGTAGATGCCGACCTTGAACAGATCGATCTTCTTGCCGTTCGAGTAGGTCGCGGTCACCACGCCGTCGGCCACCGCCAGCGACGTGAACTTGCCCGACGCGTAGCCGTTCTGCGTCACGTCGTTCTCCGTCACCGACGTCCCCGAGTTGTACTGGGTGAGATTGTCGCCGTAGGAGAATTTGATGTTGCCGATGTTGGTGCCGTCGACGGTCAGGTTCGAAATGGTGATGTTGTCCGAGACCGGCGCGGTGCGGGTGCCGGTCGCGTTGAAGGAGAAGGTGGAACCGAGGCTGGTCCACTGGGTCGCGGTGCCGGTCGCCGAGGAATCCGACTGGTAGTAGCAGTTCCAGGTATTGGACGCGGTGCGCGCCCAGCGCAGCTGGACGTTGAGTTCGTTGCCCTGCTGGTCGTAGCAGGTCACCGAACCGCCCGAGAGCGATTCCTTGAGGAACGTGTCGTTGTCCGCCGCCGCGATCGTGCCGGGATAGCCGGCCGAGCTGGTGAAGTCGGCCGACGCGATCGTCGCCACCGCGCTCGACGACGGCAGGTTGCCGTAGTAGGCGATTTCGGTCGACTGCTTGGCCGGGATCAGACCGGTATCGACCTTGATCGGCTGCGACACCGAACCGGTGATGTTGCCGGTGATCGAATCGACCGGAATGCCGGTGAGGTAATAGCCGGCCGAATTGACCAGATACCCCTCCTTGGACATCGTGAAGTCGCCCTGGCGGGTATAGACGTTGGCGCCCGTCAGCACGGTTGCGCCGTCGGATTCGCCCGCCTTCGCCTGCACCTGGAAATAACCGTCGCCGGCGATCGCCATGTTGGTCGACACGCTGGACGAGACGATGTTGCCCTGCACCGAGATGTTGGACACCGAGCGTGCCAGCACCGAGCCGGAATTCTGCGTCGCCGACGTGAAGCCGGAGGTCGTCAGCAGGTCCTGGAAGGCGGTGTCGACCGACTTGTAGCCGACGGTCTGCGAATTCGCGATGTTGCCCGAGATGTTCTGCAACGCATAGGACTGGGCCAAGAGGCCACCCACCGCGTTGTTCATCGCATCATAGACACCCATGGAACACCTCTGACGATCTGGAACACGGGGCACGAGGCCCCTCTGCCACGGCACTTCGCAATCGCCGTGCCAAGCCGAACAAACCGCCAGAGCGCGGATTTTCCTCTGTTTTTCATGGGTACAGCCGCTATTCTGCGACCGTGGCCGGGCAGCTTCGTCCCGGCGGCCGGCATTTTCTGCCCGGCCGCCCCGGCATCTCCCGCCGCCTCGTCCGCTCGCGAAACCGTCGAGAAAACTCAAGGAGATCCCATGCGTTTCGAAGGAACCTCCGGCTACGTTGCGACCGAAGATCTGCGCATCGCCGTCAACGCCGCCGTGACCCTCGAACGGCCCCTGCTCGTCAAGGGCGAACCCGGCACCGGCAAGACTGTGCTGGCCCAGGAGGTCGCCCGAGCCCTCTCCGCGCCCCTGATCGAATGGCACGTCAAATCGACCACCAAGGCCCAGCAGGGCCTCTACGAATACGACGCGGTCTCGCGCCTGCGCGACGGCCAGATCGGCGACGAGCGCGTCAAGGACATCCGCAACTACA
>ERZ1645187.3406-NODE-3406-length-13379-cov-5.892750_pt1 | contig 13379 bp, 6 predicted proteins | sample MGYA00575352_ERZ1645187 | MGnify/ENA primary metagenome ERZ1645187 (study PRJEB40837, sample SAMN11349314) | freshwater sediment metagenome | isolation source: river sediment | host: Sediment | place: India: Wazaribad , New Delhi | collected 2017-02-21 ...
TCCGTCCGCGTCGGTAGCCGACAGCATGCCGGTGAGCGCGGTGTCTTCGGCGGTGGTCAGGGTTTGATCTGCCGCCACCGGGGCGGTATTCGGTGAAATGGTCATCGTCACGGGGATGTTGATGTTGCCGTACGGAGCGTTTTTGACGCGCAGGATGGCGGTGTAGGTGCCACTGGCCAGGCCGGTCGAGTTGAAGGTGACCGTGATGGGCAGTTCACCGTCGCCGGGGACCGTGCCCGTGGTCGGAACTTCGCTCAACCACGGCACATCCAGGCCCTCTGTGCCGTCCAGCAGGATGTCATCCAGGCCAATCTCCGCGCCGTCATCGCCAAGGTACTGGAAGCCGATGCGCACCGGACCGCCCGGCAGCAGCGGGGTCAGGTTGAAGGTGCTCTGCGCCCAGGCCCAGGTAGCCGTCCAGGCATCGTCGCCCTGGCCCACCAGGATGTCGTCGCCGCCGCCCACCTCGTCCACCACGATCCACACGTTCAGATCGCAGTTGTCGTAGGTGTCACGGCACCAGTACAGGTTGCCGAACGACCAGAAGGAAAGCGTGCCTTCGGAGAGGAACATCTCAGGCGTCAGCAGCCATTCATCCTGATTGTAGTCGTACTCGACATGGGTGTAGTATGAACCGGTGTGCGGCGAGTAATTCGCCTGCAACCAGGTAATCGGGTTATTAATCACCTGCGTCCAGTCGGTGGGCGGGAAGTCGCCCTCAAAGCCTTCGGTCACCAGCACTTCATCGGGCAGGATGAGGCTGCCCGTGCCGACTGCCGGGATTTCAACCAGCTCAAAGTTGCCAGCCGCCGCGCCGAGGTTCTCGAGCGTCAGGGTGACATCTTCCGTGCTGTCCGCCGGCAGCGTAACCGTCAACTGGGTGGCGTCGCTGACGATGCAGGGCAGGTCGCTGCGCAGTTCAAAATCCTGCGTCACAGGGGTGCCTGCAACCAACGAGAAGCTGGCCGATGCGGTTACGTAACCGTCCGAGCTAATTCGCACGGTGTACGGCCCACCCGGGGCTGCCGCCCAGTTGTAGTGCCCGGTTGCGTCAGTGGTGGTGGTATAGAGGACGGTTGCGCCATCCAGGACTTCCACCAGCGCGCCTTCCAGCGGTGCCGGGTTCACGTCGCAGCGTTCCAGCGCGGTGACCGTGCCGGCCAGCTCGCCGAATTCCGGTGGCAGGGTGACGGTCAGCGTGACCGGGATCGGGGACAACGCGTAGGGCGTGTTGTGCGAAACCATCAGTTGGGCTTCGTAGGTGCCGGGCATCAGGCCGGCGGAGTCAAAGTCGAGCGTCACCACCTGGTTCGCGGCCGGGATGATGGTGCCCGAAACAGGTGTTTCGGTCAGCCAGGGAACATCCATCCAATCGCACACGCCGGTTTCATCCGAGGTGAACTCGATCAGGGTCCCGGTGGTCTGGTTAGCCGCCCACAGGTCGCCGTCGCAGTCGATTTCCAGGCCGGCTTCGCCGCCGTCAAGGGCAGCTACAGCGAAGGAGCCAATCTCAGCGTAGTTGGCATTGACGTCCAACACGTGGATGGAAACGTCGCCGCCACTCTCGCTGACGAACAGGTGGCCGGTGGAGGGGTTATACGCCAGGCCGGCGATGCCCAGGTTCACGTCCACCGCTTCCAGGATGGTGCCGTCGGGAGCGAAGCGGTTGATGATGCTGTCGTTCCACGAACCGGAGAAGTAGGTGTTGGTGATTGGGTCGTAGGCCAGGCCGCGCTCGGAGGTGCCAAAGGCCGGGCAAATGGTGTTGCCGGTGGCCGCGCGCGTGACCGGGTCGAGTTCGTAGATGCAGTTGTCGCCGCCAACGTTGACCTGCCACAACGTGCCGGTGGTCGGGTTGTAGGTCATGTCGGCCGCAAAGGTGCCAACCCACGGCGAGGTGTCGATCGTGTCGCCGGTGTTGGTGCCGTCCGTCAGGAAGCGGTAATTCAGGTCGTCGCCGCCGCCTGCCGCGATATTGCCAACCCACAGGTCTTCGGCGATGGTGTTAAAGCCCACGCCCCACGGCATTGTCAGGCCGGTCGGGTAGCTGTTCAACACGGTGCCCGCGTTGGGCCAGTCGATCAGCGCTTGCTTCGGCTCGAGCATGTAGTTGGGGATCGGGATGGTGTAGTCGTTAAACCGTTTTGGACCCACATGCCGGCGGTTGTAAGCCAGATCGTCGCTTTGCGGGACGTTCGTGACCGGCGCGTTGATCTCGGTCAGGTCGAAGCTGGCATCCGCGCTGCCGGTGTTGGTCAGAGTCACCGTCTGCGAGGCTGTGGCGCCCATGACCAGGGTTTGCGTCACCTCGGTCGGGTTGACGCCCAACTCGCCCGCCAGCAGGTAGAAGTTCTGCAGCATCGAAGCGTTCGACGGGATCGTCAGCGCAGCGTTCAGGGTCGCGTACGGCGCTTTGGAAACAACCACCGGCACGGGATCGCCCTGCGGGGCAAAGGTGGTGTAGAAGCCGTCGCCCAGAGCGGGATCCAGCGGGGTGGCCGCCGAAACTGCCTGCGAGCTGCCGGTATCCACCAGCGCGCCCAGCACCGGTTCGTCGGTGTTATCGTCGAAGACGTAACCCGAGAGGCGCGAGCCGGGAACGGCCGCGCAGCCCGAGCCCAGGGTGATGGTGTCGAGGTGGATATCGTTGCCGTAGGCGCTGGTGGCCAGGAAGCCCAGCCGCAGGTTGGTCTCCGCAGCGTAAGCGCTCAGGTCCACGGTGTGCATCAACCACTCGTTGGCGGCGCCCACGCGGTCAAAGGCCGGACCGACGTTGGTCCAGGTGGCACCGTTGTCCAACGAGACCTGCACCTGGAGCGTGTCATGCGAGCTGGTATAGCCCGTGTCGTGGAACATCCAGAAGTTCAGGCCGTAGCCGGGCAGCGTCGTCATGTTCATCGAAGCGGTCTGATACAGGCGCGCTGCGTTTCCGGTGGAAACTGTCCATGAGTTGAAGAAGGCCAGTTGCGCGCCGCTCTGGGCCGGGGAACCCGAGGGATAGCGCGTGCCCACGCGGGTGGCCCAGGCGGTGGAGGTGTTGGTGCCGCCAGTTTGCACCATGGCCCAGCCTGCCGGAAGAGCCGGCACAGTCAGGTTGTCAAAGTTCTCTTGAACGCCCGTCACAGCATAGCCGGGTGCGGTGCAGGCGACCGCGTCGATCAGCAGGCCAAAATCAACCACCTGATCGCTGGCCGGGATGGTCAGCGTCACCGAGTCGGGCAGGTAGCCCGGCAGCAGCGCCGTGGCCGTCAGGGTGAACTCCATGCCTTCGGGCAGGTCCACGCTGTAGGTGCCGTCAACCGCATCCGTGTAAAGCGGGCTGTCAGGATAGCCGGCAATGTCGATGCGCGCGTAGAGCGGATAGCTGTGCCCGCCGGGGGTGGCGTCGGTGACGGTGCCGGAGATGGTGCGCAGTTGCGCCGGATCCAGCGCCGCGTTCAGCGTGGTGGTGGCGTCCACGGTCACATCGACATCCGCTACGCTTTCCGGCAGGTAGGCGTAGGCCGAGAAGTCGACGTCATACGTGCCCGCCGGGATCTGGATGGAGTAGGCGCCGTCCGCGCCGGTCACCGCGCCGTACAGGCCCGCGGTCACGTGCGCGCCTTCGATTGGCAGGCTGGTGGCCGAATCGGTCACCGTGCCGCTCAAGACGCCGGTCGGCTGGTCGGTGCAGGTGGGGAAGCGGAACGACACGATGCGCGTGCGCCAGTCCCAACTGCCGCTGCTGTATTCGGTGGTGTACCAGAAGGTGCAGCCGTCCTGCGGGTCGATGCTCATGGTGGAGTAATCGCCCCAGCGGTTGACGCCGCTCTGGGAAGCCGTGCCGCTGAAGACGATGGCTTCAGCCTGCGGCAGGGTGTTCACCGGGTCGCTTACCAGGCGGCCCACCAGGCCCACTGAAGGATAAACCGTGCTGCTCGAAACCGAGTAGCCCAGCGCCAGGTTGCCCATGCGGTCGATGCCGATGGAGCCCATCCAGCGGTGGTTGGTGTCGCTGGCGGGGTTGGCCCCGGCAAAGGTGCCCTGCTGGTCGAGCGTGAAGGTCGTGCTGGCCGCGGGAGCGCTGAGCTGATACCAGCGCACGCCGGCGCGCGCACTGCCGGCATCCACGGTGTGGTTGACAGCCATCATCTGCGTGCCGTCATCCATCACGCGGTACGCCAGGCGGTACATCAGGCGGTCGCCGATGGCATCCAGTTTCTGCGTGCCGGGCTGCGGGACGCAGTCGCGCGTGCTGAGGCACAGCGGGGTGTAATCCGCCACCGTTAGAATCTGATTGGGCTGGCCATCCAGGCCAAAGGTGGAGTTGGCCGGGGTGGCCCAGTCCACGTGGAACTGCCAGATGCGCATGCTGTCCTGCGGATCGCCCAGGAAGGTGGTGTCGTCCACTTCGGCAAAGAAGTTGGGCGTGCCGGCCGCGGGCGGGGTACCTTCAAAATCAGATGGCAGCATGCCGCCAAAATTGGGGTTGACGCTGTACAGATCGAAGACGAGCTGGCGGGCGGCCGGGTTGCCGGCCAGCAGCGCGTCGCGTTCATATACGGCCGCGCCGGCCCCGCCCCAGGATGAACCATTGTTGAACTGGTTGACAGTCATATAATAGCCGTCCGGCCAGACCCCGTACTTGGGGTAGTCGTTCATCTTGGTGTTGGAATACAGGAAGGCATAACGGTACCAGGCGCCGGTCGGGTCGCCGGATTGCGAAACCGCGATGCAGTTGTAATAGGGGCCGCTGACCGAGAACTGGCTGATGAACCAGCGGTGCGCCAGTTCGTCATACAGCACGATCGGGTCACCGTCGTTATTGGTTTCACACGCGCCGCCAAAACCGTTCCAGATGGCATTGCCGGCAATCGGGCCGAGCACGCTCACCGGGGCTGCCGGGTCGTCCACATCCCACACCTGGATGTGCAGGTTGACCCATTGGAAGTAATACTTGGTGCCGGTGGCGGGGTCGAAGCCCATGTCGCCTTCGGTATCGGGCGGCGCGACGCCGGCGATGTTATTGATGCCGTCGAAGTTGGCCTGCATGGCCGGCATCTGGCCGGTCACCGGCGCGTTTTGCAGCGCGCCGTCCGCCCAGACAGACGTTTTACCCGTCAATGACTTGGGCAGTTGCAGCATCGGCTGCTCACCGCCCTCCACCGGTTCGGCGGTGTAGTCCTGCGCCACGTCCCGCAGCGCCAGCGACACATCCGCCCGTTCGGCGTACGTCACAGTGGGTTTGAGCGTGCTGCTCTCCTGCACGGGGGCCTTCGCCTGAACCCCCATGGGGGCGGCCAGGCTGAACGCCAGGCCAAACAGCACCATCACCGAGAACAGGAATTGCCATTTCTTTGCAGTAAACATCGTTTGTTCTCCTTGATTGGGTTGGGTGGATCAATTTCTTACAGATACAGAGGGAAAAATGCCAGTCAATCAAAACCAATAAAGAACACCCAGGCAAAAACGCCGGATGGTTTTTTCGTCCAGGTTTGGGAACCGTCAGGGTGGATTTCTGGAGATATACAAATAAACCCCACAATGCGCTTTAGCGGAGACCAGAATGTATTACGATATAACTGCCCTGAAAATCAGGCAGATGGTTTTTGTATTGCTATGACCATGGGCGGAATAATATAGAGCCGTCAATAATCTATTATTCTTCCACTAAATTTTATTATAGCCAGATTAAGTCAATAAAAATAGTTGTTTTACCTTAAAAAATTGATTAACTTTCGGCCAGTTCCCCCCAGGCGGCCATGCGCGCGTCCAGCTCAGCGTGCAGGCGCTGATACTCCTGTCCCAGCCGCGCCACCTCGCCGGGGTCGGCGGGCGGGCTCTCCAGCGCGCGTTCCAGCGCGGCGATGCGCGCCTCGGTATCCTCGATCTCGTGCTCCAACTGCTGCATGCGTTGCAAACGGCGGCGTTCATTATTATTATTCATGCCGGTGCGCTGGCGCGGGCGCTCTTCCGGCTCAGGCCGGGCGGAGGCGGCCGGTTTCACGGCCGCTTCCTGCGCGGCCAGGTGGGCCTTGTATTCGCTGTAACCACCGTCGAACAGGCGCAGCGTGCCCGCTTCGGGCAGCACTTCCCAGATTTGCGTGGCCAGCGCGTCGATCAGGTAGCGGTCGTGCGAGACCAGCAAAATGGTGCCGCCAAACCCGGCCAGGATGGTTTGCAGCGCTTCCTGGGCGGCCAGGTCGAGGTGGTTGGTGGGCTCGTCCAGCAGCAGCAGGTTGGCGCCCTGCAGCGCCAGGCGGGCCAGCGCCAGCCGGCCGCGCTCGCCGCCCGAAAGCGCGCTGACCGGCTTGAAGGCATCTTCGCCGGTGAACAGGAATTTGGCCAGGTAGTCGCGCGCCTCGCCGGGGCGCAGTTGCGGCGCAACCGCCTCGATCGCTTCCAGCAGCGTCTGCCCGGAATGCAGCCCTTCGTGCGCCTGGGCAAAATATCCAATTTGCAGGCTGGCGCCCAGCTCGGCCTGCCCGGCCAGCGGCGGGATCTGCCCGAGCAGCGTCTTGAGCAGCGTGGTCTTGCCGGCGCCGTTGGGCCCGATGACGGCGGCGCACTCGCCGCGCGTCAGCGTCAGGTCGGGCACGGAGAACAGCGCGCCCGAGGGCTCGTCGGCATAGCCCACGCTCAGGCCGTGGGTGCGCAGCACCAGGTCGCCGGAGCGGGCCGCCGGTTCGAGGCGCAGGTGCAGGCTGCGCGCCTGCAAGGGCGGCGACAGGCGCGCCTCCTCCAGCAGGCGTTCCAGCCGCTTGCGGCGGCCCTGCGCCTGGCGCGTGTTTTGCCCGGCGATGTTGCGGCGGATGTATTCCTCTTCTTTTTCAATGAAGGCCACCTGCGCCTGGTATTCCTCCAGGCGGCGCGCGTAGCGCTCCTCGCGCTGACGCAGGTAGGCGCTGTAATTGCCGCGGTATTCCTCGATGGCGGGGGTCATCTCCCAGATGGTTTCGGCTGCCTGGTCGAGGAAATAGCGGTCGTGCGAGACGATCAGCAGTGCGCCTTTCCACTCGCGCAGGTAGTTTTCCAGCCACTCCACCGCGGCGATGTCGAGGTGGTTGGTGGGCTCGTCCAGCACCAGCAGGTCGGGTTCCATAAGCAGCAATTTGGCCAGCAGCGCGCGGGTGCGCTGCCCGCCCGAAAGCTGCCCCAGCGGGCGGCGCAGATCGTCGGGGGAAAAGCCCAGCCCGGCCAGAGTCTGGCGGATGCGCGTCTCGAAGGTGTAGCCGCCCTCGCGTTCGAAGGCGTGCTGCAATTTGCCGTAGGATTGCAGCAGGGCTTCATCGCCGGTGCGCGCGCTCATGGCCGCCTCCAGGCGGCGCAGCTCGGCCTGCTGGGCGCGCAGCCCGTCGAACACCGTCAGGCATTCCTCCCACAGCGTGCGCGGCGAATCCAGCACGGCCTCCTGCGGCAGGTAGCCCATGCGCAGCCCGCGCGCCCGGCGCACCTCGCCGCCGCTGGCCTCCTCCAGCCCCAGCAGGATGCGCACCAGCGTGGTTTTGCCCACCCCATTGGGCCCCACCAACCCGATGCGCGCGCGCTGCGGAATCGAAAATGACAGCCCGGCGAACAGGTCGTTGGGGCCGAAGGACTTGGAGAGGTTGTTGGCGGTCAGAATGGACATGGCTTCTCGCGGGAGGATTGTACCATGAGGAGAAAGAGACGGTATGAGGTATGGGCTATGCGGTATCCGGGAAGAGGTTGTCCCAAGAAGCTGTGCCGAATCAACGAATACCACATCAACGAATACCAGATTACTCTTCGCCCTTCACGCTTCACCCTCTTATGCTACAATCACCCGCATGGAATGGAACGTCATCGGCCACGAGTGGGCCGCGCGCCTGCTGCAGCAGCACATCGCCAACGGTGAAGCCCGGCATGCCTACCTGTTCACCGGCCCGTCCGGCATCGGGCGGCGCACGCTGGCGCTGCGCTTTGCCCAGGCGCTCAACTGCGCCAACCCGCCCGCGCCGGGGCTGCCGTGCGGCGCCTGCCGCGCCTGTCAGCAGATCGAGCGCCAGCAGCACACCGACCTGGCCGTGGTGCAGGCCGAGCGCGTTGGCGGGGATTTGAAGATCGACGCGGTGCGCGAATTACAGCGCAGCCTGTCGCTGGCGCCGTACGAATCGCGCTACCGCATCGCGCTGCTGCCGCGCTTTCACGAGGCCAATGCCAACGCCCAGAACGCGCTGCTGAAAACGCTGGAAGAAGCCCCCGGGCACGTGATTCTGCTGCTGACGGCCGACTCGGCTGAAGATTTGCTGCCCACCATCACCTCGCGCTGCGAAGTGATGCGCCTGCGCCCGCAGCCGCTGGCCACCGTGGCGGGCGCGCTGCAGGCTCAATGGGGCGCGCCGCCCGAGGAAGCCCGCATGCTGGCGCATTTCTCGGCCGGCTGCCTGGGCACGGCGGTGCGCCTGCACCAGCAGCCCGAACTGCTGGAGAAACGCCGCGCCTGGCTGGACGACCTGTGGGAGCTGCTGGGAGAGGACTACCTGGCCCGCTTTGCCTGGGCCGAAAAGCACACCGTGTTTAAGGGCAAGGCGCGCACCGATCGCGAGGCCATGCGCGAGAACCTGCACGACGCCTACCGCACCTGGCTGTCGTTCTGGCGCGACGTGATGCTGCGCTCCGCCGGCGCGCAGGCCGCGCTGGTCAACATCGACATTGAAGAACGCGTGCAGGCCGCCGCCGTGCAAACCGGCCTGGAAACCGCCCGCCGTCAGGCTGTCGCGCTGGAAAAAGGCCTGGCGCGCCTGAACAGCGCCAACCTGCAACTGCTCACCGAAACGCTGCTGATGGATTGGCCGAGGATTAGCTCTTAGCTTTTAGCTGTTGGCTTTCGGTTGTTAACCATGACAAGAATTCGCAAATCGGCCGCCGGTTGCTCGTAGTAGCGACGTTAGTCGCTTCTTTTCCCGTGCCATGTCAACACGCGCGTCGCCGGTTGCTCGTAGTAGCGACATCCGTCGCCACCACGGGTGTTCGTCCTCCTATCGCTAACCGCTAAAACCCAAACTGCTCCATATACCTCTTCGAGACGCGCAGGCCCTCCAGGATCTTCTCTTTGCTGCCCTCGAAGGCGCGATCCTCCACTTCGATGCAGGCGTAGCCGTCGTAGCCGATGTCGGTCAGCGCCGAGACGAACTTGGCCCATTTCACGTCGCCCAGGCCGGGCAGTTTGGGAACCATATAGTCCAGCGGGTAGGCCAGGCTGCCGACCTCGTTCAGCCTGTCGGGGAACATCTTGATGTCCTTGAAATGCACGTGGAACAGCCTGTCCTTGAACTCGTACAGCGGGCGGATGTAGTCCATGCCCTGCCAGACGAAGTGCGAAGGGTCGAAATTCAGGCCAAAGTAGGGGCTGGGGATGATTTTGTACATCTCGCGCCAGATGCGCGGCGAGGTGGCCAGGTTTTGCCCGCCGGGCCACTGGTCGCGGCCGAACAGCATGGGGCAGTTCTCGATGGCCACCTGCACGCCCAGCGATTCGGCGTAGGCGATGATGGATGGCCAGAGCTGGCGGAACAACTCCAGGTTTTCTTCGATGGTCTTGTTCTGATCGCGGCCGATGAAGGTGGTGACGCGCCCGACGCCCAGTTTGGCGCTGGCAGCCATGACCTTCTTGAGGTGGTCGATGCTGGCCTGGCGTTTGGCCAGGTCGCCGTCCATCGGGTTGGGGTAATAGGCCAACGCGGAGATCTCCACGCCCTTCGCCTGGCACAGATCTAGAATTTCGGCCGCTTCCGCATCGCCCAGGTTTTCCACGTCGATGTGGCTGACGCCGGCGTAGCGCCGTTCGGCTTTGCCGCGCGGCCAGCAGGCCACTTCCACGCAGCGATAGCCCAGCTCCGCGGCCACGTCCAGCGTCTCTTCAAAATTCCAACCGTCCAGAATTGCGCTCACAAAACCCAGTTTCATGCTGTTTTTCTCCCTCAGTCCTGTTTTACCGCCACCGTGCGGCCGGTCTGCGACGATTCGATGCTGGCGAAGATCACGCGCATGGTCTTGAGCACCTCGGCGCCCGAGATGTCCGGCTCGCGTTTCTCCGCCAGGCACTCCACGAAGGCATCGATGATGCCGGAGCTGGTTTGATTGTCGTTGGTCTGGATCTTGTCGACCTCGTAGAGGATGCGCTCACCGCCGCGGGTGGTCACCTGGATGGCAAATTGCGGGTCGTCGTACAGGCGCATAATCCCCTGGGTGCCGTACAGCACGGTGCTGTTGTCTTCCGCGCCGTAGAAGGTCCAACTGGCGGTCATGCTGCCCAGCGCGCCGCCCGACAGGCGGTAGATGCACACGGCGTTATCGTCCACGCCGATCAGGTTGCCGGCGGCGTCGCGCTTGTCCACCGTGAGCAGGCGGGCGGTGGTTTCCACCACCACCTGGCCGGTCAGGTAGTGAATCAGGTCGGTCTTGTGCACGCCCAGGTCGGCCATGGCGCCCATGGCGGCCTTGTTCTTGTCGAAGAACCACACGTTCTGGCCGGGGTCCACCGACCAGGTTTCGGGGCCGCCGTGGCCGAAGGTGGTGCGGAAGCCGACGATCTCGCCGATTAGCCCGGCAGCGATCAGTTCGCGCGCCCGGACGTGCGCTTTGGCCAGGCGCTGGTTCTGCCCGATCATCAGGGTGCGCTTCGTTTCGCGGGCGGTTTGCACCATGGCCTCGCAGTCGGCCAGGGTGGTGGCCATGGGCTTTTCGCACAGCACGTGCTTGCCGGCCCGCAGCGCGGCGATGCTGATTTCGGCATGGGTAACGTTGGAGGTGCACACGCTGACCGCGTCGATGTGCTTATCCGCCAGCAGTTCCTCCACCGAGCCGTAGGCTTTGCCGCCGTACTTTTTGGCCAGTTCGGCGGCGCGCGTCGGGTTCAAGTCGTAAAATCCGGTAAGAGTCGCGCCGGGGTTGGCGGCGTATTCGGGGATATGCCGCACCTGGGCGATTTTGCCGCAGCCGATGATGCCGATCTTGATCATAATTCCACACCTCCTAAAGGGAATTTAACCACGGAGGCACGGAGTACACGGAGAAGACAAAAATAATAAAGAGAAGTAAATTTGAAGGCCAGATGGAATTGTTCCATTTTATCTTCTTCTCTTTATACTCCGTGCTCTCCGTGTCTCCGTGGTGAATAGTCTTACGCGTTGTTTTCTTTCTTTTGCAGCAGCACCGCGCCGATAACGATGACGCCCTTGAAGGCCTCGCGCAGGAAGGGCGGCACGCCCAGCAGGTTGAGCAGGTTGTTCATCACCGCGATGATCAGCGTGCCCAGCACTGTGCCGAGAATGGAGCCCTTGCCGCCGGCCATGCTGGTGCCGCCCACGATGACCGCTGAGATGGCGTCCATTTCGTAGCCTGAGCCGGCGTTGGCATAGTCCATCGAGCCGATGCGCGCCACCTGCAAAATGGCCGAAAGGCTTACCAGCAGGCCCATCAGCGCATAGATGCGGGTTTTGATTTTATTGACGTTGACGCCCGACAGACGCGAGGCGCGCTCATTTGAGCCGATGGCGATGGCCTGGCGGCCGAAGGTGGTGCGCGTGAAAACGACGTACAGGATGCCGGCCGTGACGATCCAGTAAATGATCGGCATGAGCAGTTGCCCGCCCACGTTCAGGCTGGCGATGTTGAGAAATTCCCTGGGCACGGCCGGGGTGTAGCCGGTCATGAAGTGCTGCGTCACGCTGCGGAAGATTTTCATGGTGCCCAGCGTGGCAATGAAGGGCGGCAGTTTGCCGCGCGTGATGAGCAGCCCGGTGAGCTGGCCCAGCAGCGTGCCCAACACAACCGCCACGGCGATGCTGATGAGGATGGCCGGCGTGCCGGTGATGCCCAGGCGCAGCAGCACGCCCATCGGACCGGTATCGATCAACACCATCAGCACCGCGCCGACCGCCACCAGCGTGGAACCCACCGCCAGGTCGATGCCGCCGGAGATGATCACGAAGGTCATGCCCAGCGCGATGATGCCGATGCCCGAGTTATTGCGCAGGATGTTGATCCAGTTTTGCCACCAGGTGGCGAACCAACTGCCGAACGAGTCGAATTCAAAGCCCAGCGCCAGGGTCTGCAGGATGATCATCACCACCAGCGCGGCGCCGGTGCTGAACAGCGGGCGGGTGGACCACATGCTGCCAAACCAGGAAAAAACATTCTGGGGTTTCTGGCTGTTTGCTGCTTTCATGGATTGTCTCTTCCTTATTATCTGGTTTAATTTAAGGCTGCGCCCGTTGCCAGCCGCATAATATCGTGCTCGTTCATCCTGTCGCCGCTCACTTCGCCCTGCAGCGCGCCGTGGTACATCACCAGCGCGCGGTCGCACACGCGGATGATCTCCTGGGCTTCGCTGGAAAGCACCACCACGGCCACGCCCTCGTCGGCCAGGTCGAGAATGATGTCGTAAATCTCTTCTTTGGCGCCCACGTCCACGCCCTGGGTGGGGTTGTCCAAAATCAGCAGGCGGGGGCGCGTGGAAAGCCACTTGGCCAGCACCACTTTTTGCTGGTTGCCGCCCGACAGGTTGGTGATCCGGTCGGACTTGCGCTCCAGCTTGATGCGCAGGCGGTTCACCTGCGCGTCGAATTCCAGGTTCTGGCGCAGCCGGTTGATCAGGCCGAATTTGGCCAGCCGCGGCCAGGTGACGATCGACCCGTTTTCAAGGATGTTCATATCCTTGAGGATGCCGTTTTCCTTGCGGTTGCGCGGCAGGTAGCCGATGCCATAATCCACCGCCTGGGTGGTGCTGCGTACCTTGACCGGCTTGCCCTCATAATAGACCTGGCCGGCGTAATCGCTGCCCGCGCCGATGATGGCCTGAAACAGCTCGCTGCGGCCGTCGCCCAGCAGCCCGGTGACGCCCAGCACCTCGCCGGCGCGCACCGAGAAGGAAATATCGTGGAAGAATTTGTGGTCGCTCAGGCTTTCGGCGCGCAGCACCTCGTGGGCGGTGTCGCGCTGGCGCTGCAGGGCCATGGTGCGAATATCGTGGCCCACCATGAAACGCGCCAGATCGTCGCTGGTCACCTCGCTCACCGCGCCCTCGGCCACCTTTTTGCCGTCGCGCAGAATGGTGAAGCGGTCGCAGATCTGCATGACCTCTTTGAGCTTGTGCGAAATGAAAATAATACCCACGCCGTGCCCCTTGAGCGCGCGCATCATGACGAACACACGCTCGATCTCGGGTTCGGTCAGCGAGGAGGTGGGCTCGTCCATGATGATGATCGAAGCGTTCATCATCAGCGCGCGGGCAATCTCGACGATCTGCTTGTACGAGGCGTCCAGGTCGCGCACCATGGCGCGCGGATCCAGCTCCAGGTCCAGCCGGTCGAATACGTCCTGGGTTTCCTGGATCAGTCAGGAAAGAACGTCAGAAGGAACGTCAGAGGGATTGCGTG
>ERZ1645187.3407-NODE-3407-length-13378-cov-8.117541_pt1 | contig 13378 bp, 18 predicted proteins | sample MGYA00575352_ERZ1645187 | MGnify/ENA primary metagenome ERZ1645187 (study PRJEB40837, sample SAMN11349314) | freshwater sediment metagenome | isolation source: river sediment | host: Sediment | place: India: Wazaribad , New Delhi | collected 2017-02-21 ...
TTGGCCGCGGGCGAGACGCTGGTCGCGCTCTGCCCGCCCGAGGCCGCGCCCGCGGCGCTCGCGCTCGCGCAAACGCTTGAAAACGCGGGGCTTCCCGAGGGGGCCCTCACCGTCCTGCCGGTTGCGGCTGCGCCCGTCTGCCCCGCCGATGCGCAGCTCAGCCCCCCTGAGGGCGCGGCGCGCCCGGCGCTGATCGTGCTGGCCGATGCCGATCTCGACGCCGCGGTCGAGGGGGTCGCGCGCGCGGTCTGGTCCGGCCTCGGGCAACTGCCCACCGCCTTTGGCCGGGTTCTGGTCGCCGAAGCCGTCGCCGAGGCGCTGACCGCGCGCCTCGCCCGCCGCCTCGCCACGCTGCGCTTGGGCGACCCGCTCGATGGCACGACCGACCTCGGCCCGCTCCGCTCCGCCGAGGCGCTCGAGGCGCTGCAATCTGCCCTCGAGGCCGCCGTCGCGGCGGGCGCCGCGCTGATCGAGGCCGAGGCCCCCACCCTGCCCGCGGGCGCCTATGCGCGCCCCGCGCTGCTCACCGGCGTTGCCCCCGCAAACCGCGCCTTCGGGCGCCCGCTCCTCGGCCCGGTCGCGACGCTCACCACCTTCCGCACCCCCGACGAGGCGGTCGATCTCGCCAACAACCTCGCCGAGGGCCGCGCCGTCTCGATCTGGAGCGAATCGCTCACCACCGTGCTCGACCTCGCCACCCGGGTCGCCGCGCGGCAGGTGTTCATCAATGAGATCGGCCTTGTCGGCCTCGCCGCCGAGGAGGCCAGCCCCCCCGAGACCGCCGACAAGGCGCTGCGCGCCGCCCTCGCCGCCGCCGAAAAAGCCGCGAGCTGGAGCGCGCTGTCGGGCGCCGAGCGGGCCGCGCGGCTGCGCGGCTTCGGCCCGGCACCGCTCGCCGAGGCGCCAAGCGGCGCGGCCGGGATCCCCGCGAAGGGGCGGATGGAGATTGACCTGCGCGCCCCCTTTGGCGTGCTCGCGCTCGAGGCGGCGAGCCTCGATCAGGCGCGCGCCGCCGTGGCGCTCGGCAATCGGGTGATCTGGGCGAGCGAGGCGGCGGCGGCGCGCGAGGCCGCCGCGCGGCTGCCCGACGGGGTGCTGACCCTTCTGCCCGCAGGCACGCCGAGCCTCGGCGCGCCGGGGATCGCCGCCTGCCTGCGGCTCGCGCCCGGGCTCGCGGGGGGCGCGCTGGCCCGCGCGCTGACCCGCGCGCGGCGCATCACCCTGCCCTTCGGCGCCTGATCAGCGCCGCCCGAGCATCCAGTCGCGCAGCCGCCCAAGCACCCCCTTGGCGCGGCTGCCCGCGGCATCTGCCGCCTCCTCGACATCGTCCCAGGCCTCCTCGACATCCTCGAGAACCGGGTCGATCGAGCGCTCCTTGAACTGCAGCCACATCGCCCGAATGGTGAGCAAAATCAGCACCATGACGGTCAAAATCACGATATTGACCCAAGGGATGATCCGCACATCTGGCCCCGCGACCGCCTTGATCGAGACCGCATTGGGGAAGATCGACAGGAGCTCATTTCGCCAGCCGTAATGGGTGATCACCGCCCATTTCGGGTTCTCCGGCGAGGATTTCAGATCCTCGGCTTCCGCCAGAAGGCTCGCGGTATCGAATTTGAAATAGGGCGGCCAGTGCCAGCCGGTATCCTCGTTGCGATAGACCATCGGCTTGCCGTTCGTGCGGATCGTCGAGATGAACTGCACATCGCGGTTGGTCAGCGTGCCCGACTGGTCATCCGGGGTGGACCAGAAGATGCTCGTCCAATCGCCGAGATCCTGCCGCTCCTGATAGGTGTTCACCACCCGCACGATGTCATGCTGGGGCAGCGTGTAATGCAAAAACCCGCCGATGATCAGCGCCACCAGCGCCCAGAACGTCCATTTCATATAGCGCATCTCACCCTCACGCGTAATTCACGAGATAAATCAACAGCCCGATCACGACCGCCGGCAGGACAAGCACGCCCCACAGAAGCTTGCGGCGCAGGCTGTGCTCATAGTCCGCCATCCCCGCCTCGATGAAACGGTCGCGCGCAGCCGGCCCCTCGGCTTGCGGCGCCGCGTCCCAGTCCTTCTCAAGCGCCTCCCGGCGCAGCGAGCGGAAATAGATCAGGAGCGCCCAATAAGCCCCCCCCGCCAGCGCCGCCCCAAAAACCGCAAGGCGCAGGAAGCCGATCATCGCCGCGCCGCCACGATCCGCAGAAGCTTCACGAGAAGCGTGCCGACCAGAACCGGCGCCAGCGCGATGACATAAAGCGCCGCGAAAACCGCACGCGGGGCGTGGCCGCCCTCGCAGGCGCCCGGCCCGAAGAAGTCGAGCGCAAAGCCGAGCCCGCAGTTCACCGCCGCGCCGTAAAACGCCGGCACCAGCGCCCCGACAGGCACCAAAGCGATCGCCTTGGCCCATTGGAACCGCGACAGCCACACCGCCATGGCAAGCGCGATCACCCCGAAAAAGATCATGAACTGGCTCATCTGGCGTCTCCGTTTTCCTGCTTTCGATCTGGGCTGCGCAGGGGGCAATGTCCAGCCCCCACGGCGTCGCGCCTGTGAAATCCCGTGCAGGGGGCGCTGCCCCCGGCTACGCCTCCCCCGGGATATTTATGCATCATTGAAACAAGCCCCCTGCCCTTCAATGATGCCCAAATATCCCGGGGGTCCGGGGGCCGCGCCCCCGGGGCCTGTCACAGCCCCTGCGCGCGGAAGAGGGCGCCGATATCGGTCTCGGGTCGGGCGCCGAAATGGCTGATCACCTCGGCCGCGGCGATGCAGCCCATCCGGCCTGCGACCTCGAGCGGGCGCCCCGTGGCATAGCCATAGAGGAAGCCCGCGGCGAATTGATCGCCCGCGCCGGTGGTGTCGACCGGGGTCACGCGATGCACCGGCACCTCGACGCGCTCGGCGCCGCGGATCAGCACGACATCGGTGCCGCCACGAGTGCAGACCACGAGGTCGCACTCCGCCGCCGCTTGTGCCAGCGCGCTGTCCAGATCGGTCTGGTAGAGCGATTCCCACTCACGTTCATTGCCGATCACATAATTCATCTCGTCGCGCAGGAGCCGGCGGAAGCTGTCGCGGTGGCGGTCCACGCAGAACGGATCGGAGAGCGAGATGCCCGCCTGACCGCCGGTGCGGCGCACCGCCTGGGCGGCCTTCAGGAACGCCGCCTTGCCGTGATCCTTGTCGAAAAGATAGCCCTCGAGGAACAGAAACTCGCAGCTCTCCACCACCTCGAGCGGCACATCCTCGGTCGAGACCTCGGCCGAGATGCCGAGATAGGTGTTCATCGAGCGCTCGCCGTCGGGGGTGACGAAGATCATCGAGCGCGAGGTCGGCAGGTCTGCCGCGGCGATCGGCTTGTTGGGGAAATCCGTCCCCTCGCCCGCCAGAGCCGCATCATAGAACCGCCCGAGCACATCATCGCGCACCCGCCCGATATAGGCCGTGCGCAGGCCGAGATTGCCGATCCCCGCGATCGTGTTGCCGACCGAGCCGCCCGCGGCCTGGGTGCGCTCGCCCATTGCGGCGTAAAGCTCCTCGGCGCGCTCGCGCTCGATGAGCTGCATGATCCCCTTCTCGATCCCCATCCGGGCGAGAAACGCGTCATCACATTGGGCGATCACATCGACGATGGCATTGCCGATGCCCACGACTTGATAGGTCTTCACGCGGTTTTCTCCTCGAATTGGCAGATATCACGGATCAGGCAGTCCGCGCAGCGCGGCTTGCGCGCGGTGCAGATATACCGCCCGTGCAGGATAAGCCAGTGGTGGGCGTGGCCCTGGTATTGCACCGGCACATTGTCCTCGATGGCGCGCTCGACCGCCTCGACGTCGCGGCCCGGGCAGAGGCCGGTGCGGTTGCCGATCCGGAAGATATGGGTGTCGACGGCCTGGGCGGGGTAATGAAACCAGATGTTGAGCACGACATTGGCGGTCTTGCGGCCGACGCCCGGCAGGCTCATCAGCGCCGCGCGCGAGGACGGCACCTCGCCGCCGAAGCGCTCGACGAGGATCTCGCTCAGCCGGATCACGTTCTTGGCCTTCTGGCGGAACAGGCCGATCGTCTTGATCTGCTCGGTCAGCCCCTCGAGCCCGAGATCGAGCATCTTCTGCGGCGTGTCGGCGATCGCGAAGAGCCCGCGCGTGGCCTTGTTCACCCCCGCATCGGTCGCCTGCGCCGAGAGCGCGACCGCGACCAGAAGCGTGAAGGCGTTGGTATGGTCGAGCTCGCCCTTCGGCTCGGGCTCGGCGGCGGCAAACCGCGCGAAGACCTCGCTCATCCTTGCGTAATCGAGTTGTTTCATCATGGCCAAGCTATGCCCGCCCCCCGCGCGCCGGGCAAGAGCGCCGCGCCGATCTGCGGAATTTTGCACAAATTGCAGACAATCTTTCGGCGATCTTAACCCGTTGTTTCCCGAGTCGCGGCAAAACTGCCTCAGAAGCAAGGGCGGAGGCTTTGATGACACTCGGCTACCCGGTAGATGCGCTGGAGCAGGACCGCGAGGCGGGGCTGTGGCAGCTCGATGACCATTTCGACCACGAGATCGAAATGCTCGACCTTGTGCATGACAGCGGCGGTAGCCGGCTGGTCGATGTGACGGGCTCTATCCGCGTCGCGGGGGTGCTCACGGCGGATATCCCGGTGCTGCTCGAACGCGCGGGCGGCGGCACGATCCGCCTCGACCGGATCGAGATCGATGGCCGGCTGGTGATGTTCCTGCCCAGCGAATACCTCACCCCGGGCGAGCTCTACCGCGAGGCCGCGCCGCTGGGCACCGGCGCGCGCCCGGCGAGCCCCGAGGAGATCGCGCTGATGCCTGCCTTCGGCCCAGGCACGATGATCGCCACCGATGACGGCCCGCAACCGATCGACTGGCTGCGCCCGGGCGACCGGGTGCTGACCCGCGACAACGGCTACCGCCCGCTTTTGTGGCTCGGCACCCACAACATGCCCCGCCGCGCGCCCGAGGCGACGCGCCCGCGCGCCGTCGCCGCCGAGGCCTTTGGCCCGCTGCAGCCCGAGCGCGCTCTGCTGCTGAGCCCGCAAACCGGGATCTTGCTCGCGGGCACCGATCTCGAGCTGTGGTTCGGCGAGAGCGAAATGTTTGCCGCCGCCGAGCATCTCGCACCGCAGGCCGCGCCGGCGGAAGGCCATCGGACGCTCTACACGCTCCTCTTCGATACGCCCGAGGTGGTGCTCGCCGAGGGGCTCTGGGTGGCCTCCGTCCATGCCGATGCGAGTTTCGCGCAATTCCTGCCTGATCGGGTGCGCGCGGCGCTGATGGCGCGGCTCAAGACCGGCCACAAACTCGCCGCCCGCGCCACGCTCGCGGATTGGGAGGTCGCGATGTTCCGCCACGAGCGCACCGCCCGCAGCCAGCGCCTCGCCGCCTGAGGATTGCGCAGCTTTCGGGTCGCCGCCCGCGCGCGCGGGCGCTACTCTCCCCTGAAACCGGAGAGATGCGATGACCGAGGCCGAACAGAGCTACCATTACGCCGTGATCGCCCGGGCGATCGCCGAGATCGACGCGGCGCAGGCCGAGGGCCGCGCGCTCTCGCTCGAGGAGCTCGCCGCGCGGCTCGCGATGAGCCCGGCGCATTTTCAGCGCCTGTTCAGCGCCTGGGCCGGGGTCTCGCCGAAACGCTATCAGCAATATCTGACGCTCTCGCTCGCGCGGGAGTTGCTCGCGCGCAGCACGCCGGTAAGCGACACCGCCGCCCGGCTCGGCCTCTCGGGCAGCGCGCGGCTCCATGACCTGCTCCTGCGCTGGGAGGCGATGACGCCGGGCGAATTTGCCGCCGGGGCGGCGGGGCTCACCCTGCGCTGGGGCCGCTTCGCCTCGCCCTTCGGCGAGGCGCTGGCCGTGGCCACCCCGCGCGGGCTTTGCGGGCTCGCCTTCACCGCGGAGACCGGCTTCGAGACCGCCTTCGCCGATCTCGCCGCGCGCTGGCCCAAGGCCCGCCTCGTCGAAGACCCCGAGACGATCCGCCCCTGGGTCGAGGCCGCCCTCGGCGCGCGCGGCGAGGCGCCGATGGTGCTGATCGGCGCGCCCTTCCAGATCAAGGTCTGGGAGGCGCTGCTTGCGATCCCCTCGGGCGAGGTCACCACCTATTCCGCGCTTGCGGCGCGGATCGGCGCGCCCCGCGCCACCCGCGCAGTCGGCACCGCGGTCGGGCGCAACCCGCTCGCGCTCCTGATCCCCTGTCACCGCGCGCTGCGCAAATCGGGCGCGCTTGGCGGCTATCACTGGGGGCTCGGGGTCAAACGCGCCCTGCTGGCGCGCGAGGCCGCCCGCGCCGAGGCCGGCGCTCACGCCGCTCTCCCCGAGAAGTGATGCGCAATTTTCTGCCGCCCGCGTCGAATGGATAGAACAACCGCCGCGCGATCGGATAATGTAGCCCCGACGCCCCGGGGGTGGGGCCAATGTCATGAGGCAAAAATGTTCAAATCCAAAACCCTGATGCTCGGCGCCGCCGGTCTGATCGCGCTTGGCGCCTGCACGACCGGCACCATGAACACGGGCTATTCGAACACCGATCCGAACGCGAATCGCAACTCGGGCGCGATCACCGGCGCGCTGATCGGCGGCGTTTTCGGCGCCACCCGCAAGGGCGACGACAAGCTCGCCAAGGCCGCGACCGGCGCGATCGTCGGCGGGCTGATCGGCGGGGCGATCGGCTCCTCGCTCGACAAACAGGCGCAGGAACTGCGTCGCGATCTCGATTCGAACGGCGTTTCGGTCGTGAACACCGGCGACCGCCTCGTCGTGACCATGCCGCAAGACGTGCTCTTCGCGACCGACAGCGCCGCCGTGCGCCCCGATCTGCAGCGCGATCTCTACACCCTCGCGGGCAGCCTCAACCGCTACCCCGACACCACCGTCGAGGTCGTCGGCCATACCGACAACACCGGCGACGCGGCCTATAACCAGCGCCTGTCGCAATCGCGCGCGACTTCGGTCTCCGAGATCCTGATCGGCGCGGGCGTGCCGCGCGGGCGCGTCGTGGCCTATGGCCGCGGCGAGGATCAGCCGATCGCGACCAACCTCACCCCGGAGGGGCGTGCGCAGAACCGGCGCGTGGAATTCATCATCCGCCCGAACACCTGACGCAACGCAGCCGCGGTTCAGACCGGCCGGGCCCGCGCCTGGCCGGTTTTTTCGTGGAATCGCGTTGGCAAAGCCCGCGACCGGTCATATTTCTGAACCGGAGGGGGACATTATGCCATTTCAGAAGATCGAATCGGAAAAGCTCGCCGCCGCCGTCGTTCGTCAGATCGAGGGGCTGATCTTGCAGGGCATCTTGCGCCCGGGCGAGCGCCTGCCCTCGGAGCGCGAGCTCTCCGAGCGGCTCGACGTCTCGCGTCCGAGCCTGCGCGAAGCGGTGGCCGAGCTGCAGGAGGCGGGGCTTTTGACCACGCGCGCGGGCTCGGGGATCTTTGTCGCCGATGTGCTGGGCTCGGCCTTTTCGCCCGCGCTGATCCGGCTCTTCGCCCATAATGACGACGCGGTCTTCGACTATCTCTCGTTTCGCCGCGATATCGAGGGGCTCGCCGCCGAGCGCGCCGCACGGCTCGGCTCGGATACCGATCTCGAGGTGATCGACACGCTCTTCCGGCGCATGGAGGCCGCACATTCCAAGCGCAACCCCTCCGACGAGGCCGATCTCGACGCGCAGTTTCACATGGCGATCGTCGAGGCGAGCCATAATGTCATCATGTTGCACATGATGCGCGCGATGTTCGATCTGTTGCAGGAGGGCGTGTTCTACAACCGCCAGGTGATGTTCCGCAATCGGCCGACGCGCGACGCGCTCCTCGAGCAGCACCGCGCCATCAACGCCGCGATGCAGACCCGCGACGGGGCGGCCGCGCGCGCGGCGGTCTCGGCGCATATGGATTTCGTCGAGCAGGCGCTCGGCGATCAGCGCAAGGCCGAGCGGCACGAGGCGCTGGCGCGGCTCCGGCTCCGCCACCAGAGCGACAAATGAAAAAACCCGGCCGAAAGGCCGGGTTTTCTCGATCTCGGGGTGCGGCTCAGTGCAGCCGGGTCTCGACTTCGGCAATCGCCGCGTCGATCAGCCCGGCCTGTTCGGCGGCGCCCATCTGCTTGGCAAGCACTTCACCCGCCGCGGCCACGGCCACCTGAACGGCGCGATCCTTGACCTCTTTCAGAGCCGAAGCCTCGGCCGAAGCGATCTGATCTTCCGCCGCCTTCAGACGCCGCGCGATCGAGTCGCGCAGATCGGCCTTGGCCTGCTCGGCCGCCGCCATCGCGTCACGCTTGGCCGCCACGACGATCTCGTCGGCCTGCGCCTGCACGTCGCGCGCCTTGCGCTCGTAGCTGGCGAGGATCGACTGAGCCTCTTCGCGCAGTTCCCGGGCTTCTTCGAGGTCCGATTTGATCCCGGCAGCGCGTTTGTCGAGCTGCGCGCCGATCATGCCCGGCACCTTGAATTTGAAGAGCAGCCCGATGAACACCAGGAAGGCGATCAGGATGACGAAATACGGGTTGCGCAGCGACAGGAACGGGCCTTCGCTCGCAGCCAGAGCGGGCTGAGCGGCGAGAATGAGGAGGAATGCGAGTTTCTTCATCATCTTACCCTTTCAGCCGCGCACCGATGGCCGAAGCCAGCGCATCCGCATCGGCCTTGCCGCCCAGCACCGAGACGATCTCGGCGGCGGTGTCCTTGGCCACGGTTTCAACCGCAGCAAGAGCGCCCGCACGGATCTCGCCGATCCGGGCTTCCGACTCGGCGGCGCGCGCCGAGATTTCGGCATCGGCCTTGACCGTCGCCGCATCGAGCTCTTTCTGGATCTCGGCGCGGGTTTCAGCCACGATTTTCTGAGCCTGGGCGCGGGCATCGGCGAGGGCCTTTTCATAGGCGGCCTCGGCGTCCTTCGCCTTCAGCTTGTAGTCTTCGGCGGCGGCAATATCACCGGCGATGGTGCCCTGACGGTCCGCCAGCACGCCGGCAATGCGCGGCAGGGCGATACGCGAAAGCACCCAGTAGATCACGACCAGAGTCACCACGAGCCAGAAGATCTGGTTCGGGAAGGTCGAGAAATCGAGCTGCGGCATCCCGGCGGATTCAGCCGCGTGGCCAGCAGCCTCCGCAGCCCCGTGCGCCAGTTCGGCCGCTTCTTGTTCAGTTGCCATGTCGTCCCCCTCGGACCCTAAGTTCACGGACCCTTTGAGTTACCGGGTGGGCCCTGAGGAGCCCACCCGACCGCAAGGATTGCGAAAAGGGATCAGACGGCGAACATCAGCAGAAGCGCGACGAGGAACGAGAAGATCCCCAGAGCTTCGGCGAACGCGATGCCGATGAACAGCGTGGCGGTCTGGCCAGCGGCGGCCGACGGGTTGCGCAGCGCGCCCGACAGGAAGTTGCCGGCAACGTTGCCCACACCGACCGCAGCCCCGCCCATGCCCATGCAGGCCAGGCCAGCGCCGATGTAAGCACCCATTTGAACGATATCGCCTTCCATGTTCGTCACTCCTTGAGGTTGGAATTGGCTGAATTGTTAGATCGTCGAGCCTGAACCGCTTAGTGGTGCGGATGCAGAGCGTCTTTCAGATAGACGCAGGTCAGGATCGTGAAGACATAGGCCTGAATGAAGGCCACCAGCATCTCGAGACCATACATCGCGGTGATCGCGAGGATCGAGAGCGGGGTCACGGCGATACCGATCGCCGACATCAGGATGAGCGGCGCGAAGCCCGCGAACACTTCGATCACCGCGTGGCCGGCCATCATGTTGCCAGCAAGACGGATCGAGTGGCTGACGGGGCGCACGAAGTAGGAGATCACCTCGATGATCGCGAGGATCGGGCGCAGCGGCAGCGGCGCCGAGGACACCCAGAAGAGGCCAAGGAAGCCCGCGCCGTTCTTGACGAATCCGACCACGGTCACCGTCACGAAGACCAGCATCGCGAGAACCGCGGTCACCGCGATATGCGAGGTGGGGGTGAAGGCCATCGGGATCAGGCCGAGGAAGTTCGAGAACACGATGAAGAGGAACAGCGTGAAGATATAGGGGAAGAACTTCAGGCCATCCTTGCCCGCCACGTCCTCAACCATCTTGTGGATGAAGCCATAGGCCAGTTCCGCGATCGACTGGATCCGCGAGGGGACAACCGCGCGGCCACGGGTGCCGACAACGAGCAGCAGGATGATCGCGATGACACCGATCGCCATCCAGAGCGTGGCGTTGGTGGGCGTGTACCAATGGATCGGACCATCCCCGAACAGGGGGTGGATCTTGAACGGTTCCATCGGGTGGAACATCAGGCCTTCGCTCGCTTCTTCCGCCACGTCTATTTTCCCTCTTCATCGGCCACGCTTGCGGCCGGCCGTTCCTTGTTCATCTCTTGCGCCGTGCGCAGCATCACCCGCACCCCGGCAATCAGCCCGAGGATCGTGAACAGCATCATCAACCACGGCTTCGTCCCCAAAGTGACGTCGAGCCCGTATCCGATACCGAAGCCGATCCCCAGCCCCGAAACCATCTCGATCACCATGCGCCAGGCCATATTCGCCTGATCAAACTTGGCATCGACCCGCGGCTTGGGCGCCTCGACCGTCTTGCGCACCTTTGCGAGCTTACGTTCCAGCGCTTCGAGGCGTTCGGAATGAGGCTCGTCAGAGGGACGATCGGACATAGGCAGCCCCCGCGTTCAGTTGGCCCCGTGATAGTCGTCGCGAGACCGTGAGTCAACGCCGTTAGCGCCAGCTTAATCCGCGCCAAACCGTTGATTTAGCTATGTTTTGCAAATCACCTCGGCGAGAGCTCCCGCCCCTGCCCCCGATTCCGCCCGAAATCGGATATTCAACCGATCGGTTGATGTTTTTTCCGCGCTCTGCCAAGACTTGGTGATGACCCACGCGCCCGCCTCCCCGCTCGATGCGATTTTCGCCGCCCTCGCCGACCCGACCCGGCGCGCGATCCTGACGATGCTGCTCGAGGATGACATGGCGGTCACCGATGTCGCCGAGCCCTTCGAGATGTCGCTCGCGGCGATCTCGAAACATCTCGCGATCCTCGCAGAAGCCGGGCTGATCACCCAGGAAAAGCGCGGGCGGGTGAAATGGTGCAAGCTCGAGCCGCAGGCGCTGCGCGATGCGACCGTCTGGATCCAGAGCTTTGGTCAGTTCGAGCCCGTCGATCTGGACGCCTTCGAGCGGTTTCTCGAAAGCGAGCTGATCTCCGGGCTCGGGGGCGAGTAACCGCCGCTCAGCGCCCGTGGCTGCGGTCGTAGCCGCTCACCGCGGGCGCGACCCAGCCCGCGGGCGGTGCCGCGGGGCGATAGACCTCGACGAGGAGCGGATGGCAGGCGGCGGCGTCCGAGCTGTGCTCGGCCGAGCAATCGCCCCCGGGGCAGGCCGAGAGCACGCCGAGGAGATCGATCTCGGCGAAAAACTCGAGAAAATCGCCCGGCCGCACCGGCGAGGCCTTCATGAAATACTGCCCGGTGTCGCGGCTGAAGCCGGTGCACATGAAGACGTTGAGCACATCATGCACGAGCGGCTCCGCCTCGGCGAGCGTGAGGCCGCGCGCATCGGCCAGGGCCCGGGTCAGGTTCGAATGGCAGCAATGGTGATACTGCCCGCCCTGCGAGAGCAGACAATGGGTATAGGGGTCGCAGCGCGTGCCGATCACGTCATGGACCGCGCCGCCAAAGGCATCGAACCCATACCAATCGAGCGTATCCTCCGTGATCGTCGCCATCGGCCGCAGCGTCGGGAAGCCCGACCACATCCGGTCACCGGTGGACAGATGCGTGCCATGCAGCGCGCGGGTCTTGCCGGAGTAAAACCGCTCCGCGAGATCGGCCGAGAACAGGTTGAGATCGCCGACCTGCGGCCCCTCGACCGAGACGATGCGGAAGAAATGCCCCGCGGGCACCTCGAAGGCGCCGGCCTCGCGCGCGGGCACCCGCGTCTCGGAGACCTTCTCCCACCCCGCCCGCGCGGCGCGCAGCGCGGCCAGATCGGGCTTCGGCAGCGTCTCGACCGGGTAACAGATCACCGGCGCGATCGCCTTGCGGGCGGCGCCATCCTACGGGGCGGCATGTTCGGGGGCAGGTTTCATCAGGGGCTCCATCTGAGTCGCGCCCCCATCCTGCCGATTGGCGCAAAAAGGAAAAGGCCCCGGGGAGCGCCCGAGGCCTCATCTTGCGCGTTTTCGCACTCAGGCCGCGTAATATTGATACATCTGCTCGAGCGCCGAACGCTCTTCGGTCTCGGCCGACACCGTCACCGCCGGCTCTTCCGGGGTGTAATAGGCATAGGCCTCCTCGAGCACACGCAGCGCGTCAATCGCCTTCTGGCGCAGATCCTTGGTCTGGAACGTGACGACTTTGGACATTGGAACTCTCCTTTGATCGAGTTCCTCCCTGCGGGGGCATATAGGGCCGCAAACCCAATGGATAAAGGGGAAAACGCGAATTTTTCTGCGCTGCAGCATTTTTTGCCGCAACGTCACAAGGAAAAGGCCCCGAGCGATGCCCGGGGCCCAAATCTTGCGCGTCTCGCCCGATCAATGGGCGCGGTTGACCTGCATCTTCTTGATCTCGGCGATCGCTTTGGCCGGGTTCAGACCCTTCGGGCAGGTCTTGGTGCAGTTCATGATCGTGTGGCAGCGATAGAGCTTGAACGGGTCTTCGAGCGCGTCGAGACGCTCGCCGGTGGCTTCGTCGCGGCTGTCGATGATCCAGCGGTAGGCATGCAGCAGCGCCGCCGGCCCGAGATATTTGTCGCTGTTCCACCAGTAGCTCGGGCAGGAGGTCGAGCAGCTGGCGCACATCACGCATTCATAAAGACCGTCGAGTTTCTTGCGATCCTCGATCGACTGGCGCCATTCCTTCGCCGGCCGGTTGGTCTTGGTTTCGAGCCAGGGCATGATCGAGGCATGCTGGGCGTAGAAATGCGTCAGATCGGGCACGAGGTCCTTGACGACGGGCATGTGCGGCAGCGGGTAGATCTTCACATCGCCCTTGATCTCGTCGAGACCGTAGATGCAGGCGAGGTGGTTGCCGCCGTCGATGTTCATCGCGCAGGAGCCGCAGATGCCTTCGCGGCAGGAGCGGCGGAAGGTCAGCGTCGGGTCGATCTCGTTCTTGATCTTGATCAGCGCGTCGAGCACCATCGGCCCGCACTTGTCCATATCAAGGAAATAGGTGTCGACCCGCGGGTTTTCGCCGGTGTCCGGGTCCCAGCGGTAGATCTGGAACTTGCGGATGTTTTTCCCTTCCGGTTTCGGCCAGGTCTTGCCGACGCGGATTTTCGAGTTCTTGGGAAGCGTGAACTGAACCATGGTTTATCCCTTCCAGTCGGTTCGGGCGTAAAGCGGCCGCGTCGGCATGCGGCCGGAT
>ERZ1645187.3408-NODE-3408-length-13369-cov-31.188824_pt1 | contig 13369 bp, 7 predicted proteins | sample MGYA00575352_ERZ1645187 | MGnify/ENA primary metagenome ERZ1645187 (study PRJEB40837, sample SAMN11349314) | freshwater sediment metagenome | isolation source: river sediment | host: Sediment | place: India: Wazaribad , New Delhi | collected 2017-02-21 ...
TGTCGGCGTCCCACAGCACGAAGGCTTCCGAGATCGTCTCGATCGCGTCGCGCAGACGCAGATCCTGCGTCACCGTGTGCTCGAGCAGACGCCGATGCTCGGTGATGTCGGCGGCGATGCCGATGAGATGGCGCGATCCGGTCTCCGGCCGATCGACCACCTCGGCGCGCACCCGGAACCACAGCCAGTCGCCGTCGGCGCGCTTCAGCCGGAACGCCTTGTCGAGCGTGTGCACCTCGCCGGCGAGCAGCTGATTGGCCAGCCGCGCGAAGTCGAGATCGTCGGGATGCACCAGCGCCAGCACGTCGCGGAACCCGACCAACCCGGCCGCCTCCTCGATCCCCAGCATCTCGAACATCGAAGCCGACCAGAAGAAGCGCCCGCGCGCCAGATCCCAGTCCCAGAAGCCGCAGCGGCCGCGCCGGAAGGCGGTCTCGGTGCGCGAAGCGGTCATCGCATAGAGCGCATCGGCGCTGTTGGCCCGCAGTGCCTGGACGAAATAGGCATAGGTGAGGACCAGCAGGATCACCGCGGTGAAGACGAACAGCGTGACGTTGGTCCGGAGCGACCGTCGCCATTCGGCGAAGATCGACGCCTCGGTCTGATGGACCGCCACCGAACCGTGGCCGCCGTCGATGTGGTGAAGGGTGGCGAAGGCGGTGCGCCCGTCGCCCAGCCGCATCTCCATCACTCCGGCCCGGGCGCCGAAGGTGGTCATCGCCGGCGCCGCGCCGTAGACCTCGGTGAGGGGGTGCCCGATGAGCTCGGGCGCCGCCGGCGCCGCGAAGCGGATCTGACCGTCTCCGTCGGCCACCAGCACCTGCCGCCCTTCGACCACCGCCCGTATCGGCAGCGTCTCGGCGAGCGCCGTCCTGGTGGCGGCCTCGTAGCCGACCTCCTCCAGTTTGGCATCGGCGCGGCCGAGATCGGCGGCGAGCGTCGCCGCGACCAGGGCCACACCGTCGCGCGCGGCGTCTTCCAGGTTCTGCCGCGTCTCCATCACGCCGATCACCCGCGTCAGCGCGAGGATGGCGACGAAGGTGACGATCAGCACCGGGATCGACCGGCGCAGCAGCGGTTCCGCCTTGACGATGTGGCGATAGGTCGGCGTGGCGAACAGATCGACGTGATCGCCGAGGCGGGCGCGGCCGACCAGACGGCCCACACCCACCGGAATCCATGACGATGCACGGGCAGAACCGGCCTGCGCCATGTGCGGGACCCCCCCGAGTCGATCTGAAAAAAGGACGTTTCGGACGAAGCGGATACCCCCACGCGCCCCGCCGAATCACCTTCATTTGAATCGAGGCGAATCCGCTTGTCCAGAGTCCGGAATGGCCCGGAAACACTTATGTCCGGAGCCGCGCAGGTTCGCCCGCGCGGCAGGCATCGGTGGTGAGCGATCTCGTCCGAATCACCAACCGGTGATTTCGCGACGATTTTCCGTCGTCCCGTTGTCGCGCACTCAGCCGAGCGAGCGCTCCGCGATGTCGGCGACGTCGCGCGACAGGCCCGGTGTTGCCGCCACCCGCTTCAACTCCGCCTCCGCCCACGCCCGCCGCCGCGGCTCCAGCGCCCGCCACGACCGGAAGGTGGAGAGCATGCGCGAGGCGACCTGCGGATTGATCCGATCGAGCTCCAGCACTCGGTCGGCGACGAAGGCGAAACCGGCGCCGTCGGCGCGATTGAACTGGGTCTGATTGCCCGACGCGAAGGTGGTGATGAGCGCCCGCACCCGGTTGGGATTGGTGATCGAGAACGAGGGATGGGCGGTCAGCGCCTTCACCCGCTCCAGCGCCCCGTCGACCGGCGCCGTCGCCTGTACCATCAGCCACTTGTCGATCACCAGCGGATCGTCGGCGAAACGGTCGTGGAAGGCATCGAGCATCGCCTGCGCATCCGGCAGATCGGCGGCGACCGCGGCCGCCAGGGCCGCCAGCCGGTCGGTCATGTTGTCGGCCGCCGCGAAGGCGGCACGCGCCGGATCGCCGTCGCCGGCCCGAACCAACAGGTCGAGCAGCGCATTGGCCAGCGCCCGCCGTCCCGCCGCCTCCGGTGCCGGGCTGAACGCCCCGCGCGGCGCGATCTCTGCGCGGAGCCGTGCGAATTCGGATCGGCCGGCCCCGGCGATCGCCCCGCGCAGCCGGTCTCGCGCCGCGAAGATCGCATCCGGATCGACGTCCGAGCCGATCTCACGGGCGATGTCGGCTTCCGTCGGCAGGCCGATCGCCAGGGCGCGGAAATCGGCATCGAGCCGTTCGTCGCCGGCGATCGCCACGAAGGCCTCGACGATGCGCGGATCGATCGCCGGCTCGCCCCGCTCGCGGATCACCCGCGTCGCCTCCACCAGCGTCTTCATCGCCAGCGTCTGCCCCGCCTGCCAGCGGTTGAAGGGATCGGCGTCGTGGGCGGCGAGGAACAGCGTGTCGTCGGTGGTGAGGTTCTGCGTCAGCTTCACCGGCGCCGAGAACCCGCGCATCAGCGACGGCACCGGCCGCGCCGAGAGCCCCTCGAACGTCACCGTGTGATGCGCGCCGTCGAGCACGATCACGTCGCCCTCGATGCGCGCCCCCTCGACCCGCGTCGCCGCGAGGTCGCCCCCCTCCGGCCCCACCAGCCCGAACCGCACCGGGATCGGCATCGGCTTCTTCACCGGCTGCCCCGGCGTCGGCGGTACCGTCTGATCGAAGTCGAGCCGCAACGAGCAGCTCGCCGCATCCCAGCTCGAGGTGACCACCACCTCCGGCGTGCCCGACTGGGTGTACCAGAGGAGGAACTGCGACAGATCCCGCCCCGAGGTCTCGGCGAAGCAGGCGAGGAAGTCTTCGATCGTCACCGCCTCGCCGTCGTGGCGTTCGAAATAGAGGTCCATGCCCGCGCGGAACCGCTCCGGCCCCACCAGGGTCTTCAGCATGCGCACCACCTCGGCGCCCTTCTCGTAGACGGTCGCCGTGTAGAAGTTGTTGATTTCCCGGTATTTATTGGGTCGTACCGGATGTGCCAGCGGACCGGCGTCCTCCGGGAACTGGTGGCTCTTGAGGAGCCGCACGTCGGCGATGCGCTTGACCGGCCGCGAGCGCTGGTCGGCCGAGAACTCCTGATCGCGGAAGACCGTCAGGCCCTCCTTGAGGCAGAGCTGGAACCAGTCGCGGCAGGTGATGCGGTTGCCGGTCCAGTTGTGGAAGTACTCGTGGGCGATCACCCCCTCGACATGGGCATGGTCGGTGTCGGTGGCCGTCGCCGGGCTCGCCAGCACGTATTTGTCGTTGAAGACGTTGAGCCCCTTGTTCTCCATCGCCCCCATGTTGAAGTCGCCGACCGCGACGATCATGAAGACGTCGAGATCGTACTCGCGCCCGAACACCTCTTCGTCCCAGCGCATCGAACGCTTGAGCGAATCCATCGCGTGTCCGACCCGATCGCCGCGCCCGTGCTCGACGAAGATGTCGAGCGCCACGTCCCGCCCTGAGGCGGTGACGAACCGATCGCTCACCCGGTCGAAGTCGCCGGCCACCATCGCGAAGAGATAGGACGGCTTGGGGAAGGGGTCGTGCCACAGCGCGAAGTGGCGATCGGCGCCGATGTCGCCGCGCGAGACCGGATTGCCGTTGGCCAGCAGGAACGGCGCCGCCGCCTTCGGTGCCTCGATCCGCGTCGTGTAGACAGCCAACACGTCCGGCCGGTCGTGGAAATAGGTGATGCGGCGGAAGCCCTCCGCCTCGCACTGGGTGCACCAGTTGCCCGAGGTGCGATAGAGTCCCATCAGCTTGGTGTTCTTCGCCGGCTCGAGCCGCGTCGTCAGCCGCAGCCGGAACGGCCCCTGCGGCGGCCGATGCAGCACGAAGCGCTGCGGATCGGCCTCGTGGGCCTCCGCCGGCAGCGCCACTCCGTCCAGCTCGGCCGCGACCAGCACCAACTCGTCGCCGTCGAGGACGAGCGGCGTTCCCACCGCCGTGCCCGGACGCGCCTCGAAGCCGATGTCGGCCACCACCGTGGTGGCCTCGAGATCGAGTTGAAAATCGAGATCGACCGTCGTGATGCGATAGTCGGTCGGCCGGTGGTCGGCGAGCCGTACCACGCCGGCCTCGGAAGCCTCACGCGAACGATCCATCTCCGTCTCCTGGGATTGTCTGGCGGGGAACCCCCGCATCGCCGTCCGGCGCCACGATTCGAGCCGGCGAGAGTGGCGGATGCCGCAGGTCCCGTCGAGACCCGAGTGAGATTTCGTTCACCTTGCCGTCGAACGCCTCGTCCCGTCGTTGACTTCGATCATGAAACCGGCCTCCCCGCCGATTGACCACTCGTGCCCGTCGCGCTAATGAATGACGAATAACGAAAATCATCAGTCGACGAGAGCTCCTCCGGCGGCTCCCGTCGTCATCCCCGACCGAGCCGCCCCTCGAGCCCACCCATGACCCCTCGCGACGCAACCGAAGACACCGCCGGCCGCATTCTCGAAACCGCCGATCGTCTGTTCCGCCACTACGGTTACGACAAGACGACGGTGGCCGATCTGGCGCGCGAGTTGGGCATGTCGCCGGCCAACGTCTACCGCTTCTTCGCGTCGAAGTCGGCGATCGTCGAAGCGATCGCCGTGCGCATGTTCGAGGAGCGGCACCGCCACAATCTGGCGGTTCTCGCCGGCCCCGGTTCGGCGTCCGAACGGCTCCGCCGGTTCCTGGTCGAGAACCACCGCATCACCGTCGAGACCCTGGTCGGCGATCGCAAGGTCCACGACATCGTCGAGGTGGCGATGCGCGAGCAGTGGCCGTCGATCCAGGCGCATCTGGCGCAGATCGCCGACGTGATCGAGGCCCTGGTGCGCGAAGGGGTGGCCGCGGGTGAGTTCGCGGTGGACGACACCCGGCGCACCGCGGTCTGCGTGCGCCAGTCCTTCGTCTCGATGATCCATCCGACCCTCATCGTCCACTGCTCGGACGACCGCGAGCGTGCCGGTCCGGACGAACTCGCCGATTTCATCCTTTCCGCCCTGCGCCGCCGTTGATCGGCGCTCGTCCGAAGACCCCGAGGAGACCATCCCGTGAGATCCACCCGAGTGCCGATGCGAGCGAGCGTCGCCGTACTGGTCCTGGCGGTCCTGGTGGGCTGCAAACAGGAGAAGGCGGATCAGGGCGGCGAGCCGATCCGCCCGGTCAAGACCATGACCGTGTCGGATGCCGCCGATACCCGGGTCGTCAAGTATTCCGGCTCGGTGCGCGCCCGCATCGAGACCACCCTCGGCTTCCGCGTGCCCGGCAAGATCGTCGAGCGGCTGGTGAACATCGGTGAGAAGGTCGAGACCGGCCGCGTGCTCGCCCGCCTCGACCCGACCGACCTCAAGCTGTCGCTGCAGACCGCCGAGGCCAACGTCGGCGCCGCCCACACCCGCCTCGACGTCGCCGAGAGCAATCGCGAGCGTGCCAGAGCGCTCGCCGCCAAGGGCTTCGTCGCCAAGTCCGGCCTCGACGCCGCCGGCCTCGAGGCCGATCAGGCCCGCGCCGCCCTCGAGGCGGCCAGCTCGGCCCGCGATCAGGCCGCCAACCAGATCGCCTACGCCGATCTCGTCGCCGACGCCGACGGCATCGTCACCGACATCCGCGCCGACGTCGGCCAGGTGGTCGCCGCCGGCACCCCGGTCGCCGTCCTCGCCCGCGACGACGAGAAGGAGGTGGCGATCGCCGTGCCCGAGCAGGACGTCGTCCACTTCGCCCGGGATCAGGCCGTGAAGGTCCGCTTCTGGGCCGACGACGGACTGGTGCTCGACGGCCGCGTGCGCGAGATCGCCGGCTCCGCCGACCCCGCCTCGCGCACCTATGCCATCCGCGTCACCATTGCCGACGCCCGCCGCGCCCGCCTCGGCATGACCGCCACCGTCGAAGCGGCGGTCCCGGTCGGCCGCGACAGTGTCGTGGTGCCGCTGACCGCGCTGGCGCAAGGGGAGGGGGCCTCCCGGGTGTGGGTGGTCGACGTGCCGACCGCCACAGTGCAGCCGCGCGACGTCGCTCTCGGCCCGGTCACGCCCACCGGCGTCCATGTCGTCAAGGGGCTCGCCCCCGGCGACGTGGTGGTCACCGCCGGAACGCAGTTCCTGGTGCCCGGCAAGAAGGTTCGCCTGCCCGCGCCCGCCGCCCATTGATCCCCCCGCCGCGGCCCGCCTCGACCGATCGGTCGAGCGCGAGCCGTCCCCGGCAGGAGACCCGCGATGCTGCACCATGCGATGCCCGGTTCGGGCTTCAACCTCTCGCGCTGGGCGATCCGGCACGGCCACCTGACCCGCTTCTTCTTCGTCCTGACGGTGCTCGCCGGCATCTTCTCGGTGCTGTCGCTCGGCCAGAAGGAAGACCCGGACTTCACCTTCCGCGTGATGATCGTCCAGGCCGTGTGGCCGGGCGCCAGCCTCGAGGAGATGCAGGATCAGGTCGTCGACAAGATCGAGCGCAAGCTGCAGGAGACGCCCGGGCTCGAGAACGTGAAGTCCTACACCCGTGCCGGTTCGGCGGTGGTGATGGTGTCGATCCGCGGCGACGTCTTCGGCCGCGACGTCACCGACGCCTTCTATCAGGTGCGCAAGAAGATCTCCGACATCTCGGCGAACTTCCCCGCCGGCGTGATGGGCCCCTATTTCAACGATGAGTTCGGCGACACCTACATCGCCCTCTATGCCTTCTCCGGCGAGGGCTTCTCCTATCCCGAGCTGAAGGCGGCGACCAAGCGCGCCCGCGACGCCGCCCTGCGCGTTCCCGGCGTGGAGAAGGCCCAGATCCTCGGCGATCAGGACCAGAAGATCTTCGTCGACGTCTCTTCGAAGACGCTCGCCGAGCGCGGCATCAATGCCCTGTCGATCGCCGACGCCCTCGCCCAACAGAACGCCATGGACCCCGCCGGCCGGGTCGAAACCGGCGTGCGCTCGGTGCGCATCGCCGTCGACGGCTTCATGCACCGGGTCGAGGACATCCGCGAACTGCGCATCCGCGCCGGCAACGAGACCATCCGTCTCGGCGACGTCGCCGCCGTTTCCACCGGTCTCGTCGATCCGCCCGATCGCCTGTTCCGTTTCGACGGCCGCGATGCGGTCGTTCTCGGCGTGGTGATGGGCAAGGGCCAGAACGTCACCAAGGTCGGCGAGGGCCTCGCCACGGCGATGAAGCACCTGGAGAGCGACCTGCAGATCGGCCTCCACCTCGATCAGATCTCCGACCAGCCCAAGGTGGTCGCCCATTCGATCGACGAGTTCTTCGAGGCCCTGGTCGAAGCGCTGCTGATCGTGCTGGCGGTGTCGTTCCTGTCGATCGGCTGGCGCGCCGGCATGGTGGTGGCGATCACCATCCCGCTGGTGCTGTGCGCCACCTTTGCCGTCATGTCGATCATGGGCATCGACCTGCAGCGCATCTCGCTCGGCGCCCTCATCATCGCCCTCGGCCTGCTGGTCGACGACGCCATGATCGCGGTCGAGATGATGGAGCGCAAGTTGGACGAGGGGCTCGACAAGATCTCGGCCGCCTCCTTCGCCTACACCTCCACCGCCTTCCCGATGCTGACCGGCACGCTGGTGACGACCGCCGGCTTCATCCCCGTCGGCTTCGCCAAGTCGACGGCGGGTGAATACGTCAACTCGCTGTTCTGGGTGGTCGGCATCTCGCTGTGCCTGTCGTGGATCGCCGCGGTCTACTTCACCCCCTGGCTCGGCAACATGATGCTGAAGTCGCGCCCGCACACCGGCGAGCACCGCGACGCCTACGACACCCGCTTCTATCGCGCCCTGCGCGCCGTGGTCGGCTGGGGCGTGCGCCATCGCACCATCGTGCTGGTCGCCACCCTCGGCGCCTTCGTCGTCGGCATCGCCGGCTTCAAGTTCGTGCCCAAGAGCTTCTTCCCCGAGAGCACCCGCCTGGAACTGCTGGTCGACCTGTGGTTCCCGGAAGGCACCGGCATCCGCGAGACCGACGCCCAGGCCCGCGCCATCGAGAAACGCATCCTCGCCGATCCCGACCAGAGCTATGTCGCGAGCTTCGTCGGCGAAGGCGCCCCGCGCTTCTACCTGCCGCTCGACCAGCAGCTCCGCAACCCCAACTTCGCCGAACTTCTGGTGGTTTCCAAGGACCTCGCCGCCCGCGACCGGTTGGTGCAGAAGATCCGCGCCATGGTGTCGGCCGACTATCCGGCCATCCGCTTCAAGGTCGATCGCCTGTTCAACGGCCCGCCGGTCGGCTGGGCGGTGCAGATGCGCGTGACCGGGCCCGACCGCGCCGAGGTGCGTCGTCTCGCCGACCGCGTCGCCGACGGCTTCCGCGCCGACCCGATCGTCTCCACCGTCCACGACGACTGGCTGGAGCCGGTGCCCACCCTCCATCTCGTCGTCGACCAGGACCGCGCCCGCGCCCTCGGCGTCACCTCGCAGATCGTCCGTCGTACCCTTCAGTCGGCCATGTCCGGCGCTCCCATCGGCGAATACCGCGACGGTGACGAGACGGTGGCCATCGTGCTGCGCCAGTCGGAAGGGGGGCGCGATCTCCTGACCGCGGTCGAGGAGACCTACGTCCCCACCGCCACCGGCAGGAGTGTGCCCATGTCGCAGGTCGCCAAGGTGGTGACCGTGCTCGAGCCCGGCATCGAGTGGCGCCGCGATCGCCTGCCTTCGATCACCGTGCGCGGCATCATCCCCGACGGCGTGCCCTCCAACGACATCACCCAGCGCATCTACGACGGTCTGAAGGACCTGCGCGCCACGCTGCCCTTCGGTTACGCCATCGAGATGCAGGGCGCGGTCGAGGAGTCCGCCAAGAGCCAGGCCTCGATCAACGCCAAGGGGCCGATCATGATCCTGGTCATGATGGTTCTGCTGATGCTGCAGCTGCAGCACTTCGGCAAGACCATGCTGGTGTTCATGACCGCCCCGCTCGGCCTGATCGGCGCCTCCGCCGCGCTCTTGGCGACGAATTCGGCCTTCGGCTTCGTCGCCATCCTCGGCGTCATCGCCCTCGCCGGCATCATCATGCGCAACTCGGTCATCCTCATCGACCAGATCGATCAGGACATCGAGGCCGGACTGCCGCCGTGGACGGCGACCATCGAGGCGGCGGTGCGCCGCTTCCGCCCGATCATGCTGACCGCCGCCGCCGCCGTGCTGGCGCTGATCCCGATCGCCCAGTCGGCCTTCTGGGGGCCGATGGCCTACGCCATGATGGGCGGCATCCTCGCCGCCACGGTGCTCACCATCGTGGTGCTGCCGGCCGCCTACGCGCTCGCCTTCCGCGTCAAGGAGGAGGCCCCGCGTCCGCCCGAAGCCCGCCTCGCCGATGCCGGTTCGGTCGAGATGGCCTTCGACGGGCCGACCCCGGATCACCCCGAGCGGCACTGACGGCGCCATCGGGCGAGATGGGAGCCGAAGCCCGATCCGGGAGGCGTGCGGAGGTCCTTCATGGTGAGGCGCCCGGTGAAACCGGGCCTCGAACCACGAAGGGCCGAAGGGCGCGAGGTTCGTGGTCGATCGACCGTTCAGGCCTCACGACGTTCGCGGGGTCTGCGAAATCCGAGGGAAACGCGGCCCTCAGTCGCGCCGCGCCGGCGGTCCGTCGGACTCGCGCGCCACCAGCGTGGTCTTCCACTGCCGGATCGGTTCGATCGGCTGCCGGTCGCGCAAGCCGATCAGCACGTCGACCGCATGCCGCGCCATGTCGAAGGTCGGCGCCTGCACCGCCGTCACCGCCGGCTTGCCGAACCGCAGCGATGCGCTGTCGCCGAAGGCGATCACCGACACGTCGCGCCCCGCCGTCAACCCCGCGGCGGCCAGACTGGTCATGCCGCCGACAGCCATGCGGTTGGAGAGATAGACGATGGCGCTCGGCGGCTTGCCGTCGCGCTCGGCCAGCAGCCGTTCGGTCGCCAGACGTCCCCCGTCCTCGGCCATGTAGTCGAGGACCTCGACGAACCCCATCCCGCGCCGACGGGTCTCCGCCGCCAGATGCCGCGCTCGCGCATCGGCGAAGGTGTAACCGCCGGTCGGCAGCACGCAGGTGATCTCGTGGTGCCCGAACCCTTGCAGGCGTTCGCAGATCTGCTGCGCCGCCAGCGCGTTGTCGATGCCGATCGACGGCAGCTCTGGCCTGTCGGTCATCTCCGCCCCCAGCACCACGAACGGCAACCCCGCCCGCCGCAGCCCGGCGAAGCGCGGATCGTCGTGCACCACCCGCACCAGGATCACCCCATCGACCCGCCGTTCCTCGACCGCGCGCGCGAAGGCCTGTCCCGCCTTGGAGGCCGGCACCGTGCCGCGGGCGTCATCGCCCATCGGCAGCAGCACGAGGTCCTGCCCGAGCTCCGCCAGACGCGACCACGCCCCGACGAACGACGAGTAGAGGTAGGAATCCTCCATCGCTCCCGGCCCCGACGGGGCCGCCACGCCGATCGCGTCGAGCCGCCCCTTCTGCAGGCGTCGTGCGATCACGTTCGGCACGTAGCCGATCCGCTCCGCCTCCGCCCGCACGCGCCGCCGCGTCTCGTCGGCCACGTCGGAATAGTCCGCGAGCGCACGAGACACCGTGGTGACACTGAGCCCGAGAGTGGTGGCGATCTGTCTGAGGGACATGTGGGCGTTCGATGTCTCTACGGCAGGTACGAATTTCCGGAATGTCTTCCCGAGAAGAATTCCTCGCCGAGTTCGAATCTGTAGCTCAGCTCGCGGCCGAGGAAAAGATCGTTACTACACAGATCCGACGGTTCCACTGTATTTTCTCGTTCTGGCCGTACCTCGTCGAGATCGCGTTTCCAATAGGTTGTGACGGTAGCGGTAAACACCCCCCGCTGCGGTTGACGCCCGCGCCGCGAACGTGTCAATCGGTGGGGGAGAGCATCCCGTCGCGGGTCGTACGACCGTCGCCCGCCCCTCCACCGGAGTAGTTTCATGGCCGTCACTCGCGAGTCCGTTCTCGCCGCTCTTTCGACCGTCCCCGGACCCGACGGCAAGACCCCGCTCCCGGGTTCGGGCGCTCTGTCGGAAATCGTCGTCGTCGGCGAGAAGGTGTTCTTCTCGATCGCCGTCGATGCCGCCCGCGCCGGCGCCATGGAAGCGGTGCGCAAGGCCGCCGAGACGGCCGTCACCGCGCTTCCCGGCGTCGCGTCCGCCATCGTGACCCTCACCGCCGAGCGCCCCAAGAGCGCCCCCGCCGCCCAGCCGGCTCCGGCCCCCGCCGCCGCTGCGGGCAAGGATCCGATCCCCGGCGTGCGCCACGTCGTGGCGGTCGCCTCCGGCAAGGGCGGCGTCGGCAAGTCGACCACCTCGGCCAACCTCGCCCTGGCGCTCGCCGCCATCGGCATGAAGGTCGGCCTGCTCGACGCCGACATCTACGGCCCCTCGGTCCCGCGCCTGTTCGGCCTGACCGGCGCCCGCCCGCCGATGCCCGACGGCAACCTGCTCCAGCCCTTCCTCGCCCACGGCATAAAGCTGATGTCGATCGGCTTCCTGGTCGACGAGGACGCGCCGATGATCTGGCGTGGACCCATGGTGATGAGCGCCCTGACCCAGCTCCTGCGCGACGTCGACTGGTCCGGCCTCGACGTGCTGATCGTCGACATGCCCCCCGGCACCGGCGACGCTCAGCTGACGCTGGCGCAGCAGGTGCCGCTCGCCGGCGCGGTGGTCGTCTCCACCCCGCAGGACCTCGCGCTGATCGACGCCCGCCGCGGCATCGCCATGTTCGAGAAGGTCGATGTGCCGATTCTCGGCGTCATCGAGAACATGAGCTACTTCGTCTGCCCGAACTGCGGCACCCGCCACGACGTCTTTGCCCACGGTGGCGCCCGCGCCGAGGCCGAGAAGACCGGCGTGCCCTTCCTCGGCGAGATCCCGCTCACCATGGCCATTCGTGAGGGCTCCGACGGCGGTCGCCCGATCGTCGTCGCCGATCCCGACGGGCCGCATGCCAAGGTCTACCGTGGCATTGCCGAGACACTGCGCGCCCGTCTCGACGGGGGGGACTCGACGGGCCGCGCCCGTCCGCGCATCGTGATGGAATGACGAACCGTCCCCTGCACGACACCCCCGATGCCGAGGCCCCGCTGGCACACGATCTGCCGCCGGGCGCCCACGGCCGCATCGCCCGCCGTCACGAGCCCGCTCGTGACGGCGGAGGCTTTCTGACCTCCACCCATCGCGAGATCGTCGCCGAGGAAACCCCGGTGGCGCTGGTCTACAACGGCCATTCCTTCGCGGTGATGATGGCCACCCCGGCCGATCTCGAGGATTTCGCCCTCGGATTTTCGTTGACAGAGGGCATTCTCGAACGCGCCGACGAATGCGAGAAGATCGAGGTCGAGGAACTCGCCCGCGGCCACGAGGTTCGCCTCACCGTGACCGAGGCCCGCGCCCTCGCGTTACGGGCCCGCACCCGTGCGCTCGCCGGCCGCACCGGTTGCGGCCTCTGCGGTGTCGATTCGATCGCCGAGGCGCTGCGCCCGGTCGAGCGCCCCGAGAGCCACGCCGCCTTCGACGCCGCCACCATCGTCGCCGCGGTCGCCGCGTTCCCCGATTTCCAGGTGTTGAACCACGCCACCGGTGCCACCCACGCGGCCGCCTTCGTCGATTCGATGGGCCGCATCGTCGCGCTGCGCGAGGACGTCGGCCGCCACAACGCTCTCGACAAGCTGATCGGCGCCCTGTTCCGCGATCACCTGCCGATGGGCCGCGGCTTCGTGGTGGTGTCGTCGCGCTGTTCCTACGAGATGGTCCACAAGACCGCGGCGGCCGGCATCCCGGCGATCGTCTCGGTCTCGGCGCCGACCGGCCTCGCCGTCGATCTCGCCGTGCGTCTCGGCGTCGGCCTCGCCGCCTTCGCCCGCGACGGCCGCTTCACCGTCTACGCCGGCGACAAGCGCTTCGAGTGAGGGCTCCCGAGCCGACGATTTTAGCGACGGCCCAGCCGATGTGGATGAGGCGGCTCTTCGAGGTGAGCCGCAGCGGATGAGGAGGTTCTCCATAGTGAGGTGCCCGGCGACGCCGGGGCTCGAACCACGAAGAACCGGGCCGAGGCTGCGGTGGGCGCGGTGGTCCCCGATGACCTTCACCGCTTGCCGCGGAACCGCCCTTTCCCCTTTGCCCCGACCGTCCCGGCGGCGGTCGACGGCGGTGGCCGTTTCGGCGGCGGGCCACCCAGCGGCACCTCCGTCCGCCCCACCGTCATCTCGTCGAGTGAGTTCTTGCGCACCCGGCTCGGCGGCAGATTGGCGGCGCGGCCGTACTTCTTCTCGCCGGCATACCCGCCGGTGGCGTCGTCCACGCTCGACTGACGCGCCAGCGGATCGTCGGCCAGCACCAGTTCGGTCGCCTCCAGCCGCTTGATCTCGTCGCGCAGCCGCGCCGCCTCCTCGAACTCGA
>ERZ1645187.3409-NODE-3409-length-13369-cov-7.293300_pt1 | contig 13369 bp, 15 predicted proteins | sample MGYA00575352_ERZ1645187 | MGnify/ENA primary metagenome ERZ1645187 (study PRJEB40837, sample SAMN11349314) | freshwater sediment metagenome | isolation source: river sediment | host: Sediment | place: India: Wazaribad , New Delhi | collected 2017-02-21 ...
GTCTTGGTGAAGAAGGCCGGGATGCCGGCGCCGCCGGCGCGGATGCGCTCGGCCAGCGTGCCCTGCGGGTTGAATTCCAGCTCCAGTTCGCCCGCCAGATACTGCTGGGCGAACAGCTTGTTCTCGCCCACGTAGGACGAGACCATCTTGCGGATCTGGCGCGTCTCGAGCAGCAGGGAAAGCCCCTTGCCATCAACACCGGCGTTGTTGGAAATCGCGGTGATGCCCTTGGCGCCGGAATCGCGCAGCGCGATGATCAGGTCCTCCGGCATGCCGCACAGGCCGAAGCCGCCGGCCATGACGGTCATGCCGTCCTTGCAAATCCCTTCGAGAGCGGATTTGGCGTCGGGGTATACTTTCCTCATGAAGTCACGCGCTCCTGTGCCGAAATTCGTGCACGCTGGATAGCGCAAGGGCCGGACCTTGGCCAGTCGTTAAAACCGCCTAGAGGCGGGGTGCGACCTTGCACCCGGCGGCCGGCGCGGCCACAATCGGTGCCTGCCCGCTGCCCGGGCTCCTTCGCATGGGAATGTCGTCATGAAGCTGTTCGATGCCGCCGCCGTCACTGCCCGCCTGCCGTGGAGCGGGCTGATCGAGGCGATCGAGGCGCTGTTCCGGCAGGGCGCGGATGTGCCGCAGCGCCAGGCGCTGCCCATTCCGGTGCCGGGGGGCGAGGACGGCACGCTGCTGCTGATGCCGGCGTGGATCGGCGGGGATTCGATCGGCGTCAAGGCGGTCACCTTCTTCCCCGGCAATACGGCGAAGGGCCTGTCCACCATCTCCGCCGCCTATCTGATGTTCGACGGGGCAACCGGCGCCATCCTCGGCGCGATGGACGGCGATGCGATCACCGTGCGGCGCACGGCGGCCACCTCCGCCGCCGCAGCCAAGGCGCTGGCGCGGGGCGACGCGCGGCATCTGCTCGTCATCGGCACCGGCCAGCTTGGCCCCAACATGGCCGCGGCGCACGCCGCCGTGCGCAGCTATGACCGCATCGAGATCTACGGCCGGACGGCGGAAAAAGCCGTCGCCGTGGTGGATGCACTCGCCGCCGAGGGGGTCGTCGCCCGCGTGTGCGAGAACCTTGAAGCCAGCATCCGCGCGGCGGATGTGATCTCGGCCTGCACCTCGGCCACCCGTCCGGTCATTCCCGGTGCGTGGCTGAAGCCCGGCTGCCACCTCGATCTCGTCGGCGCCTTCAAGGCCGACATGCGCGAGGCGGACGATGACGCGATCCTCCGCGCCACGCTGTTTGTCGATGCGCGGGCCGGGGCGCTGCTGTCGGGCGATCTGGCCCAGCCGCTGGCCGCAGGAGTGATCAGCGAAGCCTCGATCGCCGCCGATTTCGCCGCGCTGGTTCGGGGCGAGCATCCCGGCCGCCGGTCAGCAGACGAGATCACGCTGTTCAAGTCGGTCGGCAACGCGATCGAGGATCTCGCTGCCGGCCGGCTGATCCTGAACCGGTAGGGCCTTCCTATCGTTAACCGTTCGTTCTTGCCGCTGGGTTAGGGTGATCCCCGGTCCAGCAGAGAGACGAAACGAGCATGCACCGGAAAGTCAGGTCCTTCGCCCGGTCCCGCAGCGGCTCCACCGCTATCGAGTACGGGCTGATCGCCGCGCTGGTGTTCCTCGCCATGGTCACGTCGATCGAACTGTTCGCCAGCAAGACCGTGAGCATGTGGACCTATGTCGCCAGCAAGCTCAAATAGGGCCGAGCGACAGGCTGTTATGTGATGACGATCCTGGCGTTTGACGCACCGTAGTTCCTGACCAGCGAATAGAGTTTGGCCGCGTTGCCCGTTGCCAGCCGGATGCAGCCATGCGAGGCGGGCGCACCAAGTTTGCCGACCGCTGTGGTGCCATGCACGGCATAGCCGCCCTTGAAGAAGATCGAATAGGGCATCGGCGAATTATAGTACTTCTTGGAATAGTACTTCACATGCATCCGCTTGGGCGCATAGACGCCGCGCGGCGTGACGAAGCCCTTGCGGGCGGTGGAAACGTTCCAGACGTGCTTGACCTCGCCGTCAACCGTCACAATCATCTTCTGCTGGGCGATATCGATCTTGGCGACCACCTTGGCCTGCGCCGCCGAGACCGAGAACAGCATGGCAAACGCCAGCATCACAAACGCAACAATCTTCTTCATAACGCCACCCCGTTGGTGAGTGCGCTGCTGCCCGGTGTCCCGGTCTCGTTGGCGAACCGGTGTTGGATTGCGGACAGGCAGACGCGAATTTCCCTGTGACGCCACAAAACAACCACGGCTGTTTGTTTCCGGTAAACAGGTGTGGTTTAGGATATGCTACCGGTCAACTGTGGTAATCGATCGGTTTATCAAGGATTTCCAGAGGGTTGCGGCGATGATTCGGATTGAGCGGACCGCGCTTGCGATCGCGGCCGGGCTGGCGGGGCTGCTGCTGACCGCCGCGGCGCCCCGCGCGCAGGAGACCGAGACCGAGGAGATGGCGAACCGCGCCAGACTTCTGCAAACCCTGCCGGCGGATGCCGCCAAGCGGCACTTCGGCACAGTGAAGGCAGCGCTGCCCGGCGCGGCGCGCACCATCGGCAGCTATGCCAAGGGCTGCATGGCCGGGGCCAGGGCGCTGGCGACCGACGGGCCGACCTGGCAGGTGATGCGCCTGTCGCGCAACCGCAACTGGGGCCATCCGCATCTGATCCAGCTGATCGAGCGGATCGCCAAGAAGGCACCGCAGGAGGCGGGATGGCGCGGACTGCTGGTGGGCGACATCTCCCAGCCGCGCGGCGGGCCGATGCTGACCGGCCATGCCTCGCACCAGATCGGGCTTGATGCGGACCTGTGGCTGACGCCGATGCCGGCGCGATCGCTGTCCGGCGGGGAGCGGGAAAGCATGTCCGCCACCAACGTGGTCGCCGCGGACTGGATGGATATCGACCCCGCACGCTGGACCAAGGCGCATGGCGCGGTGATCCGGCTGGCGGCCGAGCAGCCGGCCGTGGCGCGCATTTTCGTCAACCCGGCGATCAAGAAGGCGCTGTGCCGCGAATCCACCGGCGACCGCGACTGGCTGAGCAAGGTGCGCCCGATGTGGGGGCACAACTATCATTTCCACATCCGAATCGCCTGCCCGGACGGGGATGGCGCCTGCGTCGATCAGGATCCGCCGCCCGGCGGAGACGGCTGCGGCAAGGAACTCAGCGACTGGCTGGCCCAGCAGCACAAGGCCTATTTCGGCCCCAAGCCGCCGGTCAGCATCGACAAGAAGCCGCCCAAGCCGCTGCCGCTCTCGGCCATGCCGGAGGCCTGCCAGCAGATCGTCCTGCAGAAATGACGCAGGACGCCGCCTTCGACGAGGTGCCGGCCGCCCTGCCGCGTCCGGTGCTGACGCTGGCGCTGATCGGGCTGATCGGCCTTGTTTTCCTCGCCGAACTCGCGCTGCCCGCCACGCGCGCCACCGATACGCTGGAGCCGTCGGTCGCCACGCTGATCGCCTATGGCGGGACCAGCGGCCAGCTGGTTCTCGCGCAGGGCGAATGGTTCCGTCTCCTGACCGCGGCACTGGTGCATGCCGGCCCCGCCCATCTGGCGCTCAACAGCCTTGCCCTGCTGGTGGCCGGCGGCTCGCTCGAACTGCTGGTCGGCCGGCTGTGGCTGGCGGCTCTGTTCATTGTCGGCGCGGCGGGCGGCAGCCTCGCCTCGATCCACTGGAACCCGGCCAATATCGTCGGCGTCGGCGCCTCGGGCGCGATCATGGCGCTGTTCGGCGCGCTGGGCCTGCTGGCCTTCCGCTTCGACCCCGGGCCGGCACGGCGGGCGTTCCTCACCAACGCGCTCGGCGCGCTGATTCCCTCGCTGCTGCCCGGGCTGCTGCCGCTGGTCGGGGTCAGTGGCGGGCAGATCGATTATGCCAGCCACGCCGGCGGTGCGCTGGCAGGGGCGGCACTCGGCGGCGTGATGCTGCTGCTCTGGCGCGGCGGGGCGGCACATCCCGGGGCCAAAGGGCTTGCGGCGCTGGTTGTCCTCGCCGGGCTCGGCGTTGCGGGATACGGTGCCCTCCGGCTGGCGCAGGGGTTCGATGCCGTGGCCTACGAGGGGCGGCTGATCCCCGAGAGCGAATTGCCGAAGACCGATGCCGCCGCCCGCGCCGCAGCGGCCGATCTTGCCGCGCGCTTCCCCGACGATCCGCGCGGCCACTACTACCTCGCCCTCAGGAAAGTGGACGACAGGCGCCCGGCCGAGGCGGAGGCCAGCGCACGCCACGCCGTGGCGCTGGTCGATCGCTATCCCGAGACGTTCCTGCCCGGCTTCCGCGCCCGCCTGCATGGCGTGCATGCGCTGATTCTCAACGATCTTGGCCGGACGGCCGAGGCAAAAAGCGTCGCGGCGCCGGCCTGCCCGGGCGGGCCGTCCGATGTGCTCACAGCCCTGCGCCGGAGCCGGCTCTGTCCGTAGGTCCGGCGCCCCGGATAATCAGTGGCTGCCCGCCTTGCCCTCGCCGGATTTGCCTTCACCCGCCTTGGCATCCTTCTCCGCGGCCTTATGGCCGTGCTCGCTCAGCCGGTCGGTCAGCGCCAGCAGCAGACCGGAGATCACGAACACCAGATGGATGACGACCAGCCACATCAGCTCGGTCTGGTTGGTGTTCTTGATATTCATGAACGCCTTCAGCAGCTGGATGGCCGAGATGGCGACGATGGACGACATCAGCTTCAGCTTGAGGCCGGAAAAATCGATCTTGCCCATCCATTCGGGCCAGTCGGCATGCTCATCGGCATCGATGCGGGAGACGAAATTCTCATAGCCCGAGAAGATGACGATGACGATCAGCGAGGCGGTCAATGTCAGATCGATCAGCGCCAGCGTCATCAGGATCACGTCGGATTCCGACGCGGTGAGCAGGGTTCCGATCGCATGGGCGACCTCCTGCACGAACTTGGCGAGCAGCGCCACCAGCGCCACCACCAGCCCGACATAGAACGGCGCCAGCAGCCAGCGGCTGGCAAACAGGAATTTCTCGATCATGCGCTCGATCATCGTGCTCCCCCGGCGTTTCCGCCCTGCATGCGGGCCCGCTTCATGTGCCCCGGCCGTCGCGCAGGCGCAAGACCACTTCCGGCTCCGCCGCACGGCCAAGCCGCAACAGCCCCAGACCCACCAGCCCCAGCACCAGAACGGCCGGCGGCGCGAAGACCACGGTTTCGATCACCGCCCAGAGCAGCGGATGGACCGAGCGGCCCACCGCCTCGCCCAGGCGATCGACCAGCCCGGGGCGCGCCACGGACTGCACGACCTGCCCCAGCGAGGTGAAATCCATCTGCCGGGCGCTGATCATCGTCGCGCCATCGATCACCAACACCACGAAGGCGGCAACAAACGCCAGGAAGCCGAGCGCGCGGAAAAGCCCCTTCATCCCGTCATCCTCGCGATTGGCCGCATGGGCGGAATCGCCCCTCGGGACATCGAGCCTAAGCCCTCCGGCCCGGCGGAGGCAAGCCACGCTGCCAGCCCCGCGCCCGCGAATTCGCCCCGGCCGGACGATTGGCAGTTTACAACGCTCCGCACGCGTCCTAAGAGGCGCGCAAGATCGGTTTTCAGGCAGCCTCGCGCTCGTCGTCAAACCGATGCGGAGAGGTGTCCGAGTGGTTTAAGGAGCACGCCTGGAACGCGTGTATACGGGAAACTGTATCGAGGGTTCGAATCCCTCTCTCTCCGCCATTTTCCTGAAAATTCACGGGATGTCCGATCGCCTGCGAGGCAGGTGAAGGCCGGGCCTAGCGGGCGGCGACCGGCAGGCGGGCCGCGTCGGCCCGGCGGTCCACCAGCGCATCCATCGCGGCGGCGCCGATCCACATGCCGACCAGCACGATCCATGCGGTGAGGGCGAAGGCGGAGGCGCCGGTGACCCCGGCCCCGACGGCGCAGCCGCCGGCCAGCATCGCGCCAAAGCCCATCAGCGCGGCGCCGGCGATGTAGCGGCGCATGCTCAGCCCATCCGAAAACCCCTCAAGCTTCAGTTCCCGCGACAGGGCGGCGGCGAGGAACGAGCCGAGAAACACCCCCGGCACCAACGCGATATCGAAACTGACGCCCTTGTCCGGCCCGGAGAGCACGAACATCAGGGTATCGGCCGAAGGGCCGGAGAAGGTCAGGCTCTTGATGGCGACCGGCGCGAAGGACGCTTGCGACAAAAAGTAGGTGAACGCCCAGCCGGCGGCGATGGTCAGGCCGGTGCCGATCGCGCCCGCCGCGATGGCAAGGCCGATGCCGTTGCGGCGGGAAAAATAGAGCGCGCCGGCCACCCAGGCCATACACCACGCCAGTTTCATCGCGGTGCTTGAGCCTGCCAGCGCCATGATATCGCGCGACTGGCCGCCATCGATCAGCCAGAGGCCGGTAATCGCCTCGCGCAGCGGCGAGAGCAGGCCGCGAAACGAGGCCTGCGCGACCACCGCGAACATCAGCCCCGAGAGCAGGGCGCGCAGGTTGCCGTTGGCGGAGAGCACGAGAAGGCGGCTGGCGCAGCCGCGCGCCAGCACCATGCCACCGCCGAACATCAGCCCGCCGGCAATCGCGCCCGAGATGCTGCCCGTCGCCGCCAGCTGGCGCGACTGCGAAATGTCGATCAGATCAAAAGCGACGAGCAGCTGCGTGCTCATCAGCGCCGTGGCAAAGACGACGATCCAGATCGTCACCTTCTGCCCGATCGCGCCGCGCGCAAACTCGACCACCGCCGCGCGCAGGCAAAACCGGCTGCGCTGGGCGAAGAACCCGAACAGCAGCCCGATCAGCAGCCCGCCGATGGCGGAGACCCATTGTTCTCCCAAGGCATCGACAAGCTCTGCCATCATCCGCCCGCAAGCTCCGTGGTTCCCAGCCCCGTGCTTACCAACAAATACGAAAATTCATATGCGTCAATTGAAAGCACCGTGGCGCCGGCGGACGGCGCCCCGTCCGGTTATTCGCCGGCCTTTTCGAGATCCTCGCGCCGCGGCATCGAGATGATGTTGTAGCCGGCGTCGATATGATGGATCTCGCCCGTCACCCCGCCCGACAGATCGGACAGGAAATAGAGCGCCGAGCCGCCGATCTCCTCGATGGAGACCGATTTTCTCAGCGGCGAATGCTTCTGCTGGAAGGCAAACATCGACCGTGCATCGGCAATGCCGGCGCCGGCCAGCGTGCGCACCGGCCCGGGCGACAGCGCATTGATGCGGATGCCCTGCGGGCCGAAATCAGCCGCCAGATAGCGCACCGACGCCTCCAGCGCGGCTTTCGCCACGCCCATCACATTGTAGTTGGGCATCACCCGCATCGAGCCGCCATAGGTGAGGGTGATCATCGCCCCGCCATTCGGCATCATCGCGGCGGCGCGCTTGGCGATCTCCGTGAAGGAGAAGCAGGAGATCACCATGGTGCGCGAGAAATTGGCGCGCGAGGTGTCGGCGTAGCGCCCCTTCAGCTCGCTCTTGTCCGAAAAGCCGATGGCATGGACAATGAAATCGAGGCTGCCCCAGGCGGCCTTCAGACTGTCGAACACCGCATCGACCGAAGCGATATTCTCGACATCGCAGGGCAGGACAAGGTTCGAGCCCAGCCCCTCGGCCAGCGGCTTGACGCGCTTGCCCAGCGCCTCGCCCTGATAGGTGAAGGCCAGCTCCGCCCCGTGCTGCGCCAGTGTCGCGGCAATGCCCCAGGCGATGGAATGGTCGTTGGCGACGCCCATGATCAGGCCGCGCTTGCCTTGCATCAATCCGGTCATGCGTTCTTCCGTTTCAACTCGATGCTGCCCCGCTGGTCACCAGCGACCCCGCCGAACAGGAGAACCGGCAGGTCCCCTGCGCTCTCCCCGGCGATGAGATGGGCATGAATGATATTTCCTGCTTTGCCATGCTCCGCAAGGCGGAGGCAATCCCCCCGTCCTGCTGATCGTGCCAGCGGTCCGCCGCGCCGGACAGCGCATCGGGCCGGAGCGGCAGGCTCACGCGTCCGGATGCTTCAGCACGATCGTGGCGTTGGTGCCGCCGAAGCCGAACGAGTTCGACATGACGTACCCGAGATTGGCATTGTCGATCCGCTTGCGGACAATGTTCATGTCCGCCATGTCGGGGTCGATCTCCTCGATATGCGCGCTCTCGCAGACGAAGTTGTTGCGCATCATCAGCAGCGAATAGATCGCCTCCTGCACGCCGGTGGCACCCAGCGAATGGCCGGTCAGCGATTTGGTCGCCGAGATCGGGATCGACCGCGCCCGATCGCCGAACACCTCGCGCACCGCCTCGATTTCCTTGATGTCGCCCACCGGGGTCGAGGTGCCGTGCGGGTTGATGTAATCGATCGGCGCATTGATGCCGGCGAGCGCCTGGCGCATGCAGCGCACCGCGCCCTCGCCCGAGGGGGCCACCATGTCGTAGCCATCGGAGGTGGCGCCGTAGCCGACCACTTCGGCGAGGATATTGGCGCCACGGGCCTTGGCCACCTCATAGGCTTCCAGCACCACCACGCCGGCGCCGCCGGCGATGACGAAGCCATCGCGGTTCTTGTCGTAGGCGCGCGAGGCGGTGGGCGTGTTGTAGCTGGACGACATCGCGCCCATCGCATCGAACAGCACCGACAGGGTCCAGTCGAGTTCCTCGCAGCCGCCGGCGAAGACCCGGTCCTGCTTGCCCCACTGGATCAGCTCGTAGGCATTGCCGATGCAATGGTTCGAGGTGGCGCAGGCCGAGGAGATCGAATAGTTGACGCCCTTGATCTTGTACCACACCGCCAGCGTGGCCGAGGCGGTGGAGGACATCGCCTTGGGCACCGCGAACGGGCCGACGCGCTTGGAATTGCCGCTCTCGCGCGCCTTGTCGACCGATTCGATCACCGTGCGGGTGGAGGGGCCGCCCGAGCCCATGACGATGCCGGTGCGCTCGTTGGAAATTTCCGCCTCGGTCAGCCCGGCTTCCCTGATCGCCTCGTCCATGGCCACCTGGTTCCAGCCCGTGCCGCCACCGTGGAAGCGCATGGCGCGCCGGTCCAGCACGGTTGCGGGGTCCAGCGTCGGCTTGCCGTAGACGCGGCTGCGGAAGCCGTGTTCCTCGAATTCCGGCGAGAAGGTGATGCCGGATTTCGCCTCGCGCAACGAGGCGAGCACCTCGCCGGCATTGTTGCCGATGGAGGAGACGATACCCATTCCGGTGACGACGACGCGCCTCATGACGAATTTCCTTGCCTTAGCGGTGTGGCGGGCTCAGCCGGCCTTCTGTTTCGACAGGCCGACCTTGAGGTCGGTCGCATTGTAGATGGTCTCGCCATCGGCCTTCATCCAGCCATCGGCGATGCCGAGCACCAGACGACCGCGCATCACGCGCTTGAAGTCGATGCCGTATTCGACCAGCTTCGTGCGCGGCGTCACCATGCCCTTGAACTTGACCTCGCCGGTCGACAGCGCCATGCCATAGCCCGGTTCGCCCAGCCAGCCAAGGTAGAAGCCGGTCAGCTGCCACATCGCATCAAGGCCGAGGCAGCCGGGCATGATCGGGTTGCCGGGAAAATGGCAGGGGAAGAACCAGTGATCGGGCCGGATATCGAACTCGGCCCGGATGTAGCCCTTGTCGAACGCGCCGCCGGTCTCGCTCACCTCGGTGATCCGGTCGAACATCAGCATCGGCGGGGCAGGAAGCTGCGCATTGCCCGGCCCGAACAACTCGCCCCGGCTGCAGGCCAGAAGCTCCTCGTAGCCGAAACTGGACTTGCGGACGGCACCCTGCGCTGCGTCGGTCATTCTCACCATCACCCTGCTGATCCGGCAGGCAGGATGCCGACCGGACGGACCTCACGAAATATTAAAGTGCATTAACATGCGGTGTATGATTGTGGAAAGCGGCCAGAGCGCGGCAAAAAGAACAACGCCGGCAGACGATGGTTTTCCCTGCCGGCCGTTGCCGATTTGCACAACCCGCATTATACTCATAGCCGATGACGATGATGACCGCCAAAGACATGCCCCGTTCTGCCGCCACCGCGCGGACAGGATGCCCGGTGCATGACCTGAAAGACATGCTGCGCACGGCAGGCCTGCGGCCGACGCGGCAGCGCGTGGCTCTGGGCTGGCTGCTGTTCGGCAAGGGCGACCGGCATGTCACCGCCGAGCGCTTGCACGAGGAAGCGGTCAAGGCCCGCGTGCCGGTCTCGCTTGCCACCGTCTACAACACGCTGCACCAGTTCACCACGGCCGGCTTCCTGCGCGAGGTGGCGGTGGAAGGCGCGAAAGCCTATTTCGACACCAACACCGGCGATCATTTCCACTTCTACGTGGAGGATCAGGGCCAGCTGATCGACATCAACGGCAGCGACATCACCGTGAGCCACCTGCCGGAGCCGCCGGAGGGGATGGAGATCGTCGGGATGGATGTGGTGCTGCGGCTCAAGCCCAAGGCACGGTAGCGACGGGCCGGGCCTGAACGGCCTGTTTGACCCGGTGGCGGCGGGCTATTTCACCGGCTCGTTGGGATAGACACCCCAGAGCTGGTCCTGTTTCATCCAGCCGCGGAACCCCTCGCCATTGATGCGGCACCAGCGGCCGTTGCACAGTTCGACATTGGCCAGCACGGTCGGCTGAAGCCGGGCGATCACGGTGCCGCCGTCACTGGCTTCATCGAGCAGCGGCAGGGCGGCTTCCTTCGACCAGGGCGCGACGAGCGCGGTGCGCCGGCTCGACAGGCGCGAATGGAACACCCAGCCTTCGGTCCCCTCGGCATCGCGCACGCGGCGCCAGTTGTCGAATTCGCCGGTGATCTCGACCGGCAGACCCTCGCGCTTGAACACCCACTTGATCCGGTGCTCCTTGCTCGGCCCCTCGCGCATCGGCGTATCGGATGGCTTCAGGCTGACATAGCGGGGCACCGGCAGGCCGGTGACCGGGCCGGTGGAAACCTGATCGGCCGAGGCCGCATGGCCATGCGAGGCCGGAAACATCGCAACGGAAACAACAATGGCAATCGGCAAGCGCATGCAATCGGCCCCACTCATCAAACGCGCCGGCTTTCCGTCCCGTCGTGCCTCTGTCATGGTCGCAGCGGATATTTTGACCATGCGATGCAATCTGTTAGACCGGTTCGGCTGCTCAGCTTTGCCAACATTGCGCCAACACCGTTAATGTCGCGTTGAGCATCCGGCGAATCGCGCATGCAATGGAGTGCCTGACAGAGATGACGAAACCAAGGCCGATCGTGATCGTCACCCGCCGGCTGCCCGACGTCATCGAGCAGCGGATGGCCGAACTGTGCGATGGGCGCTTCAACGACGCCGACCTGCCGATGAGCGAGGCGGAGCTGGTGGCCGCGATGAACGAGGCCGATGTGCTGCTGCCGACAGTGACCGACCGGATCGACACCGCGCTGATCGAGCAGACCGGCCCGCGCCTCAAGCTGATCGCCAATTTCGGCAACGGGGTGGACAATATCGATGTCGCCGCCGCCCGCCGGCGCGGCATCACCGTCACCAATACGCCGGGCGTGCTGACCGAGGACATGGCGGACTTCACCATGGCGTTGATCGTTGCTGTCGCGCGCCGCTTCTCGGAAGGTGCGCGCGTCATCCCCGACGGGGCGTGGCTCGGCTGGTCGCCCAACTGGATGCTGGGCCGCCGGATCCACGGCAAGCGCCTCGGTATCGTCGGTATGGGGCGCATCGGCCAGGCGGTGGCGCGGCGCGCCCGCGCCTTCGGCCTTCAGGTGCATTATCACAACCGCCGCCCCGTCTCGGCACGGACGGAGGAGGAATTGCAGGCGACCTACTGGGAAAGCCTCGACCGCATGCTGGCGCGGATGGATATCGTGACCATCCATTGTCCGCACACGCCGGCGACCTTCCACCTGCTCTCGGCCCGGCGGCTGAAGCTGCTCAAGCCGGACGCGATCCTCGTCAATACCGCGCGCGGCGAGATTGTCGACACGGACGAACTGACCGACCTGCTGGAATCCGGCCATCTCGCCGGGGCGGGGCTCGATGTCTACGAGCATGAACCGGCCGTGCCCGAACGGCTTCAGCGCCTGGCCGACAAGGGCCGCGTGCTGCTGCTGCCGCATATGGGATCGTCAACGGTCGAAAGCCGCATCGAGATGGGCGAGAAGGTCATCATCAACATCAAGACCTTCATCGACGGGCATACCCCGCCCGACCGGGTGCTGCCGCAGCTCTGACCAGGCAAACCGGGCGGCCGCGCCCCGCCGGTCAGGCCGAGTGGGTCGGCTCGAACTGGCCGCGCTCGCGGAAGCGGTAGAGATAGCCCGGAACGATCGACTGATATGCCGTCGGCGTGATCCCGAGGCCCTGCAGCGTGCGCCCCTCGCCCTCGGCAGCGGCGCTGACCACGCTGTCGCTCTTGAGCAGTTCCACCTGATCGACCGTCAGCAACGGCTTGGGCAGCACCTGAAGCACGCTCGCCTGCAGGCTCGCCAGCCAGAACGGCAGCGACACCGGCGCGCGGGTGCGGCCGGTGACCTTCAGGATATATTCCATCAACGTCCTGAAGCTGGCGACTCCCGGCCCGCCCAGCTCATAGGTGGCGCCGGCCCTGGCCTTGCCTTCGAGCGCGGCCACCAGCGCTGCGGCGACATCGCCGACATAGACAGGCTGGAACCTGGTATTGCCGCCACCCACCAGCGGGATGACCGGCAGAACCCGCGTCAGGCCGGCGAAGCGATTGAAGAAGTTGTCCTCCGGCCCGAAGATCAGCGAGGCGCGGAGAATCACGGCGCCGGGCACCGCCTGAAGCACCGCCTTCTCGCCATAGGCCTTGGAGGCGGCGTAATCGGAGGTGGCGCCTGCGCCGGCCGAAATCGACGACAGGTGCACGAGATTGGCGATCCCGGCCTTGGCCACAGCCTCCGCCACGGTGCGCGCGCCGGCCGCCTGCACGGCGGCGAAGGTGTTGCGGCCGCTCTCGCTCAGGATGCCGACAAGGTTGATGACCGCATCGGCGCCGGCGATCGCCCGCTCCACCGAGGCGCGGTTGCGGATATTGGCTTGCACCGGGTGAATCTGGCCGACGCCGCCGAGCGGCTGGAGATGACCGGCCAGATCGGGTCGGCGCACGGCAACGCGCACACGCCAGCCGCGCTGGGCCAGTGCCCGCACCAGATGCCGCCCCACAAACCCCGAACCGCCGAAAACCGTAACCAGCCCAGCCATTGATCCTGCTCCCGCATTGCCCATGCGCCTGTCCTGACGACCGTCCTAGTCAATCTCGCCCGCGCTGTACAGTAGCGGATGGTCGCGCCCTTCGCCGCTTTTTCCAATCAAGGCGATTGACAAGCCGATGAGAGGCAAACTATGAGCAGCGGCACGTGCCCAGGTGGCGGAATTGGTAGACGCGCTGGTTTCAGGTACCAGTGGTGAAAG
>ERZ1645187.3410-NODE-3410-length-13368-cov-9.882296_pt1 | contig 13368 bp, 11 predicted proteins | sample MGYA00575352_ERZ1645187 | MGnify/ENA primary metagenome ERZ1645187 (study PRJEB40837, sample SAMN11349314) | freshwater sediment metagenome | isolation source: river sediment | host: Sediment | place: India: Wazaribad , New Delhi | collected 2017-02-21 ...
TCCGCCACGGCCAGCATGGCCTGCACGTCCCCCGCCTTGAGTCCGTCCAGGATCGCGAACAAATAATCGTCGCCGACTGTGCCCAGCATGTCGCGCACGCCGGACTCCTCCACCTTGCCGGCGCCATGGGCGATGGCCTGGTCGAGCAGGGAAAGTGCGTCGCGCATGCTGCCGGCGGCAGCCTTGGCGATGTGGCGCAGGGCGGCCGGCTCGAAGGGCACGCCCTCCTCGCCCAGCACGTGGCTCAGGTGATCGACGATATGGCCGGGCGGCATCTGCTTGAGATTGAATTGCAGGCAGCGCGACAACACCGTCACGGGAATCTTCTGCGGGTCCGTTGTGGCGAGGATGAACTTGACGTGCTCGGGCGGCTCTTCCAGCGTCTTCAGCATGGCGTTGAAGGCGTGGCCGGTCAGCATGTGCACTTCGTCGATCATGTAGACCTTGTAGCGCCCGCGGGTCGGCGCGTAGGTCGCCTTTTCCAGCAGGCTGGTCATGTCCTCGACGCTGCGGTTCGAGGCGGCGTCCATCTCGACGTAATCGATGAAGCGTCCGGCGTCGATTTCCTGGCACGACGAACAGGTGCCGCAGGGCGTGGCGGTGATGCCGGGTTCGCAGTTGAGCGCCTTGGCGAGGATGCGCGCGATGGTCGTCTTGCCGACGCCGCGCGTGCCGGTGAACAGATACGCGTGATGCAAGCGCTGCTGCTCGAGCGCGTGCGTCAGCGCCCGCACGACGTGCTCCTGCCCCACCAGCGTGGCAAAGGACTTCGGGCGCCACTTGCGGGCCAGGACCTGATAGCTCATTCGCGTAGTTTAACAAAGCGAACGGGGCGCCCCATCCCGGGACGCCCCGCTCCGCCGAACGTTGGTAACTCAGTTATTGGCGGGCGGCGCCGGCGGCATGCCGCGTGCCGGCCCCATGGGCCCCATGCCGCCCATTCCACCCATGCCACCCATGCCTTGCATCGGTCCGCGACGCCCATGCATGCGCCCCGCTCCGCCCATCCTCGCCGCATGGATATCGGCGACCCGCTTCTGGTCGGCCGACAGGCTGTCGTACATCTGCTTGAAGGCGCCCTGCACCGACTCCATGGCCGCCAGGCGCTGCTTCATGGCCTCGGTCATGCGCGCCATGCGCTCGGGCGCGGCGAGGCTCAGATCCCGGGCGTTGTCGCGCATCGCCTGCATGCCCTTGCCCGCCTCGGCCTTGGCTTTCTCGGCGAACGCCTGCCACAGCGGCTCTTGCTGCGCCGTCAGCTTGAGATCGGCCTTCAGCCGGCCCAGGTACTGTTCGGCGCGCGCGCCCGGATCGGCTTTCATCCCGCGCATGCCGCCCATCATGCCCATGGGACCGTCGCAGTAGCCGCCGCCGGGCTGCGCCACCGCCCATGATCCGAGCCCCGCCAGACCGACGGCCGCCATGGCGAGGATGATTTTCTTGCTCGATTTCATTGCGCTCTCCTGTTGAGTTGATGCCTTGATGGCGTGCTCATTTCAGCGCTGGAAAGTAAGCCGGATGTTTCCCCGGGCTCCGCGTTTGTAAGCGGATGTTGCCACGGCGAAGTTTCATCGGCCGGTGAAACGAAATGAAGAGAAAGGGTGGCGAGCCTGACCCCCGGCACTTGAGGACATCGGCTGTGGCTGCTTCCTTCCGGACCTGACCAGATTCACCGCGCCACAATGCGGGGAGACCCGCCACGCGGCATTGTAACGCCGCATCGCCGACCTCGGGCCACCTAAAGTCGATTAAACCCAAACGAAGGCGGTCGGCATGTAAGGCGTTCTGCCCTACCCCAGGAGGAAGTCCCGGACGATGCGGATCTGGTCGGCATGCATCAGCATCGGGGCGTGGCCGACGTTGGGGATTTCGGCGACCCGCGCCCTCGGACCCCGCTCGGCCATTTGCCGCGCGGTTTCGGCGGTCAGCAAGTCGGATTGGACGCCCCGCACCAGCAGCGTCGGACAGCGAATCGCCTCGTAGAGCGGCCACAATTCGATATCCTTGCCCTCGCCCATCGCCGCCCGGAAGGGCTCGGCGATACCGGGATCGTAGGCCATCTCCCAGGCGCCGTCGGCCGCCTGCCGCAGCGCGTGCACGGTCAAGTGGCGCCATTCGGCATCGCTCAAGGCGCCGAAGGGTGCGGAAACCACGCGCAGGAATGCCTCGGCCTGCTCGATGGAGGCGAAGCGCGGCGCCTTGCCGACGTATTCGCCGATGCGCGCGATCGATGCCACCGTGATGACCGGGCCGACGTCGTTGAGCACCAGCCGGGAAACCGGCGTGTCCGGCTGGGCGGCGAGCGCCATGCCGATCAGCCCGCCCATCGATGTGCCGAGCCAGTGCACCGTGTCGGCATCGGCCCGGGCCAGCAGCGTCACCATGTCGGCGCAGTATTGGGGAATGGCGTAATGGGCCTTGTCGCGCAGCCAGGCGCTCCTGCCGCGGCCGACGACATCGGGGCAGACAACCCGGTATTCGCCGGCCAGCGCCTGCGCGAGGAAATCGAAATCGCGGCCGCAGCGTGTCAGCCCATGCACGCAGACCAGCACCCTGCGGTTCGCGGGGTCGCCCCATTCGACATAGGCCATGTCGTGCAGCCCCGCCGGGCTCAGGCATTGAACGGTTCTCTGGCGCATGTCCATTGCATCGCTCCTTTTTTGCGTCGCTCCTTCTCGAACAAGTCTATCAGCGGCCATGCCAGTAGCGGCGGCGCTCCCGCCGCTCGGCGGTGACCGAGATGTCGTCCCGGCCGAAGCGCAGGGTCAGCGCCCCCTCGGCGTCCGTGCGGCGTATCGCCACGCCTGACTTTTGCAGCCGCTCGACCACTTCCGGCGCCGGATGACCGAAGCGGTTGCGGTAGCCGGCCGACACCAAAGTCAGCCGTGGCGACACGCCAGCCAGGAATTCCGCGGACGAGGAGCTCCGACTGCCATGGTGCGGCGGCAGCAGCACGTCGGCGGCCAGCCAGTCGCCGTGCCGCCCCAGCAGCGCCGCCTCCTCCTTCGCCTCGATGTCGCCGGTCAGCAGCAGCGCGCCGCCGGGCGCCGACACCTTCAACACGCAGGAAAGCGCATTGCTCTTGCGCGCCGAGGCGTAATCCGCCTCGACCGGATGCAGCATCTCGAAGCGGACGCCGTCCCATTCCCAGGCCTCGCCATCCGCGCAGCGGCGGTGCGGCAAGGGCGTGGCCGCGAGCGGATGCGTCCGCGGCACCGAACTCAGCAGCAGGCCGGTCGGCACGGCATCGAGCACCGCCCCCGCGCCACCCTCGTGGTCCTTGTCCTGATGGCTCACCACCAACGCATCGAGCCTGCGAACGCCGATCGCGCGCAGAAAGGGAACAATGATGCGGTTCCCGCTGTCGGCATCGGCGGAAAATGCCGGGCCCGTGTCGTAGAGCAGGTCATGGCCTGCCGTCTGCACGTGCACCGCGAGGCCCTGGCCGACGTCGAGCATGCGCACGACAAGTTCACCCGGCGCCGGCCGTTCCACCGGCATCGTCACCAGCGGCACCAGCGCGACAGCGCCGACCCAGCGCGCCGGGAAGCCGCGCGGCAACAGCAGCCAGCCGACGCCCGCCAGGCCCAGGGCCACCGCCCAGGCCGGCGGCGCCTGCTGCTGCCAGACCGCCCAGCCGGAACTGGAAAGCCAGTGCAGCAACCTCATCAGCCATTCCGTGAGCCAATGCGCGAGCCAGAGCACGGGCTCGCCAAGAGGCAGGGACCCGATCAGTGCGAGCGGTGTGACAAGCAGGCTCACGACCGGGATTGCGATGGCGTTGGCGATGGGCGACACCAGCGAGAATTGCTGGAACAAGGCGAGCAGCGCGGGAACCATGCCGATGGTCACCGCCCACTGCGCCCGGCCCCAATGCGCCAGCCAATGCCCTTCGCCCAGCCGCCCGGCGCCGACGTAGAACAGCAGGCCCACGGCACCGAACGAGAGCCAGAAACCGGCGGCCAGCACCGCCCACGGATCGAGCAGCAACACCAGCAGCAAGGCCAGCGCCAGCACCCGGCTGACGGCCGTCGTGCGGCCGGTCCCCAGCGCCAGCGCCACCACCGCCAGCATGTAGAGCGTCCGTTGCGCCGGCACCGCGAAGCCGGCCAGCAGGCAGTAGATCAACGCGGAAAGAAAGCCCGCTGCGGCCGCCGCCTTCTGCGCCGGCAGGCGCAACATGAGCCAGGACGAGCGCCGCCACGCCAGGCCGGCCAGCCATGCCGCCAGCCCCGCGATCATGGTGACATGGAGCCCCGAGACGCTCAGCAAATGCGTGACGCCGGTGCGCGCGAACACCTGCCAAAGCGCCGGCTCGATGGCCCGCTGGTCGCCGATCGCCAGCGCCACCAGCACGCCCGCGTAGGGCGCGTCGCCGAGCGCGCTCTGGAAATGGCCGCGGACATTCTGGCGCCAGCGTTCGATCAGATAGCCCGGCGTCGCGACGAGACCGGCCAGCCGCTGGTTGCCATCGGCCTTGCGCACATAGCCTGTCGCCCGTATGCCGCGCTCGAACAGCCAGGCCTCCCAATCGAAGCCGTGCGGATTCATGTTGCCGTGCGGCCGCTTGAGCCGGACCGTCAGTTGCCAGCGCTCGCCGGCGCGGATGGCCGGCAGGGAATGGAACTCGTCATCGTCCTGCGGCCGCCAGCCACGGTACCAGGCGAGCGAGATGCGCGAGGGCACGACGAGGCTCGAATGCTCGACGTCGAAGTCGAAGCGCACGCCGTTCTCGAAGCGCTGCGGCAAGCCGGCGACGACGCCGACGATCTCGACATCCCGTCCTTCGTTGGCGGAAGGCAGTTCATCGGCAAGCCGATGCGTCGCCCATCCGCCAGCCCAGCAGAAGCCGATCAGCGCGGCGCCGGGAATCGCCAGCAGCGGCCGGCGCCACGCCCCGGCGAAAAACGCCGCGCCGAGGACGCCAGCGCCGGCGAGCAGCACGGCGCCGGGCAGCTCGGGCTGGAATTGCAGCGCGAGGATGCCGGCGGCGAAGGCAAGGATGGCGAGGCGCATGGCGAGGGCGATTAGAGCAGAAGCCGGTAGAATTCCCCAATGCGCAAGCGCTTGCGGAAACTCCTGCCGAACCACGACGCCGTCCGCAACAGTCGCTGGCTGGCCCCGTTCGAATCGACGCTGCTCCACCCCCGTCTCTGGCACCTCAACCGCCATTCGGCGGCGGGTGCCGTCGCCACCGGCCTGTTCTGCGGCCTGATTCCCGGGCCCTTCCAGATGCTCGGCGCGGCGATCGGCGCCGTGATCTTCAAGGTCAATCTGCCGCTGGCCCTGTTCTCCACGCTCTACACCAATCCGGTGACCATCGTGCCGCTCTATGTCGTCGCCTTCGCCATGGGCAAGTTCGCGCTGGGGCTGTTCGGCATGTCGGACGGCGCCATGTTCGTCGCGCCGCCGGAATACGGCGCCGCCGGCCTCGTCGCCTGGATCGAGGAACTGGGCGCCTGGATGGTCGAACTCGGCGAGCCGCTGATCGTCGGCCTGCTGCTGCTGGCCTCGACGCTCGCCGTCACGGGCTATCTGGCGACCCGCTTCGCCTACCGAATCCATCTTGTCCGCGCCTGGCGGCACCGCGCCGCCCGCCGCCATCCGCCGAGGAATTCCCCATGATGCCGCCCTACTGCCTGGTCAAGCCCTTCGTCTTCGCCCTCGACCCGGAAACCGCCCACGATCTGACGCTCGCGGGGCTCGCCACCCTGCAAAAGACCGGCGTGCTGCCCGCCTACCGGCCGCCGCGCGCCGCGCCGGTGAAGGTCATGGGGCTGGACTTTCCCAACCGCGTCGGCCTCGCCGCCGGGCTGGACAAGAACGGCGAAGTGATCGACGCGCTGGCCACCTGGGGCTTCGGCTTCATCGAGATCGGCACCGTCACGCCGCGCCCGCAGCCCGGCAATCCGCGCCCGCGGCTGTTCCGGCTGCCGGCGGCGCAAGGCATCATCAACCGCATGGGCTTCAACAACCGCGGCGTCGATGCCCTCGTCGCCAACGTCCGGGCCGCCAGGTACAAGGGCATCCTCGGCATCAACATCGGCAAGAATTTCGATACGCCGATCGAGAAGGCCGCCGACGACTACCTCGCCTGCCTGGACAAGGTCTATCCGCACGCCGGCTACGTCACGGTCAATATTTCCAGCCCGAACACCAAGAACCTGCGCCAGTTGCAGGGCGAATCCGAACTCGACGCCCTGCTCGGGGCGCTCAAGGCCCGGCAGCTCGAACTGGCCCAGCAGCACGGCCGCCACGTGCCCATGGCGCTGAAGATCGCGCCCGACCTCGACGAGGCGCAGATCGTCAATATCGCCGATGCGCTGCGCCGCCACCGCATCGACGGCGTCATCGCCACCAATACGACGCTGTCCAGGGAGGGCGTCGAGCACCTGAAACACGGCGACGAGGCGGGCGGGCTGTCCGGCGCGCCGCTGTTCGAGCGCTCGACCGGCGTGCTGCGACGGCTGACTTTGGCGCTGGCGGGAGAACTGCCCGTGATCGCCGCCGGCGGCATCGTCGACGGCGGGAAGGCGAAGGCGAAGCTCGATGCCGGCGCGGCGCTGGTGCAGATCTATTCGGGCATCGTGTTCAAGGGCCCCGGGCTGGTCGGCGAATGCATCGGCGCCACCGCCGGCCACGGCAAATAGGCGCGAGCAATTCATGGTTGTCTAATAAACCGCCAACGGCGATAATCCGCAACCGCCGTCCGGTCGGCGCCCGCTGACTGGAGGCTCAATCGCATATGGCCAGCTATCTTTTCATCGTTCTCGGCGCGGCGCTCGTCAATAACGTCGTGTTCGTCCGCATCCTCGGACTGTGCCCGTTCATGGGCGTCTCCAAGAAACTCGAGACCGCCATCGGCATGGGCTTCGCCACGACCTTCGTGCTGACGCTGGCCAGCGGCACCAGCTACTTCATCGACACCTGGCTGCTGGCGCCCTACGACCTGATCTACCTGCGCACGCTGGCTTTCATCGTCACCATCGCCTCCATCGTCCAGCTGACCGAACTGATCATCGAAAAGACCAGCCCCTTGCTGCATCAGGTGCTGGGTATCTACCTGCCCCTGATCACCACCAACTGCGCGGTGCTCGGCGTGCCGCTGCTCAACATCGGCATGCGCCACGACATGCTCGAATCGATGGTGTTCGGCCTCGGCGCGGCGGCGGGCTTCACGCTGGCCCTCGTTCTCTTCGCCGGCATCCGCGAGCGCCTGGAAGGCGCCGACGTGCCGGTGCATTTTCGCGGCACCGCGATCGCCATGATCACGGCCGGCATCATGAGCCTGGCTTTCCTGGGCTTCGCCGGCCTGGACAAGTACAAGTGATCACCGCCCTGCTCGTCATGGCGCTGGGCGCCGTGCTGCTCGGCGCGGCGCTCGGCTATGCCGCGGTCCGCTTCCGCGTCGAGGGCGATCCGCTGGTCGAGAAGATCGACGGCATCCTGCCCCAGACCCAGTGCGGCCAGTGCGGCTACCCCGGCTGCCGCCCCTATGCCCAGGCCATCGCCAACGGCGACGCCGACATCAACTGCTGCCCGCCGGGCGGCGAGGAAGGCATCCGCAAGCTGGCCGACCTGCTCGGCCGCGAGTTCAAGCCGCTGTCCGGCGAACACGGCATCGAGAAGCCGAAGAGCGTCGCCGTCATCGACGAAAACGTCTGCATCGGCTGCACGCTCTGCCTGCAAGCCTGCCCGGTCGATGCCATCGTCGGCGCCGCCAAGCAGATGCACACGGTCATCGCGCCGCAATGCACCGGCTGCGAACTGTGCGTGGCGCCCTGCCCGGTCGACTGCATCGCCATGGTGCCGATCGCGGAAACCATGGACAACTGGAAATGGAAGTACCCCGTGATCGAAATCAGGAAGGCGGCATGATGCGCCAACTGTTCGGCTTCCGGGGCGGCGTCAAGCCCGACAGCCACAAGAACGAATCGACCCGGCTGCCCGTGGCCAAGGCGCCCCTGCCGCCGTTGCTGACCGTGCCCCTGCGCCAGAATGCCGGGGCCTCGCCGCGCGTCACGGTCAAGGCCGGCGACCATGTCCTGAAGGGGCAGATGATCGCCGCGCCGGAAGACGGCCTGTCGGTGGCCCTGCACGCGCCGACCTCCGGCCATGTCCGCGCCATCGAGGCGCGCGCCATCGCCCATCCGTCGGGACTCACGGGCACCTGCGTCATCATCGAGCCGGACGGCGCCGAGCGCTGGGTGGAACTCGAACCCCTGGATGCCGGGCAGGCGTCGCCGGAGCAGTTGCGCCGCCGCCTGCGCGAATCCGGGCTGGTGGGCATGGGCGGCGCCGCCTTTCCCAGTTACGTCAAGGCGGCCGGCACGGGCATCGCCACCCTGATCATCAACGGCGCCGAGTGCGAACCCTGGATCACCTGCGACGACATGCTGATGCGCACGCGCGGCGAGGACATCGCGGGCGGCGCGATTCTGCTGCGCGAACTGCTCGGCGCCAGGAAGGTGCTGATCGGCATCGAGGACAACAAACCGGAAGCCATCGCGGCCATGCGGGCGGCCGCCGCCAGCGCCGGCTCGGGACTGGAAGTGGTCGCGGTGCCGACCCGCTATCCCGCCGGTGGCGAGAAGCAGCTGATTCGCGCGCTCACCGGCATCGAGGTTCCCTACGGCAAGCTGCCCTCGCACTTCGGCGTGCAGTGCTTCAACGTCGGCACCGCGGCGGCCGCCCACCGCGCGGTCAGCCGTGGCGAGCCGCTGATCTCGCGCCTGGTGACGCTGACCGGCAATGTCGCCGAGCCGCGCAACCACGAAGTCGCGATCGGCACGCCGGTGAACGAATTGATCGCCCTGGCCCGCCCGAAGGCGGACACCGACCGCTACCTGATGGGCGGACCGATGATGGGGTTCGCGCTGCCCGATCTGGCGGTGCCGGTGGCCAAGGCGACCAACTGCATCATCGCCGCCAGCCCGGCGCTGTTTCCGGCGCCCGCGCCGGAAATGCCCTGCATCCGCTGCGGCGCCTGCGCCCAGGCCTGCCCCGCCGAGCTGGCGCCTTACGAGCTGTACTGGTTCGCCCGCTCGCAAAACCTCGGCAAGTGCCAGGAGTATCACCTGTTCGACTGCATCGAGTGCGGCTGCTGTGCCTTCGTCTGCCCGTCGCGCATCCGCCTGGTCGATTATTACCGCTACGCCAAGTCGGCGATCCGCGCGCGCGAGAAGGACAAACTGGCGGCCGACCACGCGCGCGAACGCTATGAATTCCGTCTCGCCCGCGAGGAGCGCGAAAAACAGGAAAAAGCCGCCAAGCTCGCCGCCAAGGCCGCGGAAACCAAGGCCAAGCTGGCGCAGGCGCCGGCCAGTGGCGAAAGCGCTCCGGCGGGCGAGGGCGACGCCAAGAAGGCCCTGATCGAAGCCGCGATGGCCAAGGCCCGCGAACAGGCGGCGCCCGCCCTGAACACCGACGTGCAAAAGATGACGGCGGAGCAGCAGGCGCAGGTCGCGGCAGCCGAGGCGCGCCACGCCGCCGCCGCGACTGCCGCGACCGCCGAAACCGCCGCCGTCGCCAAGGACGCCTGACGCCGTGTTGAATTCCCCCTACATCACCAAGCCCGCGAGCGTCAGCGCCGTCATGTTCAAGGTGCTGGCCGCGCTGCTGCCCGGCATCGCGGCCTACGTCTGGTTCTTCGGCGCCGGCATCCTGTTGCAGATCGCCCTGGCCAGCGTCACCGCCCTGGCGGCCGAGGCCGCCGTGCTGGCGATGCGCGGCAAGCCGGTCGCCCTGTTCCTGAAGGACGGCAGCGCGCTGGTGACGGCCTGGCTGATCGCCCTCACCTTTCCCTCCATCGCGCCCTGGTGGCTGACCGTGCTCGGCGTCCTGGTGGCCATCGTGGTGGCCAAGCACCTCTACGGCGGCCTCGGGCAGAACCCCTTCAACCCGGCCATGGTCGCGTTCTGCGTCATGATCGTCGCCTATCCGCAGCTGATGTCGCAATGGCCGGCGGCGGGCTTCACCGACTTCGCCGCCGAGTTCCAGGCCATCTTCGGCGCCGACCGCCATCTCGACGCCATCGTCATGGCGACGCCGCTCGACGCCCTGCGCACCGTGCTGCGCCTTCCGGAAACGGTGGCCACGGTCGAGGGCGTCCTCGGCAGCAACGCCACGTTCGGCAACATCGGCGGCCGGGGCTGGGAATGGGTGGCGCTCGGCTATCTGGCCGGCGGGCTCTGGCTGATCCAGCAGGGCGTGATTTCCTGGCGCGTGCCGACCGCCTTCCTGGCCATGCTCGGCCTGGTCTCCGGCCTGTTCGCCTTCGTCGATGCCGCGCAATACGCCGGCCCCAGCTTCCACTTGTTCACCGGCGGCGCCATGCTCGGCGCCTTCTTCATCGCCACCGATCCGGTATCCGGCGCCACCACGGCGCGGGGGCAGCTCATCTTCGCCGCCGGCATCGCGCTGCTGACCTGGATCATCCGCACCTTCGGCGCCTATCCCGACGGCATCGCCTTCGCGACGCTGCTGATGAACATCTGCGTGCCGCTGATCGACATGGGCACGCAGCGGCCGGTGTTCGGCCGCAAGAAGGGCGGGACCACCGACACCCGACAGCCATGAGCGATCCCCAGGACAGCCCGCCTCTCGCCGACACGCCGCCCGCACCCGGCGAAGCGCCCCGCGAACCGGGCGCGGTGAAGGTTTCGCTGCGCACGGCAACGGTGTTGCTGCTGTTCACCATCGTCTTCACCGCGCTGATGGCCTACACCCACGACGCGACCAAGCCGATCCTCGACGCCAGCGCCCAGGCGCAAAAGCTCAAGCTGATCGGGGAAGTCCTGCCGCCCGGGCTTTACGACAACGACCTGCTCGCCGATACCGTGATGCTGCCGGCCACGCCGGCCCTCGGACTGGAGGAGCCCAGCCCGGCCTACCGCGCCCGCAAGGGCGGCGAGCCCGTCGCCCTCGTGTTCGAGGCGGGCGCCAACGACGGCTATTCGGGCCGGATCGGCCTGGTGCTGGCGGTGCTGGCCGACGGCCGCCTGCGCGCCGTGCGCGTCTCGCAACACAAGGAAACGCCGGGGCTGGGCGATTACATCGATCCGAAGAAGGACAAGAACAAGGCCCAGCCGTGGATCGACCAGTTCAATGGCTATGGCTACGACCTGGCGCTGGGCGGACACTGGAAGGTGAAGAAGGACGGCGGCCGGTTCGACGCCCGCGCCGGCGCCACCATTTCGGCGCGCGCCGTCACCAATGCCTCGGGCAAGGCCCTGGTCTGGGTCGCCGAGCGGCGCACGGCGCTGTTCGATCTGCCGGCCGGCGCCACGTTACAGGAGAAAGCGCCATGAACGCCTATCGCGAAATCACCCACAACGGCCTGTGGAAGCAGAATGCGGTGCTCGGCCAGATGCTCGGCCTGTGCTCGCTGCTGGCCATCAGCAACACCGCCGTCAACGCGATCAGCCTGGGGCTCGCCACCATCCTGGTCATGGGCATGGCCAGCCTGATCGTCTCGACGCTGCGCGGGCTCATCCCCTATGAGATCCGCATTCCGGTCTTCATCCTGATCATCGCCGCGCTGGTGACCGTGGTGGACATGACCATGAACGCCTGGCTGCACGAGTTGTACCTGGTGCTGGGCATCTTCATTCCGCTGATCGTCGTCAACTGCATCGTGCTCGCCCGGGTCGAGGCCTTCGCCGCCAAGAATCCGCCCGGCGCCGCCGCCTTCGACGGCGTGATGATGGGGATCGGCTTCGTCTGGGTCATCGGCCTGCTCGGCGCCATCCGCGAGTTCGTCGGCCAGGGCACGCTCTTCTCCGGCATCGACATGGTGATTCCCGGCCTCAGTGCCATCCAGGTTCTGCCGGAGGATTATCCGGGCTTCCTGATCGCCATCCTGCCGCCGGGCGCGTTCTTCGTGCTCGGCCTGATGATCGCCGGGCGCAACTGGCTCGATGCCCGCGCCAACGAGCGCGCGCGGCAACGCCTGCTGCTCGCCGGGCAGTCGTCGCGCGCCTGATCGGCGGCGGGCGGGACGGCTACAATGCCGTCATGATCACGCCCATCCTGCGCAGCCCCGCCCTGCGCGCCGTCGAGACGCGCCACGCCGGCGCCGAGCCGCCCTTGATGGCGCGCGCCGGCGCCGCCCTGGCCGCCGAAATCGCGCGCTCGCTGCCCGATGCCGAAGCGCCGCTGCTGATCGTCGCCGGCCCCGGCAACAATGGCGGCGACGCGCTGGTGGCGGCGCGCCTGCTGATGGAACGAGGCGTGGCCCCGGCGGTTGTCCTCGCCGGCGATCCCCTGCGCCTGCCGCCCGACGCCCGGGCGGCGCTGGATGCCTGGCGGGCCGTCGGCGGCGAGATCCTGGACGAGATTCCGGAGCGCCGCTGGGCGCTCGCGGTGGACGGCCTGTTCGGCATCGGCCTGACCCGGCCGGTCGAGGGCCGGGCCGCCGAACTGATCGACCGCATCAACCGGCTGGGCTGCCCCATCCTGGCGGTCGACGTGCCCAGCGGGCTATGCGCCGACACCGGCCGCGTGCTCGGCGTCGCGGTCGGCGCCTCGCGAACACTGACTTTCATCGCCGGCAAGCCCGGCCTGTACACGCTGGACGGCCCCGATCATTGCGGCGAGGTCGGCATCGACACGCTCGGCCTCGCCATCGACGATCCCGAAGGATGCCTGATCGCCCCGGCGCTGTTCCAGACGCACTTGCGGCCGCGGCCGCGCAACAGCCACAAGGGCAGCTTCGGCAGCGCCGGCATCGTCGGCGGCGCGCCCGGCATGGCCGGCGCCGCCTTGCTGGCCGCACGGGCGGCGCTCGGGCTCGGCGCCGGCAGGGTGTACGTCGGCATGATCGAGGCATTGCCGGTCGACCCCATGCAGCCGGAATTGATGCTGCGCACGCCCGGCGACACGCTCGGCCTGGCGACGGCGCTGGCCGTCGGCCCCGGCTTGGGCGACTCCGCCCAGGCGCTCGCGCAACTGCGCCATGCGATCGCCGCACCGCTGCCGCTGGTGCTGGACGCCGACGCGCTGAACCTGCTGGCCGCGCATCCCGTGCTCTTCGCCAAAGTCAGCCGTCGCGGCACGCCGACCATATTGACGCCCCACCCGGCCGAAGCCGCGCGCCTGCTCGGAACGAGCACCGAGGCCGTGCAGGCGGACCGTGTCGCCGCCGCGCTGGCCCTGGCCGGGCGCAGCCAGGCCCTGGTGGCGCTCAAGGGCTGCGGCACCATCGTCGCGCGGCCCGATGGCAGCTGGCACGTCAATGCCTCGGGCCACCCCGGCCTCGTGTCCCGTCGCGCGGAAGATGGGACAGGCCACCTGGCAGAACCCGCAACGGTTGCAGCGGGCGATCTCGTCGTAACGTTCTTCAATGCTCATCTAATCTCTTATCTCTTG
>ERZ1645187.3412-NODE-3412-length-13361-cov-43.042237_pt1 | contig 13361 bp, 13 predicted proteins | sample MGYA00575352_ERZ1645187 | MGnify/ENA primary metagenome ERZ1645187 (study PRJEB40837, sample SAMN11349314) | freshwater sediment metagenome | isolation source: river sediment | host: Sediment | place: India: Wazaribad , New Delhi | collected 2017-02-21 ...
GTCATGGCGGCTCCGTGTATCAGGATGTGCTGATGTGCCGATTCTACTGCCTGTTACGGTCGACGCCGAAAAATGACGAAAATTGCACTTGTCGGAGCCCGCTGGGGTGCTTGAAATCCGTACTGGCGAACAGCGGAGTCTGGGTATATTGTTGAATTTGGAAAAAACAGCGGTATAAATCTCCGCTTTCCTGCTCAAGGGATAGGTGGGGCATCCTCGCAGTAAATTCAGCTACAGCCATTGCGGATCTGGAGATCAACGAGCGTGATCGAGATTTTTGGCTTTCTGCAGGAATTAAGCGAATCCGTCGAAGTCTTCAAGAAAGACATCGAGATTCGGTACGACTGGGTTCCAGTCGTGGTGTTCACGTTGTTCACCTTCATGAATTCAATACGAATCTTTGCCTATGTTCCGCAGCTTCTGAAAGTTACCGAAGACAAAAACGGGGCATCGGCCATTTCGTATAGCACCTGGACGCTGTTTTTCCTATCCCACCTGACGACGGTTGCCTTTGCGATTTTTTATGTAGGCGACCTGGTCATGGCCTTGATATTTTCCGGCAATGCGCTGGCGTGCTTCGCAATTCTGCTGGCGACCTTCGTCAAGCGCAGAAAGCACGCCGCCGGTTTACGCAGCCCGCAGTGAGTTTGCCAATCAGCCCGGCAGCGGCTCGAACAGCGCGGCGAGGTCGTCGCTGCCGAACTTGAGGTCGACGCCGCGATCTTCGGAGAGGATGCCGGCGGCGAGTTCGGCCTTTCTTTCCTGCAGGGCGAGGATCTTTTCCTCGATACTGCCGCCGACGATCAGCTTGTACACGAAAACCGGCTTGTCCTGCCCGAGGCGGTGGGCGCGGTCGGTGGCCTGGTTTTCGACCGCCGGGTTCCACCACGGGTCGTAGTGGATGACGGTGTCGGCGGCGGTCAGGTTGAGGCCGACGCCGCCGGCTTTCAGGCTGATCAGGAAGACCGGCACGTCGCCGTTCTGGAAGCGGGCGACCGGCACTTCGCGGTCGGCGGTGGAGCCGGTGAGCAGCGCGTAGTCGATGCCGACGGCGGTCAGTTCTTCTTCGATCAGCGCCAGCATGCTGGTGAATTGCGAGAAGACGAGGATGCGCCGGCCTTCGTCGACCAGCTCCGGCAGCATCGCCATCAACAGGTCGAGCTTGGCGCGTTCCTTGACCTTGCGGGCACTGCCGGCCTTGACCAGGCGCGGGTCGCAGCAGACCTGGCGCAGCTTGAGCAGGGCGTCGAGGATGACGATCTGGCTGCGGTTGAAGCCGCGACTGGCGATTTCGTCGCGCACCTTGACGTCCATCGCCGCGCGCACCGTTTCGTAGAGGTCGCGCTGTGCGCCTTCGAGTTCGACGCTGCGCACGATGATGGTCTTCGGCGGCAGTTCCTGCGCCACATCTTCCTTCTTGCGGCGCAGGATGAAGGGGCGAATGCGGCGCGCCAGCAGGTCGCGGCGCTGGCGGTCGTTCTGCTTCTCGATCGGCGTCCGCCAGTGTTTGACGAATTGCCGGTTGGCGCCGAGAAAGCCGGGCAGCAGGAAATCGAACTGGCTCCACAACTCGCCGAGATGGTTTTCCAGCGGCGTACCGGTCAGGCACAGGCGGTGGCGCGCGTCGATCTTGCGCACGGCTTCGGCGCCCTGGCTCTGGGCATTCTTGACGGTCTGCGCCTCGTCGAGGATCAGCAGGTGGTAGCTGTGCTGCATCAGTTCGTCGGCATCGCGCCAGAGCAGCGGGTAGGTGGTGAGCACGACGTCGTTGGCGGCGATTTCGGAAAAGCGGCTCTTGCGCTCGGGCCCATGCAGCGAGAGCACCCGGAGATCGGGGGCGAAGCGCGCGGCTTCGTGCTTCCAGTTGAAGATCAGCGAGGTCGGAAGGACGATCAGCGCCGGTTTGTCGAGGCGCCCGGCTTCCTTTTCCAGCAGCAGGTGGGCCAGCGTCTGCGCCGTTTTGCCGAGGCCCATGTCGTCGGCGAGGATGCCGGAGAGATTCTGTGCGCGCAGGAATTGCAGCCAGGCCAGGCCTTCCTTCTGGTAGTCGCGCAATTCGAGACGCAGGCCGGCCGGCGAATCGATGCTGGTGATGCCCTGGGCAGCGCGCAACTGGTCGGCCAGCGCCAGCATGTCGCCGTGGCCTTTGAACTGCCAGCGGCTGGTGTCGGTGAGTTCCGAGAGACGCGGTGCGTCGAAGCGCGAGACGCGCAGGGTGTCGCCGCCGGAAAAGCCGTCGAAGAGGTCGATCAGCGTCGCCGCCAGCGGCTTGATGCGGCTGGCCGGCACGCGAATGCGCTGGCGCAGCGGGGTTTGCAGTTCGATGGGTTCGTCGTCGGCAATGGCTTCGATCTGCGCGCTATCGAGCCAGCGTGCGTCGCGGCGGAACAGCGCGGCGAGCAGCGGGGCCAGCGCCAGACGCTCGCCATCGACGATGATGCCCATGTCGAGCGCGAACCAGCCGTTATCGGATTCGACGAGATCGGCTTCCCAGCCGTCGACTTCGAGCAGATGGTGGCGAAAATCTTCCGGGTATTCGACCTGCCAGCCGGCGGCGTGCAGTGCTTCGCGGCCCTCCTGCATGAAGGCGGTCCACGCGCTTTCGCTGGCCAGGCCGTAGATGCCTTCCGGCGGGCGGCCGAAGGTGTCGAGCGTGTGCGAAGGCACCTTTTCGAAGCCGGTTGCGGTCAACGCCTGCAAAGCACGCATTTCCGCATCGGGCCGCCGTTTGAGGTGCACCGTTTCGCCCTCGGGCAGCGTTACGAATTCATGGCGCTCGTCGGGGCGCACGTCGACATCGGCGTAGCGGAACAGCGGTCGCGCGACATCGAAAAAATCGCCGGCGAAGCTGGCGCCATAACCGCGCCACGCGCGATTACCGTGGGTCGGCACGGTGTCGAGCTGCAAAATCGGCTGCAAGGGCACGTCGACCGTGCGCAGGCGCGTCGTCGCGTCTTCGGTCGGCTTGGGCAGCTCGGGCGCCAGTTCGTCCAGCGTCTGGGCGACGACGGCGGCTTCCTTGGCCGACAGCGGCGGCAGGCTGAACAGGCGGCCGATCACCGCCGGGTTGCCGGCGACTTCGAGCGGGCCGGCTTCGCCCTCGGCGAGGTCGACGTACCACGGCGGCTGCACCGGCACGATCAAGGCCGCCGCCGGCTGCGCAAGCAGCAGCGGTCGCTGCATGCCGCGCGCGTCGACGCGCCAGCCGACGCTGGCCGGGCGCGGCGCGCCCTCATTCAAGGGCAGGCCATCGCCGTTGTCTACGTAGAAACGGCCGCTCTCGATCAGGCGTTGCAGGGTTTCGGCACCGTGCTTGGGGCCGAGGCCGAAGGCGCGCAGGCCGGTTTCATGCAGGCGGTCGGCCCACAGCGGGCGCAGGATGCCGAGGTCGGTCTCGCTGACGAATTGCGGCGGATTGACCAGCGCGCGCTCGACGTTCCACCACTCTTCGGCGCTGTCGGGGAATTTGCCCTTGGCGATCTCGATGCCGAAATGGCGCTGGTCGGGTGTCCATTTGAGCATGTAAAACAACTGCTGGCGGACGCCGGACGGCCGCGCCTTCTTCTTGGCGACGGCAATCGAGGCGCGGCGCAGGTCTTCCACCCAGGACAGCACGCCGGGGCTGACGCGGTCGGGCGTGCTGCGCTCTTCGAGCGCGCGCAGCAGCATTGCCGCGACATGCTTGCAGTGGCTGCCGACCGGGCAGGTGCAGGTGCTGGCCAGCGTCTGGGCGCCTTGCTTGCCGGTCACCAGCTTGGCCATCGCCAGGTAGGGCTTGCGCGCGCTGCCGGGAACGACGGCGCGGATGAATTCCGGCGCAACTTCCAGATCCTGCACGACTTCGACGTAGGAACGCGCCTTGTCCAGTTCGCGTTGGCCCAGCCAGTCGCGCAGATGCTTCTCCGTATAGGAGTCGAGGGTCGGTGGCAACATGGGCGGGTCAGGTCACCAGCAGGCCGATCACGGCCGCCAGCAGTAGCGCGATGATCGCCAGCCAGCGGTTTTGCTGCTGCTGCGAGGCTATCAGGCGTTCAAACAAGGGTTGCAGGTCGGCCGCCGGCTCGCGCGCCAGCGATTGATGCACCAGGCGCGGCAGTTGCGGCAGCGTGCGCGCCAGATAGGGCGCTTCCTGCTTGAAGGTGCGGATCAGCCCGCGCCAGCCGACCTGTTCGCTCATCCAGCGTTCGAGGAAAGGTTTGGCGGTCGTCCATAGGTCGAGTTCGGGGTCGAGCTGGCGGCCGAGGCCTTCGATGTTGAGCAGCGTCTTCTGCAACATCACCAGTTGCGGCTGAATCTCGACATTGAAACGGCGCGAGGTCTGGAACAGCCGCAGCAGCACCTTGCCGAAGGAGATGTCTTTCAGCGGGCGGTCGAAGATCGGCTCGCAGACGGCGCGGATGGCCGCCTCGAACTCGTCGACCCGGGTATCCTTGGGCGCCCAGCCGGATTCGATGTGCGCTTCGGCGACGCGCTTGTAGTCGCGGCGGAAGAAGGCAAGGAAATTCTGCGCCAGGTAATTCTTGTCGGAATCGGTCAGCGTGCCGACGATGCCGAAATCGAGCGCGATGTAACGGCCGTCCGGGGCGACGAAGATGTTGCCGGGGTGCATGTCGGCATGGAAAAAACCGTCGCGGAAGACCTGGGTGAAGAAAATCTCGACCCCGGCGGCGGAAAGCCGCGAAAGATCGATGCCATCGGCGCGCAACTTGTCGATCTGCGAGATCGGCGTGCCCTGCATGCGCTCCATGACCATCACGGTCGAGGTGCACCAGTCCCAGTGAATTTCGGGAACGATCAGCAGCGACGAATCGACGAAATTGCGCCGCAACTGCGAGGCATTGGCCGCCTCGCGCATCAGATCCAGTTCGTCGCGCAGATATTTGGCGAACTCGGCGACTACCTCGCGCGGTTTCAGGCGCTTGCCGTCCGACCACAGCTTTTCCAGCAGCATGGCGAAGCTGTCCATCAGCGCCAGATCGTGCTCGATCACCGACAGCATGTTGGGGCGTAGAATCTTCACCGCCACTTCGTGGCTGCCGTCTTCTTCCTTGAGGCGCGCGAAATGCACCTGGGCAATCGACGCTGAGGCCACCGGCTGCGGGTCGAATTCGGCGAACACTTCGCTCGCCGGGCGGCCGTAGGCCTTTTCAATCTCGGCCAGCGCCAGATGCGAGTCGAAAGGCGGCACGCGATCCTGCAACTTGGCCAGCTCGTCGGCAATATCGGTCGGCATCAGGTCGCGCCGGGTCGACAACACCTGGCCGAACTTGACGAAAATCGGCCCCAGCGCCTCCAGCGCCAGGCGCAGGCGCACCGCGCGCGGCGCCGACAGATCGCGCCAGAACTGCAGCGCGTTCGCCAGGCGCACCAGACGACCGCTCGGCTCGTGTTCGAGCACCATTTCGTCGAGGCCGTAGCGGCTGGCGACGGAGGCGATCTTGAGCAAACGGAAAATGCGCATGGGCAACGGGGGCGGACTGGCCGGGAAAGTCAAACGGGCATGTTAACACGCAGCCGGAGGATTGACCTGCGCAACGTGGTTTCTTTGCGCTACACGTTGCCAGTGTTTTATGGTTCGAGAGGGCGCTTCTCGTCTTGTACCGGGCTTGCGCTTATTGGTTTGGCATTGGCCGGCAAGCTGGCTGCCATTGGGTCAAGCGCTCGCGATAGGGCTTGTCGTTATCTGGATTATCTTCATAAGGCTGAGCACATCAAAGATGCTGACGGCGTATGGGGCAAGGCTGTTGCGGTTGACCGGGAAAAAGCGGGCAAAACGGAATGCCACTATCGAAGCCGCGCCGGTGCGGAGCGCACGCCAACACCGCCGACCTGCACCCCACCCCGCCAATTTTGATTTTTGCCCTTTTTTCGGGGTCGACCGCAACAGGGGGCGCCTGACGCATCCCAAACCCGTCTTTTGCCATGCAAATCGACTGAGCAATGAAGTCACTCGACATGCATTCGTTCCACCACTATGCTTTGGTCCTTGTAATCAATCGCCTCGCAAACCATGTGCAAGCCAGCTTGTTGGCGAATTCCAATCGGTGACGTAATTCCCGGAAAAATATCGCCATGCAGTCGCACCTCATAACCACGCAATGCCATAAGCCAGGCGGTTTTCAAGGCGCTGTGTTTGCCGGCTGATACATCAAAAACGCCGTTTGCATCACGTTAGCCGTCATAACCCTCAACGATCGGAGTCAGCATGAAAATTACAGTCGAAACCGAAGTTTTAGCACCACCCAAGAAAGTCTGGGATGCTTGGGTAACGCCGGATCACATAACAAAATGGAACTATGCGATTGATGAGTGGTGCTGCCCCTTGGCGGAATTGGATTTGAGAGTCGGGGGCAAATTCAAGTACCGCATGGAGGCAAAAGACGGATCAGTTGGTTTTGATTTCGAAGGGGTCTTCATCAAGGTTGCGCCACAACAATCGTTGCACTTTGAGCTCGGGGACAAAAGAATCGTAACGACCGAGTTCACGCAAACCACGAATGGGACGAGGGTAGCCGAAACATTTGATGCAGAGGATGAAAATTCTGCAGAACAACAGAGGCAAGGCTGGCAAAGTATCCTCAACAACTTTAAGAAGTATGTCGAAGACCAGAACGGCTAAAAATTCGTTCCAGCGGACGCGCTAAAGCGCGCCACTGAACTCAAATGTTGGGCATCATGACCCAAGGAACGCGCAGCTCATCACATGGGGCTTGATACGGTTGAACTTGTACTCGCCGTCGAAGAAATCTTTGGAATAGAGATTTCGGATGATGTAGCTGCAAGCTTGTTTACCGTAGGCGAGCTGCACGAGTTTATCGTTGCCGAGCTAACCCGGCTTGAGCGACCCGATGTAAATCGGGACATCGTGTTCGACCTGCTCAGAAATATCATTTGCATACAACTTGCGGTAGAACCCAAAGACGTAGTCCCTTCCGCTCGGTTTATTCAGGACCTCCATGCAGACTAGATTGCCGTCGCCGCAGACGCCCAACAATACAATCCACCAGACCGCCGGCGATTTTCAACGTCAGGGCTCACCAACCCCAGCAGCATCTCCGATTTACCACTTACCAAGGAAGCGCCCATGACTTCACAGCTCAGCGGGAACGGTGTTTGCTCAACGAGCCGCCTCTTCCCATTCACGCCAACGGAAATCTTCGCCGCGTTTATCGATGCTGATTGGCTCGCTACCTGGTGGGGGCCGGACGGTTTCAGCAATACTTTTGAGATATTTGAGTTCAAGGCCCAAGGTCGGTGGAAGTTTGTAATGCACGGGCCGGATGGCAAGGACTACCCAAACGACTGCGTCTTTCTCGAAGCGTCGCCACAAAAGATCGTCATCCGGCACGTCTCGCCGCCAAACTTCACGCTGACCATAACGCTGAACGAAGCCGATGGACAAACCAATCTGGAATGGCATCAAGCCTTCGACGATCCAGGCTTGGCGGAGAGCCTGGCCCACGTCATCGTTCCTGCGAACGAACAAAACCTGAATCGCCTCCACATGGCGCTCTTGGATGCGGCAAAGAGCCAAAGGGGCATTTAGTTTTCCGGGCCAATAACCATCCTGTTTAGAATATTCCTCGCGTTTCAACCATTGGCATAGGGAAAACATGGGCTACGAAAACCTGGTTGTTGGGGCTGCGGGGGTGGTCGAACATGTCGGCGTTGTGGTGCTTTTGTTCGGCGCGCTCCTTGCGGCGCTGGTCTTTGTGCGCCGACTGGTGGGCGGCACGGCTTTTCAGGAGGCCTACCATGCCTTGCGCGCCGATCTCGGTCGCGCCATCCTGCTCGGGCTGGAGTTGCTGGTGATCGCCGACATCATCGGCACCGTGGCCATCGAGCCGAATCTACAGAATCTCGGGGTGCTGGCGGTGATCGTGGCGATCAGGACGGTGCTCAGCTTCACGCTCGAACTGGAAGTCAGCGGACGCTGGCCCTGGCAGCGCGCCCAGGCGGTTGCCGAGACGACAAATCGCGCCTGACGGCATGTCGCTAAGCCACGGTTTTACGTTCGATTTAAAAAACCTGACTTACCGTAAGTGTTGAAAAAGCGGCAGCGACAGCAGTGTTCGTTTGACGATTGTATCCAATTGGGCACACTTGAGGTGCTGCTGGGCGGCGACAAGGCGAGCCAGAAACGTGACATCAAGCGAGCCATTGAAATGGCGCAAAAGTTACCCAAGGATTGAGACCATGACTAATTTCACACCATTTGACGTCGCCGATTATCTCGATAACGAAGAAACCGTTGCCGCCTATCTGACTGCCGCATTGGAAGACCCTGATCCCGATGCGTTTCTGGTGGCGGTAAAGGCGGTCGCCCGTGCTCGCGGAATGACGCAACTGGCAAAAGATTCCGGGTTGGGGCGTGAAAGTCTCTACAAGGCGCTCGCACCGGGCGCCAAGCCGCGCTATGAAACGGTGATGAAAGTGCTGCGGGCGCTTGGCGTGAATCTGCATGCCGAAATCCACCACGCCTGACGGAACATGCGGCTGTTTCAGTGGTTTGCATCTAACCCCCGGCCTTGTCGCTGCCAAGCGCATGATGGACGGCTGGTCAGTATGTCGTTGAGCCACGGTTTTCCGCCGGTCGCGGCGCCCGATGCCCGCGTGCTGATCCTCGGCAGCATGCCCGGTCAGGCTTCGTTGCAGGCTGGACAGTACTATGCCCACCAGCGCAACGCCTTCTGGCGCATCATGGGCGACCTGCTCGGTGCCGGGCCGGCACTGCCTTATGCGCAACGGCTGGACAAGCTGACGGCGGCGGGCATCGCGTTGTGGGATGTGATTGCCGCCTGCGAGCGGGCGGGCAGCCTTGATGCCGATATCGTCGGCAGCAGTGTGGCGGCCAACGATTTTGCCGCCTTTTTCGCCGTTCACCGCAACATTGCCCAGGTGTTCTTCAACGGGGCGGCGGCGGAAACGGCGTTTCGTCGGCGTGTATTGCCCGGCCTCTCCGCTTCGCACTTGCTGCTGACCCGTCTGCCATCGACCAGCCCGGCCCACGCGGCGCGCAGTTACGCCGACAAATTGGCCGCCTGGTCGGCGATTTTGCCTGCCGAATAATCAGGCATCGGCAGCGTATAATCGCCGCTTTGTAATCTCCGCTCCAGATCAATGGCCCACGATGTCAAATCACAGCTGACCGCCCTGCTGCAGCAGGCGCTGGCCAGTGTTGCGCCGACCGCGACCGATACCCCCATTCACCTCGAACGTCCGCGCGACCCGACGCATGGCGACTTTGCCACCAACCTGGCGATGCAACTGGCCAAGGCGCTGAAGAAGAACCCGCGCGAAATCGCCAATCAACTGCTGGCCGAGCTGCCGGTGTCGGTGCTGGTCGCCAAGGCGGAAATCGCCGGCGCCGGCTTCATCAATTTCACGCTCGATACGCGCGCCAAGATCGGCGTCGTCGGCGCCGTGCTCTACGATGGCGCCAACTACGGTCGTTCGTCGATGGGCGGCGGACACAAGGTGCAGGTCGAGTTCGTTTCGGCCAACCCGACCGGCCCGTTGCACGTTGGTCACGGGCGCGGTGCGGCTTACGGCGCTTCGCTGTCGAGTCTGCTGGCCTTTGCCGGCTGGGATGTGACGCGCGAGTATTACGTCAATGACGCCGGTCGCCAGATGGACATCCTCGGGCTGTCGACCTGGCTGCGCTACCTCGAACAACACGGCCAGGTTGTGCCTTTCCCGCCCAACGCCTACCAGGGCAGCTACGTGCGCGACATGGCGCAGCAAATGACGGTGGCCCACGCGGCCAAGTACGTCCGCGAGGCTGCCGCCGTGGTGGCTGGCACGCCAGGCCTGCCGGAAGCCGGTCGCGCCGACGACGAGGCCAAGCAGCAGCGCGAACTGCATCTCGATGCACTGATCGCCAAGGCCAAGGAACTGCTCGGCCCGGACTGGGAATACGTGCATCAGCACGCGCTGAACGAACAGCTGGCCGACTGCCGCGACGATCTGGAAGAATTCGGCGTGCATTTCGACGTCTGGTTCTCGGAAAAGGCGCTTTACGACACCGGTCTGGTCGCCCGTTGCGTCGCGCTGCTGGAGGAGAAGGGCCATATCTACGTGCAGAACGGCGCGAAGTGGTTCAAATCGACAGCTTTCGGCGACGAAAAGGATCGCGTCGTGCAGCGTGAAAACGGGTTGTTCACGTATTTTGCCTCCGACATCGCCTACCACCTGAACAAGTTCGAGCGCGGTTTCGACAAGGTCATCAACATCTGGGGCGCCGACCACCACGGCTACATTCCGCGCGTCACCGGCGCCATCAAGGCGCTCGATCTCAATGCCGACAAGCTGCAAGTGGCGTTGGTGCAGTTCGCGGTGCTTTACCGCAACGGCCAGAAGGCTTCGATGTCGACGCGTTCCGGCGAATTCGTCACGCTGCGCGAGTTGCGCGGCGAGGTCGGCAACGACGCCTGCCGCTTCTTCTATGCGCTGCGCAAGTCGGATCAGCACCTCGATTTCGACCTCGACCTGGCCAAGAGCCAGACCAACGAAAATCCGGTCTATTACATCCAGTACGCCCACGCCCGCATCTGCTCGGTGATCGCGCAGTGGGCCGGCGATCCCGTTACGCTGGCCGACGCCAACCTGGCGCTGCTCGCCAACCCGCGCGAACTGGCCATTGCCAACAAGCTGGCCGAGTTTCGCGATGTGATCGAAAACGGTGCCCGCGATCTGGCGCCGCACCTGATCGCCTTTTACCTCAAGGATCTGGCCGGTGAGTTCCACGGCTGGTATAACGCGGAACGCATGCTGGTCGACGATGCAGCGTTGCGCGATGCCCGTGTCGCGCTCGCTACCGCCGTGCGCCAGGTGATCCGCAACGGACTCGCCATTCTCGGCGTGAGTTGCCCGGAATCGATGTAAGGAAAGCCCATGACTCGCGATATGAAACCGCGCAAAAGCCAGCCGGCGAAGAAAAAATCCGGTGGCGGTACCCTGATCGGCATGTTCATCGGCCTTGTGCTCGGGGTCGTCGTGGCCGCGAGCGTGGTCTGGTACATGAATAAGTCGCCGCTGCCCTTCAACAAGACGGTGCAGATCCCGCAGCAGACCAAGCCGGAAGGCATGGCGGTCAACGGCAATGTGAGCGGCAACGGCAGCGCCAAACCGTCGGCGCACACCGGGCAGCCGGCGGAGCCGTTGACCCTGCCGGGCAAGCCGGGCGATCCGATTCCCGAGAAGCGCTTCCAGTTCTACGACATCCTGCCCGGCAAGTCCGATGCCGTGCCGGACAAGGCGGGCAAGCCCGAGGTCAAGAAGGAAGAGCCGAAGAAGGACGAAGCCAAGAAGGAAGAAAAGAAAGAGGAGCCGAAGAAGGAAGAGGTCAAGGAAAGCAAGACGCCGCTCTTCCTCCAGGCCGGTTCGTTCAGTACCGCGCAGGATGCCGACAATCAGAAGGCCAAGCTGGCGTTCATGGGCATCGAGGCGGTGATCCAGCAGGTGATGATCCAGGACAAGACTTTTTACCGCGTGCGCGTTGGCCCCTACACGCGCATCGACGAATTGAACAAAACCCGCGCCGAACTGGCCAAAAACGGCATCGACGCCCAACTCGCCAAAAGCAAGGAGTAACGCATGAAATCCCGTCGCCTTTTCTTCGGCACCATTTTTGCCCTTTTTTCGGCGTTGACCGCAACTGTCTCGTTGCCGGCGCTGGCCGCAGAACCCTACACGGCAATCTCGCCAGCCCAGCCGACCGACGATCCGGCGAAGATCGAAGTGCTCGAATTTTTCAGCTACGGCTGTCCGCATTGCAGCGATTTTCACCCGCTGCTTGCCAGTTGGGCTGCCAAGCAATCGGGCGACGTGGTGTTCAAACGGGTGCCTGTCAGCTTTGGGCGCGCCGCCTGGGCCAATGCGGCCAAGCTGTATTACACGCTGGAAGCGACCGGCGATCTGGCGAAGCTGGACGGCGACGTGTTCAAGGCCATCCACAGCGAGCGGGTCAATCTGTTCGACGAAAAGACCATCCTCGAATGGGTGACCAAGAAGGGTGTCGACCCGAAGAAATTCAGCGAAACCTTCAACTCCTTCGGCGTCATGAGCAAGGTCAAGCGCGGCGACCAGATGGCGCAGGCTTACAAGGTATCCGGCGTGCCGGCGATCTACGTCGATGGCAAATACGCGGTTGGCGGCGCCAATTTCGGCGAAGTGCTGGCCAATGCCGACAAGGCGATTGCCAAGGCGCGCAGCGAGAAGCCGGCCAAGAAATAATTGACGTTGAAAGTCTTCATCACGGGCGCCTCGTCGGGTATCGGCGAGGCGCTTGCCGTTTACTACGCCGCAAAGGGCGCGACCCTCGGGCTCGCCGCACGCCGGGCAGAGGCGCTTGAGGCGCTGAACCGGCGTCTCGGCGGCAATCACGCCTGCTACGCGCTCGATGTCGCCGACGCCCCGGCGCTACACGCGGCGGCCGGCGATTTCATCGTCCGCTGCGGCGTACCGGGCATCGTCATCGCCAGTGCCGGCGTGTCGGCCGGCACCCTGAGCGAGTACGAGGAAGACCTTGAGGCCTTCCGCCGGATCATGGACATCAACGTTTATGGCATGGCGGCGAGCTTTGCGCCCTTCATCAAGGCCATGCAGGCGGCCGGCGGCGACAGAAGGCTGGTCGGCCTCGCCTCGGTGGCCGGCATACGCGGCCTGCCGGGGGCGGAAGCCTATTCGGCCTCGAAGGCGGCGGCCATCGCCTACCTCGAAAGCCTGCGCCTCGAAATGCGCCCCTGCGGCATCAAGGTGGTGACCATTGCACCGGGGTATATCGAAACGCCGATGACTGCGGTCAACCCCTACAAAATGCCGTTTTTGCTGCCGGCGGATCAGGCCGCTGCGCGCTTCGCAGCCGCCATCGAGCGCGGTGTCAGTTATACCGTCATTCCCTGGCAGATGGGCGTCGTCGCCAAAATCCTGCGCACCCTGCCCAACTGGCTTTACGACCGCCTATTCACGAGCGCCCCGCGCAAGCCGCGCGGCTTGTTAAAATAGCCCGATGCCCGACCTCAAGATCAATGGCGAAGCCCGCCACTTTCCCGACCCGCTGACCGTCGCCGGCCTGATTGACCAGCTCGGCTACACGGGCAAGCGCATCGCCGTCGAACGCAACGGCGAAATTGTCCCGAAAAGCCAGCACGCCACGACCGCGCTCGCGGCGGGCGACCAACTCGAAATCGTCGTCGCCGTCGGCGGCGGCTGAACCGGAGAACACTCCATGCATCAACTGACTATCGCCGGCAAGGCGTACCGTTCCCGTTTACTGGTCGGCACCGGCAAGTACAAGGATTTCGCGGAGACGCGCGCCGCCATCGACGCCTCCGGCGCCGAAATCGTCACCGTCGCCGTGC
>ERZ1645187.3414-NODE-3414-length-13358-cov-90.502819_pt1 | contig 13358 bp, 10 predicted proteins | sample MGYA00575352_ERZ1645187 | MGnify/ENA primary metagenome ERZ1645187 (study PRJEB40837, sample SAMN11349314) | freshwater sediment metagenome | isolation source: river sediment | host: Sediment | place: India: Wazaribad , New Delhi | collected 2017-02-21 ...
CTGCGCACGATTCCCCTCTCGCGGTGCGATCACCGACCGTCATCCACCAATGTGGCCCCGAGAGCGCGACGATCCAAGAGGGTTGCGCGCACCTTCGCCACGATCGGGACGCGGGGCTGCCGAAAAGGCAGGGGCGCGCGCCCACGACCGTCTTCCTGCGGACTTGCAAATCCGCCGCCGATCGTCCATCCCGGGGCGGATCGTTCCAAGCGGAGAAGCGACATGTCAGAGGGCAAGAACAGCTGGACCTACGCCCGGTCCGGCGTCGACATCGAGGCCGGCAACGCGCTCGTCCGCCGCATCTCCCCGATGGCCAAGGCCACCTCGCGCATCGGCGCCGACACCCAGCTCGGCGGCTTCGGCGGTCTCTTCGACCTCAAGGCCTGCGGATACAGGGACCCGGTCCTGGTCGCCGCCAACGACGGCGTCGGCACCAAGCTGAAGATCTCGATCGAGACCGGCATCCACGACACCATCGGCATCGATCTCGTCGCCATGAGCGTCAACGATCTGATCGTCCAGGGCGCCGAGCCGCTGTTCTTCCTCGACTACTTCGCCACCGGCAAGCTCGACCTCGACGTCGCCGAGCGGGTCATCGCCTCGATCGCCCGCGGCTGCCAGATGGCCGGCTGCGCCCTGATCGGCGGCGAGACCGCCGAGATGCCCGACATGTACAAGGCCGACGACTACGATCTCGCCGGCTTCGCCGTCGGCGCGGTCGAGCGTGACGAGATCCTGCCGAAGAAGACGACCGCCCCCGGCGACGTCATCCTCGGCCTCGGCTCCTCCGGCGTCCATTCCAACGGCTATTCGCTGGTCCGCCGCCTCGTCCGCGAGGCCGGCCTCGACTGGAACGACGACGCGCCCTTCCAGCCCGGCACCTCGGTCGCCCGCGCCCTGCTCGAGCCGACCAAGATCTACGTCAAGCCGATCCTCGAGGTGATGCGCAAGCTCGGCGGCGTCAAGGCCATGGCCCACATCACCGGCGGCGGCTTCCTGGAGAACATCCCGCGCGTGCTGCCCGAGCTGTGCGTCGCCGAGATCGACCTCTACGCCTGCGCCGTGCCGCCGGTGTTCAAGTGGCTGGCGACGGTCGGCAACATCTCCGAGACCGAGATGCTGCGCACCTTCAACTGCGGCATCGGCATGGTGCTGATCGTCGAGGCCGACAAGGCCCACGACATCTCCGAGATGTTCCGCCACCTCGGCGAGACCTGCGTCACCCTCGGCTGGCTCCAGGACGGCTCCGGCCGCGACGCCGACGAGCACGGCAAGCGCGCCTGGGTCGACACCCGCGGCAAGCTCGACCTCACCTGGCCGCCGCGCGGTCGTCCGGCATGAGCGGGCGCGTCCGCGTCGGGATCCTCATTTCCGGCGGTGGCTCCAACATGGCCGCGCTGATCGCGGCGGCGCGTGATCCGGCCCATCCGGCCGAGATCGTCTGCGTGATCTCCAACCGGGCGGATGCCGGCGGCCTCGCCAAGGCCCGCGACGCCGGGGTGCCGCACGTCGTCGTCGTCGATCACAAGCGGTTCGCCGGCCGGGAGGACTTCGAGCGGGCGCTGCAGGCGGAGCTCGAGGCGGCGGATGTCGAGGTCGTGGCGCTCGCCGGCTTCATGCGGTTGCTCACCCCTTGGTTCATCGAGCGCTGGCGGGATCGGCTGATCAACATCCACCCTGCCCTGCTGCCCTCCTACAAGGGTCTCCACACTCACGCCCGGGCGCTCGCCGACGGGGTGAAGATCGCCGGCTGCACCGTGCATTTCGTACGTCCCGAGATGGACGTCGGGCCGATCATCGTCCAGGCGGCGGTGCCGGTGCTCGACGACGACACGCCCGACACGCTGGCGGCGCGGGTTCTGACCCAGGAGCACCGGATCTATCCGCTGGCGCTCGCCCGGGTGGCGAGCGGCGCGGCGGTGGTGGTGCGCGATGCCGAGGGCAACGAGGTGGTGAAGACCGCCGGCGTCGCGGCGACCGACGGGGCGTTGGTCTCGCCGGGGTGAGCGGAGGCCGAGCCCTCCCCTCACAGGATCAATCGATAGTCCAGGAACGCAACCTCCTCGCCGGGGGCGAGGCTGGTGCGTTCCTCCGACAACTCGACGAGCCCATCGGTTCGCGTCAGCGAGGTGACGACGCCGGCGCCGTCGACCGGGTACTTCACCGCCACCGGGCGGCCGTCGCGCAGCTCCAGCGAGACCCGGACGTATTCGCGCCGACCGGCCTTCTTCTTGTAGGCGAAGTCCGAGACCACCGTCTGCGGCACCACGGGGGACGCCGCCGTGCCGGCGAGCTTCGTCACCAGCGGGCGCAGCACGTGGGCCCAGGTGACGAAGACGGCGACCGGGTTGCCGGGCAGGCCGACGAAGGGGGTGCCGTCGATCACGCCCATCGCCACCGGCCGGCCCGGCTTGATGGCGAGGCGCCAGAAGACCAGCGAGCCGTGTTGCGCCAGCGCGGAGCGGACATGATCCTCCTCGCCGGTCGAGACGCCGCCGGAGGTGACGACGAGGTCGTGGTTGCTCGCCGCAGTGAGGATGCGGGCGGCGGTCTCGCCGACCTCGTCCTTCAGGATGCCGAGATCGGTGACGTCGCACCCGGCCCGGCGCAGCATCGCCATCAGCGAGAAGCGATTGGAATCGTAGAGCGAGGCGGGCGCCAGCGGCATGCCGGGCTCGAGGATCTCGTCGCCGGTCGAGAAGACCGCGACCCGCGGCCGGCGGCACACCTCGATCTCGGCGACGCCGAGGGCACCGAGGAGCGCCACTTCGCGCGGGCCGAGCCGCCGGCCGGCCGGCAGCGCCGGCGTCCCGCGGGCGATGTCCTCGCCCTTCGGCCGAGCGTTGGCGCCGGGCTTCAGGCCGGCGGGGAGAACGATGCGGCCGTCGTCGAGCAGGCGGACGTCCTCCTGCATGAAGACGGTGTCGCAGCCGACCGGCATCGGCGCGCCGGTGAAGATCCGCACCGCGGCGCCGGAGGCGGCCGCATGACCGGCGCCGTGGCCGGCAGCGATGCGGCCGGCGACGGAGAGGACGGTTTCGGAGCCCGGCGTCAGCGTGGCATGGGCGACGGCGTATCCGTCGACGGCGGAGTTGTCGAAGGCGGGCAGATCGATCGGCGCGGCGAGGTCACGGGCCAGCACCCGGCCGTCGGCCTCGACGAGAGAGACACGCTCGGTCTCGGCGACGGCGGGCACCCGATCGGCGACCAGCGCCAGCCCCTCTTCGATCCGCATCAGCTCCCCGCCGAAGGCGAAGGTGTCGTCGCTCAACTGGGCCATGGGTCCGTCCATTGGTTGGAGCCGTAGTCGCCTTTTCGATAACCGGTCGCAGAGCGAGCGTCGATAGGTTGATGGTGCGGAATTCGGACACGCACGGGCGGGCGCGAGCGTCCGGCACAGCGAGCGTAAGCGGCGCGCCCCGGCGGCGCGCGCGCCGCTCGGGCGGCGTTGGGGTGCTCCTATTTCGCCGGCGAACGAAATGCTCGTTTGCCCTCGCCGGCGGCCCGTGTCGGGCGACGCCCTCGGATCTGCTGCCGGTCCGATTCGCGGAGAGAGGCGGGCCACCGGTCGGTTCGACGCCACCCCCCTGCCCTGATGGATGCCGGAATGCTCGGAAATCCGAGAATTTCGACGGGGGGCAGCGGCGGCGATGGTGCCCGTCTCGTCGGCCCCGGCCGGGACGGTGGCCGGTCGCTCGGGCGCTGCCGGTCGGCGACACTGCCGCGCCGCACGGCATGAGCAGCCACGCAGCGAGCGTCGAAAGGCGGCCGATCGAGCGAAATAGTTGGTCGGCTATTATTCTCGAATGGGCCGCCGAAGGGGGCAGAATCGCTGCCCGGTGCCCGTCTGCGGCAGCGGTATCCCTGCCGGTCCTGGAATCACGTACCCTTCGGCGGGATGCCCGACGTGGCCGCCTGCCGGTCGCGGGCCGCTGGGGTCAGGCGGCGGCGACCACCCGTTCGACCCAGGCGACGATGTCCGTCGGTTCGGGGGTGAGCGCCCGCCAGTCGTCGCCGGCGAAGGCGCGCCAGGCGTCGAGCTGGGTCTCGCGCAGGGCGACGAGGGTCGGGATGTCGGCGCCGAGGGCCGCGGCGATCTCCTCGCGGACGCCGTGGCCGGCGGCCTCCTGCTTGGCGAACTTGCCGACGAAGACGAGATCGACGCCGTCCTCGATCGCCGCGAGGATCGCCATGCGGGCGCGGGTCAGGCCGTCCACGTCGAGGATGCAGCTGTCGGCGCCGGCGCCGAGCTCCTGCGAGATCGAGATCGAGGTGCCGCCGGCGATGTCGTCGAGCAGCATCTCGCGGCGGCCGTTGGCCATGATCTCGCCGTCGCGTGGTACCACGCCACCGAGCCTCAGCCCACCGCGGGCGGTCAGACGATCACGCACCGCAGCCAGGACCGGCTCGATCTCGAGCTCGCCGGAATAGACGATGGCGCCGAGGCGCGGGGTATCGGACGTCGCTGCTTCGGCCATGGGACTCGCTCGCGGACGGTGGCGTTCGGCCGCGACCCTAGCGCCGGTGAGCGGCGCGGTCGAGAGGGGCGAGGCCGCTCGCCGGCGAGCGGCGGCTCAGCGCAGGCCGTACTTGGCGATCAGGCGATAGGTGTTGCGCTCGGAGATGCCGAGGATGTCGGCGATCTCGGCGCGGCTGATGCCGGGGCGACGCAGCAGGTCGGCGAGATAGACCTTCTCGATCTCCTCGAGCGTCGGCGGGTTGGCGAAGCTCAGCGCGAACGTCTCCTTGCCCTTCGGGGTGCGGTCGACGACGAGGCCGAGTTCGGCGGCATGGATCAGCGGATCGACCCCCGAAAGCAGCACCGCGCGTTCGACCACGTTCTTCAGTTCGCGGATGTTGCCCGGCCAGGGATAGGCGCGGATGGCGGCGATCGCATCGGGCGCGAGGTGCTTCTCGACCGCGCGCTGGAAGTTGCGGTTGGCGACGAAGCTCTCTGCGATCGCCACGATGTCTTCGCCGCGCTCGCGCAGGGGCGGCACCGTGATGACGAAGCGGGAGAGGCGATAGTAGAGATCGGCGCGGAAGCGGCCAGCCTTGACCATGTCCGAGAGGTCGCGGTTGGTGGCGGCGACGAAGCGGACGTCGGCACGCAGATCCTTGGTGCCACCGAGGCGCCGGAAGGTGCCGCTCTCCAGGATGCGCAGCAACTTCGCCTGGATGGTCGGCGAGACCTCGCCGATTTCGTCGAGGAAGACGGTGCCGCCGTCGGCGACCTCGACGAGACCCTCCTTGCGCCGATCGGCGCCGGTGAAGGAGCCGCGCTCGTGGCCGAAGAGCTCGGATTCGAACAGGTTCTCCTGCAGCGTCGAACAATCGACGGCGACGAAGCTCTTCTCGGCGCGGTTCGAGGCGTCGTGGATCGATCGGGCGGAGAGTTCCTTGCCGACGCCGCTCTCGCCGAGGATCAGAACCGTCTGGTCGGTCGGGGCGACGACGTCGACGAGGCTGGTCGCCTTGCGGAAGGCCGGGCTCGATCCGACCATCTGGCCGCCGACGATCGAATGCAGCTTGTCCTTCCAGAACCGGCCGTCGCGCTGCAGCGAGATCCGTTCGAGGGCGCGGGTGATGGAGAGCTCCAGTTCCTCGGCGCGGATCGGCTTGGTGAGATAGTCTGTGGCGCCCGCCTTCAGCGCCTTCACCGCGTGGTCGATGGCGCCGTAGGCGGTCAGAACCACCACGGGACAGGCGTCCTTGAGGCCGGGCAGCACTGAGAGCCCGTCGGCGTCGGGCAGGCGCATGTCGAGGAGCACCAGCGCCGGCTCCTCCTCGCCGACGGCGCGCAGCGCATCCGCCCAACGCAACACGCCCTTGGCCGCATAGCCGGCCGCCTCGAGCTGGCGCACCAACAGGCGATTGAGCGTCGCGTCGTCTTCGACGACGAGAATGAGCTTTCGCCCGGAGGCGGCCGGAGCCGGCGTGTCAGAGAGCATCTTGGTGATCGGCATCTGGGAGACGTACGGTGAAGCGGGAACCATGTCCGAAGGTGCTGGCGCCGGCGATCGTGCCGCCGGCACGTTTGACGATGGCCCGACAGATTGCGAGGCCCAATCCGGTGCCGTGCACACCATCGGCGCGGCGGCTCCAGAAGGGAAGGAAGATTCGATCGAGGTCCTCCGGCCGGATGCCGACGCCGTCGTCGATGAGCGTGACGACCACGTCCGAGTCCTCGCGTCGGCCGACGACCGTCAGATTGCCACCCTCGGGCATGGCGTGGAAGGCATTCTGGGCGAGATTGGTGATCACCATGCGCATCTCGCTGTCGGGGGCGATGACCCGCAGCATCGGATCCATGTCGATCGTCACCACGACGTTCTTCGCCTCGGCCTCGAACGCGAGCAGCGACAGCACCTCACGAGTCACATCGGTGAGCGAGACGAGGTCTCCGGCGCCGGAAGACGGCGTCGACAGCTTGAGGAGGCTGCCGGTGATCTCGATGCAGCGCTCGATCTCCTGGTCGACGATGTGCAACGAGGTGACCGCATCCTCGCAATCGCCCGAAGCGATCCCACGCGAGGCGGCCTGCAGGCCGAGGCGGATCGAGGCGAGCGGGTTGCGGATCTCGTGGGCGACGCCGGTGGCGAGCTGGCCGATCTCGGAGAGCTTCTGCTCGTGGCTGACCTTGGCCATCTCCTCGAGGTCGCGGATCGCCTCGACGACGTAGAGGCGGATCCCCTCCCCCGTCGGCACCGCCATGGTGGCGGCGGCGACCTCGACGTGAATCTCCTCGTCCTCGCCGACCCGATGGAGATCGTTGAACTTGATCCGCTCGCCGACCGTGCGCAACTCCACCACCGGACAGGTGGCCAGCGTCGGGATGCAGGGCTCGCTGCGACGGTGGCTCGACGACCAGCAGGCCTGACCGACCACTTCCGTCGCCGATAGACCGGTCTGGGCGAGGTAGGCGCGATTGGCGCGGACCACGGTGTAGTCCTGATCGATGACTCGGATGCCGTCCGGGATGGCGTCGAGTGTCGCCTGCAGGATGTCCTCGCGCTCGCGAACCTGATCGAGGCTGAGCGCCAGACGCTCGGCCATGGCATCGAAGGTGCGACCGAGATCGGCGAGTTCGTCCTCCCCCCGCGGCGCGATGCGGGCGGAGAGGTCGCCGGCGGCGAGTGCCCGACTGGCCTGCCCCAGTTCGGCGACCGGTCGTAGGACCGTCGCACGCACCGTCCACCAGGTGCCGAAGACCAGGGCGAGGAGCACGACCGCGCCCGAGCCGGCGAGGACGGCGGCCGAATAGGCCGCCGACCGCCGCACACCCTCGGCGGCGTGATCGATGACCAGAATGCCGTTCACCGGATGCCCGGAGGTCGGCCCGTGGCACTGGTTGCAGGCTTCGCGATTGGAGACCGACTTGACGGCGCGCAGAACCTCGCGGTCGCCCTCGGAGACGAAGGTCGTCCCCATGCCCGCCATCGTGTCGAAGCCCTTGCAGTCATGACACAGGCCGCCGCCCGGAATGTCGAAGCGATGGCCGAGCCGGTCCGGCAGCGACGAGAACCGCACCTCGCCCTTGGGGTCGAGGATCATCACCGAGACGATGTCGTCCTGGCGGCCGAGCCGACCGACGATCTCCTGCAGCCCCTCGATGTCCCGCTTCAGCATGGCGTTCTCCAGACTGACCTGGAGCAGCATGCCGAGCTTCTCCGCCGCCTGGGTGCGCTCCGCCATCAGCGAACCGCGATAGAGCAGGACGAAGCCGCCGAGAAAGACGACCGACACCACCACCAGCTGGATCACCAGCGACGTGGCCAGACGCCCCACCAGACTTCGACCGAAGATGCGGCGCAGCGGCGCGATCACGGCTCGCCTCCCCTCGTGCGGTCCAACCGAGCGCACATCGAAGTGTCGCCCGATCGCCGATCGGGCATCGAAAGACACGGGTCTTCGCGTCGACCGAGAGCGTTGCGGATGGCAGCGCTATCGTCCGCCGACCAACGGCCGATGCCGGCCCGTCGACCTCGGTGGGAGCCGGAAGCAGCCGCGGATGCGGGCCGTCCGCGAGAGCGCACACCGGCCATGGCCGCCGCGGTCCAGGGCGCGACGACCACGGCCGGCGGCAGAGCGACCATCGCCGGTTCCGTCAGGGGCACGGCAGAACGCGATCCGATGACGCTATCCCTTCGTTCCACTGGCCGCAGCGCCGACGGCGCCGCGTGATTTCACCAACTCGGCTCCAGGCCGGGAACGTGGACCGGAGTGGCGCAGTTGGCCTCCGATCGCATCGACTCGGCCTCGATCCGCTTCTTCTCGGCCTCGATCGGCTCGACGACGATCCGTTCGCAACCCGGAACCGCCGCGAGACGGCTGCGAAGCGTGTCGAGATAGACCACGGTGACCTCGGCGACGGCTGCCCAGTAGGCGGTCCAGCAACGTGCGGTCACACCGTCGGCGAAGGCGCCGATCCAACGTAGAAGATGTCGATCGAGAAAACGAGCGGTATCGACGAGGGCGGCGGACTGATCCACCGCCTCCATCAGATGGGCGACGAAACCGAGCTGAACGACGAGGTGATCGTCCGGGCGCAGACGCCAGTTGGGGACTTCGAGCCCCCAGTGGCGATACCAGTCGCGCACGGCGAACATCGACTGTTGCGAGGTGAGCCCTTCGGGATCGATCCACGGCGATTCCGACGGATGAACCCGATGGGTGTGGGTCAGGTAGATCGCCGCATGATCCGCGGCGAGCTCGTCGAGACCCGAGGCCGTCGTCGACGTGAGTTCGGGCGACAAGGCGAGAACCAGGAAGTTCAACGCCTTCTCGCTGCGCTCGCCGTCGAGATGGAGCGCGAAGAGCCCATCCACGGCGGTCCGCCGCAGGGTTTCGATCAACTCCGCACCGGGCTCCCGATCGTGCAACAGCGCGAGGAGTCGGAGGTCCTGTGCGAACCCCCGACGAGCCTCGGCGTCGAAGCCGATCGTCTGCGACACCTCGCTGCCGTTCACTCGACGGCTCCCTTCGAATGCGCCACGAACACGATCGAGGGCTTGGTGAGCTCCGGATCGGCCATGTGTTTCACCTGCCGGACCACCTTGTCGGCGGGACCACGCGCCTTGGTGTCGTAGGTCCCTTCGGCCAGCTGGTCGATCGGCCCGACATCGAGCACCCGCATCATGCAGGCCATGACGCAGTAGGGCTTGCGGCCGGCATCGATCTCGTCGACGCACATGTTGCACTTGGCGACGACGTTGCGCTCCGGGATGAACTGCGGCGCACCGAAGGGGCAGGCCGCCTCACACCGCCGGCAGCCGATGCAGAGCGTCGAGTCGATGTCGACGATGCCGTCCTGCTTGCGCTTGAAGATCGCACCGGTCGGGCATGTCGGCAAGCACGCCGGTTCGGCGCAGTGGTTGCACGACATGTTGACCTTGTAGGCGAAGACCTCCGGGAAGGTTCCACCCTCGACATACATCACCCGGCGGAAGCGCGGTCCGGGAGGCAGACCGTTCTTGTCCTTGCAGGCGATCTCGCAGGCGCGACATCCGATGCAGTCGACGTTGTTGTGGATGAAGCCGAGCTGCACGTCCGGCACCACCGGCGTGTAGTGTTCGCGCTTCTTCTTGGCGGCCGCGTCCTTGATGGCCTGCTTCGTCTGTTGATCCATGTCCCCCTCCCGTCACTGATCGCGGCGGAAGACGGAGCTGCGCGACATCGCCAGCCTGTCCCAACCGGGTTTGTGGATGAGATCCGTCTTGCGGATGTTGCAGAGCACCGTGTTGTAGGCGAAGGCACCCGCCGGGCTCGGCTCGTCGAGGGTGAGGAAGTCGGGGTTGCCGGAGCGATCCACGCCCTTGTCGTCGAGGTCCATCCACGAGCCTTCGTGCAGCACGGCGACGCCGGGCATGCAGCGTTCGGTGACGTAGGCCGGAACCACGCACTTGCCGCGAGCGTTGAACACCTCGACCGTGTCGCCGGTCTTGATGCCGAGCTTCTTGGCGTCCGACGCGTTGATCGTCACCTCCTGCTCGTAGGTCTCACGCAGCCACGCGATGTTGTGGAAGATCGAGTGGGTGCGCCAACGCGGATGCGGGCTGATCAGATGGAACGGATGTTCCTTCGTCTTCGGGCTGTTGAGACTCTCCCAGGGCTCGATCCACTTCGGGATCGCGGGGATGTACTCGCCGTACTGGGTCTTCTTCCAATCGGTGATCTTGGCGAGGGTGGTCGAGAAGATCTCGATCTTGCCCGAAGGGGTGTTGAACGGAACGCCCTTCTCGATCTGGTCGCGGAAGGCCACCTGCGGCTTGTCGAAGACGAACTTGTAGACGCCGCGCTTCTTGAACTCGTCCCAGCTCATGGTGACGCCCTGGTGGGCCATCACCTTGCCCTCCCACCATTCGCGCAGGTAGGCCTCGTCGACGGCCGTGTCGTCGAAGAAGTAGGCGCGCGACGCCTTGGGATTATAGGCCGGGCCGAAGCCGAGGCGGTAGGCGAGCTCGGTGAAGACCTGGAAGTCGGTCTTGGATTCACCCAGCGGCTCGATCACCTTCGGACGGTGGATGTAGTAGTGCCCCTTGTACCAGGGCAGCGCCACGTCGTGCCGTTCGAAGTGGGTGGCGATCGGCAGGAGGACGTCCGCCCACAGGCCCGACGGAGTGATCGTCGAGTCCATGCAGACGACGAGCTCGAGCTTCTTGATCGCCTCGAGTTCCTTGTTGATGTTGGTCAGCTGGTTGAGCCAGTCCGAACCCTGCCAGAAGATCGCCTTGATGTTGGGGATCACACCGTCGAGGTTGTCGGAGCGCGGCCACAGACCGACTTCCTCGCGCTTGACGTTCGGATAGTTGAGCACGATGTGGGCCCAGCGATCCGACTTGATCGAGGCGTACCAGACGTTCGAGTACTGGTCGTAGGGGTAGGCGACGCCTTCGGCATGCCAACCCTTGCCGACGCCTTCGGCGCAGCCGCCGAGGATGCCGATGTTGCCGGTCATCGCCTGGAGGGCGGCGGCCATGCGGTTGTACTGCTCACCATAGGCGTTGCGGCCCGGCGCCCACGACGCCTTCAGCGCCGCCGGCTTGGTCTGAGCGTACATGCGGGCGAGCTTGATGATGTCGTCGGCCTTGACGCCGCAGATCTTCTCCGCCCACTGCGGGGTCTTCGGCGTCTTGTCGGACTTGCCGAGGATGTAGTCCTTGAAGTTCTCCTTGTCCTTGGCCCAGTCCGGCATCGTGCCGGCATCGATGCCTTGCGTGAACTTGTCGATGAAGGCCTGGTCGTGGAGATTTTCGGTGAAGATGACATGGGCCATGCCGGCCATCATCGCCGCGTCGGTGTTCGGGCGGATCGGGATCCACCAGGCGTCGTAGGTCGAGGCCGAGTCGGTGTACTGCGGATCGATGACCACGAACTTGCAGCCGCGCTGCTTGGCCATGCGCATGTAGTAGAACGTGTTGCCGCCGTGGAACGTGTAGGCCGGGTTCCAGCCCCACATGATGATCAGCTTGGCATGGGCGTAGGCGTCGTCCTCGTTGCCGTCTTCGATCGTGCCGAAGGTCATGCGCGAGGAGAAGGTCGTCGCCTGATAGGACGGCACCGACCAGGAGTTGGTGCGGCAGCCGAACATGCCGAGGAAGCGGCCGAGCAGGCCCTCGATCTGGTCGGACTTGTGCAGCACGCCGTAGGAGGCGCCGGCATAGGACTGGTCGACGATCGCGGTCGGGCCGTAGGTGTTCTTCAGATACACCATCTTCTCGGCGACGAGGGTCAGCGCCTCGTCCCAGGAAGCGCGGCGGAACTTGCCCTCGCCGCGCTGGCCGACCCGGATCATCGGGTAGAGCAGGCGTTCGGCCGAGTAGAGCCGGGCGCGATAGGAACGGCCGCGCAGGCAGGCGCGCAGCTGCGGCTCTTCCTCGGTATCCTTGCCGAAGGCGCCATCCTTCTGATAGCGGCCGTCGTCGGACGACAGGCGGACGATGACGTCCTTCTTCTTGTGCGCCACCAACATGTGGCGCGAGCCGCAGTTGTGGGCGCAACTCGTGACCACGGTCTCGAGTTCGTCGTCGGTGGGATAGGGCTCGTAGGCGAAGGCATTGGCGGGCGTGCTGCCCGCCACCGGCACGAGCGCGGCGGCTGCGGTCGCCGCGGCCATCTGCATCAGCTCACGCCGGCTGGGGGCGAGCGTGTCGGTCGCCACCGACGGATCTTCGATCTTCGTCATGGTGTCCCGGTCCTTCATTTCGCCGCCGGAAGGCGGAACCGCGCTTCGGAGCTCGTCGGGCGGTTCTTCGCCCAATCGGGAATGTCCTTGTCCATTTCGGGCCAGGGCGTGCGCGGATAGGGGTAGGAGATGCGGTACCAGGCACGACCACCGTGGCATCCGTAGCAGGTGTCGGAACTCTCGGCCGCCGCAGCTTCGATCCCGTCGGCCTTCAGGTAGCTGACCTTGTGGCGGTTGGGACGGATGGTCTCGTGGCAGGTGATGCAGCCGTTGGCGACGCCCTCGGGCTCCAGGTCGGCGCGATTCTCGTGCCAGGGGCCGGGAAGCGCCATGTTCTCCCACGGGAACTGGCCGTGGCAGCGCAGGCAGGTCTCGGTCGGGTTGACCATCTTGCGCAGGGTGAACGGCGGCTTGCCGTTCCACGCGGTCTGGTCGGCCGCCGACACGGTGACGTGCGGGCTCTCCTCACGTGGGTCGTTGCCCTGGTGACAGAAGGTGCAGGACAGGTTCATCACCTTGCCGGCAAAGGGCGTGGCGAGGTGCCGGATGTGGAAGTCGTCCTGGCCGCCGGCATAAGTGTCGAGCGTCTGATACCAGGCGAGGACCTTGTCGGCAGGCACACCGGCCTCGGAGGCCGGGCGCGGCTTCGCCTTCAGGATCTCGGAATGACAAGCGAGACAGTCGCTGTCCTTCGCCTTGTCGATCGCCGGCTTGAAATGGATCGGGTGCCACTGGCCAGCGACGTAGTCGCCCGCCTTGGCCTTGTTGGTCGCAGCATCCAGCGCCGCGACACTGGGGTCGACCGGCGCAGCCTTCGGCGCCTTGGCTTCTTCCGCCTTCGCCGGTGCCTTGTTGGCCGCCACGACGATCGGATGTTCCTGGGTCTCTGCGGCGACGGCGTTTCCGCCGAACAGCGCCAAGAGTATCCCGGCCGCAAACACCGCGGACGTGGTCGTCTTCCGCATTCCTCTGCCCGGTCGCATGGCTGCACCCGTAGGGAAAATTGTTTCGAGAAGTAGGACGGGCGCCGGATGGCGCCCGTCCCGATCAGGCGAAGCCGATCACTTCGGCGGGTTCATGCCGGACATGCCGGACATGCCACCCATGCCGGACATGCCACCCATGCCCGACATACCGGACATGCCGCCCATGCCGGACATGCCACCCATGCCCG
>ERZ1645187.3420-NODE-3420-length-13349-cov-6.854220_pt1 | contig 13349 bp, 12 predicted proteins | sample MGYA00575352_ERZ1645187 | MGnify/ENA primary metagenome ERZ1645187 (study PRJEB40837, sample SAMN11349314) | freshwater sediment metagenome | isolation source: river sediment | host: Sediment | place: India: Wazaribad , New Delhi | collected 2017-02-21 ...
TCCCCGATCCGGAAAACCACATCATCCTGCCGGAAATCATCTCGAAAGAGCCGCTTGGGCCGGCCGTGCGCCATGGTGACAACCAGTGGGGCGATGTCGTCCGCTGGACGCTGAACGCGCTGCTGGTGGCGGAAGAAAAGGGCATCACCAAGGCAAACCTCGAAGAAGTGGCCGCCTCGACCAACGATCCCGAGGTCAAGCGTCTTCTGGGGCTTGAGGGCGACATGGGCAAGATGACCGGCCTTGACAACGAGGCCTTCAAGCGCGCCATCGCCGCGAACGGCAACTATGGCGAGATCTTCGAAGCCAACATCGGCTCTTCCACCCCGATCGGTCTGGCCCGCGGCCTGAACGCGCTGTGGACCCAGGGCGGCCTGCAATACGCGGCTCCGTTCCGGTAAGTCTTGCGTCCGGCGCATCCCGAACCCCGGGATGCGCCGCTTGCACCGTGCTTGAGAACTGCCCCTTTCCGGGGGCCATTGCCTGACAGACCGCATCAAGACGGTCGGCGGCAATCCAGGGGGAACATCAATGTCGCTTGCCACCGAAGCGCCGAAAGACTCCTTTCGGCTGTCGATGCTTGTATTCGATACACGGTATCGATCCTATACCATTCAGGTCTCGGTCCTTATTCTTCTCCTGCTGTTTCTGGGCTGGATCACCGACAACACCATCGCCAACCTGTCGCAGCGCGGCAAGGATATCGATTTCGGCTTTCTCTGGCAGCGGGCCGGCTATGACATCGATCAGCAGCTGATCCCCTACACCAATGACTCGACCCATGGCCGGGCCACGATCATCGGGCTGCTGAACACGCTGCTGATCGCGATCATCGGCTGTGTGCTGGCCACAGTGGTCGGCATTGTCGCGGGCGTGCTGCGCCTGTCGAAGAACTGGCTCGTGGCGCGGATCATGACCGTCTATGTCGAGGTGTTCCGCAACATTCCGCTGGTTCTGTGGATCATCCTGATCTTTGTGGTCTTTACCGAGACCATGCCGCAGCCCAAGGATTTCAAGATCACCGAAGATATGGTCGCCGCGGGTGAAGAACCCAAGGCCAGCATGTTGTTCGGGGTGATCGCCATCACCAACCGCGGCTCGAACCTGCCGGGCCCGCTTTTGGACCGCCCCTTGCCGACCTATGAGATTGCGACCGTTCCGGTCAATCTGTCGGTGCTGGCCTTTCTGGCGGTGCTGGCCGGGTCGATCTATGCCAACCTGCGCCTGCTGCGCCACGCCCGCGCGGTGCAAGAGGAGACCGGCATCCGGCCCACGACCTGGTGGAAAACCCTGCTGATCCTTGTCTTGCCCTCGGTCCTGCTGTTGGCCGCCATGGGCTTTCATCTGGAATACCCGGCGATCAAGGGGTTCAACTTTACCGGCGGGCTGATCATCAACCACAGCTTTACCGCGCTCTTGATCGCGCTGGTGCTGTATACCGGGGCCTTCATTGCCGAGATCGTGCGGGGCGGCATTCAAGCCATCTCGCGCGGGCAAAGCGAGGCGGCCTTTGCCCTGGGCCTGCGCCCCGGCCGCACGATGAACCTTGTGATCCTGCCGCAGGCGCTGCGGGTCATCATCCCGCCCTTGATCAGCCAGTATCTGAACCTGACCAAGAATACCTCGCTGGGCATCGCGGTCAGCTATCTTGACCTTCGCGGAACGCTGGGCGGGATCACCATGAACCAGACCGGCCGCGAGATGGAATGCATGTTGTTGATGATGGGGATCTATCTGGTCATCAGCCTGATCATCTCGTCGATCATGAACGCCTACAACAATGCCGTAAAGCTGAGGGAGCGCTGAGATGACCGACACTTCCTTTGTCCGAACGGCCATGTTGCCGCCGCAAGAGCCGCCCGTCACCCAGCGCGGCGCGGTGAAATGGCTGCGCGAGAACCTTTTTTCCTCACCGCTGAATTCGGTTCTCACGGTCTTGGGGATTGCGGCGATCCTGTCGCTGATCGGTGCCGCGCTGCCCTGGCTTTTCAACAGCGTCTGGAACGCCGCCAGCCTGAAGGAATGCCGCGAGATCATCTGGGCCGCCGCCGGCCCCGAGGCGACCGGGGCCTGCTGGGCGCTGATCCGTGAACGCTGGCATCAGTTCCTGTTCGGCTTCTACCCGCAAGATCTGTTCTGGCGTCCGGTTCTGGCGATGGGCCTGCTGATGATCTCGCTGGCGCCGGCGCTTTATTATGGCTTGCGCCGGGCCAATGTGATGATGGTGGGGCCGGTCTCTGTCCTGACCTTCATCGCGCTGGTTCTGCTGGACCATGATCCCACCCATCTGGCGCTTTTCGTCCTCCTCTTGGGCGGGCTGACCGCCGTTGCCTGGTTCGCGCCCAAGCGGTTGATCCTGCTGACAATCCTTTACCCGCTTCTGGGGTATTTCCTTCTGTGGGGCGGATCGGTCTGGGGGCCGGTCGGCGTGGCGGCCGGCTTTGCACTGCTGGCCGTCGTCTATACCCTGGCCAAACGGGTGGTGGGCGTCGTGGTCGCAACCGGGGCCGGAGTCGTGGCGGCGGCCATCTGGTGGCTGATGGTGCAAACCTCGGTCACCACCGCGCTGCATGGGGCGATGCCCTGGGGCATCCCGGGCGTCAATTCAGACCAGTTTGGCGGCTTCCTTCTGGCCTTCGTGATCGGGGTTACCGCCATTGGCGCCTCGCTGCCCATCGGCATCCTTCTGGCGCTTGGCCGCCGGTCGGACATGCTGCTCATCAAGACGCTTTGCGTCGGCTTCATCGAATTCGTGCGCGGCGTGCCGCTGATCACGGTTCTGTTCGTGGCGACGCTGCTTTTGGGCTACTTCCTGCCGCCGCAGACCAACTTTGACCTGATCCTGCGCGTCATCATCCTGGTCACCTTCTTTTCCGCCGCCTATCTGGCCGAGGTGATCCGCGGCGGCCTTGCTGCCCTGCCCAAGGGACAATACGAGGCCGCCGATGCGCTGGGGCTGGACTATTGGCAGGCGCAGCGGCTGATCATCATGCCGCAGGCACTGAAAATCGCCATCCCCGGCATCGTGTCGTCGTTCATCGGCCTGTTCAAGGACACCACCCTTGTCGCCTTCGTCGGCCTGATGGACCCGCTGAAGGGCGTCACCACCATTGTCCGTGCCGACACCGCATGGAAGGGCATCTACTGGGAGCCCTACATCTTCGTCGGCGCGATCTTTTTTGCCGTCTGCTTCGGCATGTCCCGATACTCGATGTATCTGGAGCGGAAGCTCAAGACTGATCACCGTTAAGGAGCCCTGCACATGGCCGAAGCACAAAAGATGATGGTCTCGGACGAGGTCGCGATCCAGATCACCAGCATGAACAAGTGGTATGGTCAGTTCCACGTCCTGCGCGACGTGAACATGACGGTGAACAGGGGCGAGCGGATCGTGATCTGTGGCCCCTCCGGCTCGGGCAAGTCGACGCTGATCCGTTGCATCAACCGGCTTGAGGAACACCAGTCGGGCAAGATCGTGGTCGATGGCACCGAGCTGACCAATGACCTGAAGAACATCGACAAGGTCCGGTCCGAGGTGGGGATGGTGTTCCAGCACTTCAACCTGTTCCCTCACCTGACCATTCTGGAGAACTGCACGCTGGCCCCGATCTGGGTGCGCAAGGTTCCGAAGAAAGAGGCCGAAGAGACCGCGATGCACTATCTGCGCAAGGTCAAGATCCCAGAACAGGCGCATAAATACCCTGGCCAGCTTTCGGGCGGCCAGCAGCAGCGCGTGGCGATCGCGCGCAGCCTGTGCATGAAGCCGCGGATCATGCTGTTTGACGAACCCACCAGCGCCCTTGACCCCGAGATGATCAAGGAAGTGCTGGATACCATGATCCAGCTTGCCGAAGAGGGCATGACGATGCTTTGCGTGACGCACGAAATGGGCTTTGCGCAGGCAGTGGCGAACCGGGTGATCTTCATGGATCAGGGCCAGATCGTGGAACAGAACGCCCCGAAAGAATTCTTCAACAACCCGCAGTCTGATCGGACCAAGCTGTTCCTCAGCCAGATCCTTGGTCACTAGGCCGGCGTCTTTCGGGCGCTGAAACGGAAAAGGGCGCACCTCTGGTGCGCCCTTGCTGTTCGTGCAGAGGCCGGATGCCGGTTAAAGGTCGATCTCGCGGGGAACGATGAAATCCACCGTCACCCCCTGGCCAAAGCCAACCTCGGCCCAGTTGTCCAGCGCGAAATCCACCACCAGCGTCGCGCCCGTGGGGTATTTGCGGAAATCCGGGCTGATCGGGGTTTTCGACACCAGCCGATGCGCAAATTCGGCAATCCCGGGGTTGTGGCCGATCATCATCACCGTATCGGCCGTGGCGTGGCGCAGGACCGCCAGCATCACATCAGGTCCGGCATGGTAGAGCGGCGGCTTCAACTCCAGCGCCGGCGCGCCGGGAAGGGCAGGGGCGATGCCCGAAAACGTCGCCCGGGTGCGCACGGCGTCCGAGCACAACACCTGGTCGGGCACATAGCCGCGCGACGCAAGCCATTGTCCCAGATCGGCCGCCGCCGCCTTGCCACGCTCATTCAGGGGGCGGTCATGGTCGCTCATCAGCGGGTCGTCCCAGCTGGATTTGGCATGCCGTGTCAGGATCAACCGCTTCATTTGTGGAATTGCCTCATGTGATAGGCCGACTGTTCGGGCATCCTTGCATAGGTTGCCGACAGCGGGCAAGCGCGCCGCACAAGGCAGCCGGATTTCATGCAGTCCCGCTCGCCCGCGGCCAGATAGGCATGGCAGGCGGGCACATCATAGCCGCCCGCACCCAAGGCCCCGGCAGGGCAGGCGGCAAGGCAGGGCTTGTCGCAAGCCTCACAAGGCCTTGTGGCCGGTGGAGGAACCGCCACCACATCCTTGATCGCCAGCGCCCCGCGAAAGCTGACCATCAACCCCTGAGTGGCCTGCACCAAGAGACGCACCGGGCTGTCCCAGACCCGCCCCGTGCGCAGCGCCCATTGATAGAACGGATGATAGGGCGGCCCGCCAAAGGGAAACAGCGCCTTGGCACCGATGTCACAGGCGAGTTGCCCGATCACCCGCCGCGACCAGCGGTCGATAGGGTCAGGCCGCCCGTCCCATTCCGGCTGCGCGGTCAGATGCGGCCAGTACCCCGGCTCTTTCGGCCCGATCATCAACAGCGTGCGGGTGCCAGCGGGCAGTACGGGATCATTCTCGGCGTGGAACCCACCAAGGATTTCAAGCTGATGCGGGGCCAGCAGGCCTGCTATTTCTGAAAGGGCAGCCTCAGCGCCCAGCCCAGCCGCGAGGGTTTGTCGTCCTGCCATTCCAGCCCTATCACCATGTCCGTCTGCCCGGCCTCTGGCATAGGCCGATAGGTACGGAAAATCCTGTCCCAAACCGACAGGGCAAAGCCGTAATTGCTGTCGTGTTCGTGCCGGTGGACCGAGTGGTGAACCCGGTGCATGTCCGGCGTCACCAAGACCAGCCGTAACGCCCTGTCAAGCCACAGGGGCAGGCGCAGGTTCGCATGGTTGAACATCGCCGTGCCGTTCAAGATCACCTCGAAGAGGACAACCGCCACCGCCAGCGGGCCGATCAGATAGACCAGCCCGATCTTCAACAGCATCGAGGCGAGGACCTCCACCGGATGGAAACGCAGCGCCGTTGTCACGTCAAAATCGCGGTCGGCATGGTGGACTCGGTGAAAGCGCCACAAAAACGGCACCTTGTGGGTCACCAGATGCTGCGCCCAGATCGCCAGATCAAGGAGCAGAATGGTCAGCCCCATCTCAACCCAGGCAGGCCAGGACAGGGCGTTAAACAGCCCCCAACCCATCCGGCCCGCATCGATCGCCGCTCCAACCGCCAGGAGCGGCAATGCAATCGCCAGTGCCCGCAGCGCGAACGTGTCCAGAACCGAGATTGACAGATTGGTGAACCAGCGCGTGCGGCGCGGTTGCTGCCGGGCACGACGAGGGGCAAGCGCCTCAAGCCCGGCGAACAGCACAAAGAGCCCCAGAAAGACGCCCAGCCGCAGGATAAGTTCGTGTTGCATGGCCCCTCACATTCATCTTCATGAAGATAAGGGGCCTGCCGCCGAAAGACTAGCGCTTCACATGCGGCTTCACCCGCGGTGCGGTCGAGCGGATCTGGCTGCCCGCGCCGTGATCGGTGAAGAGTTCCAGAATGCAGGCGTTCGGAACCTTGCCGTCCAGAATGGTGACCGCCCGCGTGCCCTTTTCCAGCGCCATCAGTGCGGTTTCGGTTTTGGGAATCATGCCGCCCGAGATCACGCCCTCGGCGGTCATCTGACGAATCTCTTCCGGAGTGATCTGCGTCATCACCTGACCGCTGGCATCCTTGACGCCCGGCACATCGGTTAGCAGCAGCAGACGGTCGGCCTGCAAGGCCCCGGCAATCGCGCCCGCCGCCGTGTCGCCGTTGACGTTGAAGGTTTCGTTGTCCTTCATGCCGGTCCCGACCGGGGCAATCACCGGAATGATGCCGGCCTTGTAAAGATCGCGCAGCACCTGGACATTCATCTCCACCGGGCGGCCGACATAGCCCAGTTCGGGATCGTCGGCCTCGCAGACCATCAGGTCGTCGTCCTTGCCGGAAATGCCCACAGCGCGGCCGCCGGCATCCATGATCGCCTGCACGATCCGCTTGTTCACAAGGCCCGAGAGGATCATCTCCACCACCTCGACCGTGGCCTTGTCTGTCACCCGCTTGCCGCGCACGAATTCCGACTTGATGCCCAGCTTGTTCAGCATGTCGTTGATCATCGGCCCGCCGCCATGCACCACGACCGGGTTCACCCCGACCTGGCGCATCAACACGATATCTCGGGCGAATTCCGCCATCGCGGCATCATCGCCCATGGCATTGCCCCCGAATTTCACCACCACGACCGCGCCTTCGAACCGCTGCAGATAGGGCAGCGCCTCGGACAACATGCGGGCGGTGGCCTTGGCGTTTTCGATGGTCAGGGTCTGCTTTTCCATGGCGGCCTCCGGCTGTTTTCCGCCCCTTAAGGCTTTTGTGCGCCCCTGCCAAGCATTCGCTTGCAGGCTGCGGCCATTGGCCTAAGTTGCCCTCGACAGGAGTTCGCCATGACCGACCAAAAGACCCTTTTGCTGACCGGTGCCTCGCGGGGCATCGGCCATGCGACCGTCAAACGCTTTGAGCGGGAGGGTTGGCGCGTGCTGACCTGCTCGCGTCAGCCGTTCGATCCGCGCTGCCCTTGGCCGAATGGTGAGGCAAACCATATCCAGATCGATCTTGCGAGCCCGGACAAGACCATTGCGGCGATCGAACTCATCAAGACCAAGGTGGATGGCAAGCTGCACGCCCTGGTTAACAACGCCGGTATCAGCCCCAAGGGACCGGGGGGCAGCCGGTTGAACACGCTGGACACCGATCTGCGGACCTGGGGGCAGGTGTTTCACGTCAACTTCTTTGCCTCCATCGTGCTGGCGCGTGGGCTGAAGGACGAGCTTTCGGCCGCCAAGGGTTCGGTCGTGAATGTCACCTCGATTGCGGGCAGCCGGGTGCATCCTTTCGCGGGCGCGGCCTATGCCACGTCCAAGGCCGCGCTTGCGGCGCTGACGCGGGAAATGGCCCATGATTTCGGGCCTTTGGGCGTGCGGGTGAACGCGATTGCCCCCGGCGAGATCGAAACGGCGATCCTGTCGCCGGGGACCGAGAAGATTGTCGAACAACTGCCGCTGAAGCGCCTTGGCCAACCGTCGGAGGTGGCCGATGCGATCTGGTTCCTGTGCTCGGACGCCTCAAGCTATATCTCGGGCGCCGAGATTCAGGTCAACGGCGCCCAGCACGTCTGACAGCGGTCAGACCATGGTGGCGATGATGGCGCGAAGGGTTTCAACCCCTTCGCCCTTTTCCGAGCTTGTCACCACGATCTCGGGATAGGCCGCAGGGTGCTTGGCCAAGGCGCTCTTGACCTGTTCGATGACTGCTTCCCGCTCGACCCGGTTGATCTTGTCAACCTTGGTCAGCACGGCCTGATAGGTCACCGCCGAGCGGTCAAGCAGTTTCAGGATCTCTTCGTCCACCGCCTTGATTCCATGACGGGAGTCGATCAGCACGAAGGCCCGTCGCAGGGTTTGCCGGCCGGCAAGGTATTGCTTCAGCAGGGCCTGCCACTTGGCGACGATGGCAACCGGAGCCTCAGCATAGCCATAGCCGGGCAGGTCAACAAGAAACCGTGACTCCCCCAGCGCGAAATAGTTGATTTCCTGCGTCCGCCCTGGCGTGTTCGAGGCGCGGGCCAAGGTCTTGCGCCCGGTCAGGGCGTTGATCAGGCTGGATTTCCCCACGTTTGACCTGCCGGCAAAGCAGACCTCCAGCCGGTCAGCCGGGGGCAGGCCCGACATGGCCACCACGCCTTTGACAAAATCGACGGGGCCGGCAAACAGCAGCCGGCCCTTCTCGCGTGCCTCGTCGTCGGGCGCGGGGGCAAGGGTGAATTGCATCTGGGTCATGTCAGGCTCCAGTCGTCGCCAAGGGCGATGGGGCCGCCTTCGATCACGGTGGCGTAGACGCCAAAATCCTGATGTCCGAAGGCGGATTCAAGGGCGGAAAGAGTGTCGGCATCGGGCTGGCCGGTGGTGGGGTTCACCTTGGTGGCGTTGCAGCGGGTGATCTGTTCGTCAATGCGCAGCACGGCCCCGCCGACGCGGAGGGTTCGGCCGACCCAGCCCAATTCCTCCCACGGCGCTGCGCCATCCAGCCAGAGATTGCCACGGAAGCGGTGGGGCGACAGGTCTTGCCCCACCCGCGCCGACAGATCGGCCAGCGAGGTGACAGACAGGATCGACACCGAGGGAAAGTCGCTGTCGGTCATGCCGCGCCCGGCGGTGACAAGGGTGGCGGGCGGGGCGCGGCCGGCCGGATTCAGCGGGCGCACCCAGTCAAGGAACCGGGGCAGGTCGGCGGCGTCATCGGGGCGAAAGGTGATCTCGCCCCGGTCGGGATGCTGCAGGGTGACGGTGGCCGTGGCCTCATCCAGCGTGCTGGTGATCGCCATCAGCCCCGGAGCCTTGGCACCGCGGGCAAAGTTGACGCAAGGGTTCCAGCCGGGTTCCAGCCGGGCCGCGTCATGGGCAACGGCCCAGTGCCGGTCCCAAGGCAGGCAGGCTCCCGCCAAAAGACGAACGGACGCGAGGGCTTCGCGTCCGTGTCCCTTGATCGGGTGCCGGCAGATCTGTGCCAGCCGCCCCGTCATTTCTTCTTGCTCTTGTCAGCAACCGGGGCAGGCTTTTTCACTGCCGCCTTGATGTTGCCAAAGATGTCTGGCCGGTGGCCGTGGCTGGTCATGATCAGATACTGTTGCACGAAGGTGATGGTGTTGTTCGTGATCCAGTAAAGGATGAGGCCCGAGGCAAAGGTCGACATCATGAACATGAAAACCCAAGGCATCCAGGCAAAGATCTGCTGCTGCACCGGGTCGGCGGGGGCGGGGTTCAGCTTTTGCTGCAGCCACATGGTGATGCCCAAGATGATCGGCAGGATGCCGATGAAGATCATGTGCGTCAGGGTGCCAGCGGCCGGCGCGTCCCAGGGCATCAGGCCGAAAATGTTATACAGGGACGAGCTGTCGGGGCCGGAAAGATCGCTCAACCAGCCGAAGAAGGGCGCATGGCGCAGTTCCAGCGTGTTCGAAATCACCTTGAACAGCGCATAGAAGATCGGGATCTGGATCAGGATCGGTAGGCAGCCAGCGGCGGGATTGACCTTCTTGTCCTTGTAAAGCTGCATCATCTCGCGCTGCAGCTTCTGCTTGTCCTCGCCCGCGCGTTCCTTCAGCGCCTCCATCTCGGGCTGCAGTTCTTTCATGCGCGCCATCGAGACATAGGATTTGTAGGCCAGCGGCAGGACGATCAGCTTCAGCACGAAGGTCAGCGCCATGATCGCCAGACCCATGTTGCCAATCAGCCCGTGCAGGTGGTGCAGCAGCCAGAAAATCGGCTTGGTGAAGAAATAGAACCAACCCCAGTCGATGGCATCGATAAACCCTGCGATACCTGCATCGTTCTGATAGGCGCGGATGGTGTCCCATTCCTTGGCCCCGGCATACAGCCGCGTCGTCACCTCGGCGGAGGTCCCGGGGGCGATGGCCATGACATCATGGTTGACCTCGGCCTGATAGATGTCGCTTTGCGGCACATAGCGGGCGACGGCTTTCCACGGTTTTCCCTGTTCTGGAACAAGGGTTGCCATCCAGTAATGGTCGGAGAACCCGATCCAGCCGTCGGTGGTGGCGTCGATTTTCTCGGCAGGAAGCGTCTCACCCTCGGCCAGATCAAAATCGGCGAATTTGGAATATTTCACCTCGCCAAAAGTGCCATCAGTGCGGCGGATCAGGCCCTCGTGGACAACATACGTGCCCATCAGCTTGGGCAGGCCATGGCGGGCGACGATGCCGTAGGGCGCAAGGCGCGCCTCGGCGCTGCCGGCGTTTTCCACCTTGTCAGTGACGGTGAACATGAAGTTCTCATCCACCGACAGCGTACGGGTGAAGGTCAGCCCCTTGGTGTTTTTCCATTGCAGCGTGACCGGTTGTTCGGGGGCAAGGGTGCTGCCAGAAACCACGGCCCACTGGGTCTTGGCGTCGGGAACGTCGGTCGGGTCAAGCCCGTTGCCGGCCAGCCAGCCGAAAACCGCGTAATAGGGGTGATCCTTTCCGACCGGCGACAGAAGCCGCACCTCGGGAGAGGTGGGGTCGATCGTCTCTCGGTAGGTTTTCAGCGACAGATCGTCGATGCGCCCACCGGCCAGCGACAGCGACCCCGAAAGCTTTGGGGTGTCGATGGTCAGACGCGGGGCCTCGGGTGTGGGCTCGGTCGCGGTTGTGGCCGCAGCGGCGGGGGCCGCGTCGGCGGGCGTCGGCGGCGTGGCGGCCTCGGGGGCGGCGGCCTGTTCCGCGACGGGCTCCTCGGGGAACCATTGCGGGAAAAGCATGGGCCCGCCAACGAACCAGGCGAGGATCACCAGAAAGCTGAGCACGGTCGCAAGGATGAGATTCTTGTTCTGATCGTCCATCAGGACCACCACCATTCCTGTTCAAAGGTCCGGCCGGTTCAACGCCAGAGGCGACAAAAGGTCAAGCGCTTTCCCCGGATTTGCCGCGGGAAAGCGCGTGTTTCGCGGCCGGGCGTCTGCCACGGGCCGGGTCTTTGGCGCCTGGGCTTCAGCGGGCGCGATAGCCGATGCGGGGCGCGGCCGAGGGACGGGCGCGGTGGCGTTCGATCCAGTCCATGGTTTCGTCCACCGGCATCGGACGCGCGATGCCGAACCCCTGCACATCGCCGCAGCCCAACTGGGCCAGCATGGCATGTTCGCCCGGGGTCTCAACGCCTTCGGCCAGTGTCTGCAGCCCCAGCCTTTCGGCCATCGACAGAATCGCCGCCACCATCCTTTGCTGTTCGCGGTCCTCATCCACCTTGGTGACAAAGCTGCGGTCGATCTTGATGCGCCGAACCGCGAACCGCCGGATCGAGGTGATCGAGGCATGGCCGGTTCCGAAATCGTCCAGATCGATGCCGCAACCAAGGCGGGCCAGGGCCGCGATGTTCGACACGATCACATCATTGTCGGTTTCCGCCACCACATGCTCCAGAATTTCGACGCACAGCCGTTCTGGCGCAAGGTCGAAGCGATCGAGTTCCCATTTCAGCTTTTCCACCAGCCTTGGGTTGCGCAATTCGGCGGCCGAGAAATTCACGGCCACGGTCGGAACGCCGAGACCTGCCTTGTCCCAGCGCGACATCGCAGTCAGGGCATTGAACAACATCACCTCACCCAATCGTTCCGACAGGCCCGCGTCTTCGATCATCGGCAGGAAATCGGAGGGGGGGATCAGGCCCCGTTCGGGGTGATACCAGCGTGCCAAGGCCTCAAATCCCGAAAGTGCGCCGGTATCCGTGGAAATCTGCGGCTGGAAATGCGCGCGGATCTGACCGTCATTCAGAGCTGCCTCCAACTCGTCGCGAATGGCCTCGCGATCGGCCCGGTGGCGGGCCATGTCGGGCGCATGCGCGCGAATTGCGCCGGGGCCATGGCGGGCGGCCTCGTCCGCGGCAATCTGGGCCGCGTCCAAAAGGGCCTTTCCCGTGGGTTCGGGCGCGCGCTGACCCAAGCAAAACCCCACCGAAGCCGAGATGTAAAGGCGCTGGGCATTCAGCGACACCGGCACGTTGATGGCAGCCTGCAGTCGCGCGGCAAGTTGCACCACGGTTTCCAGATCCAACCGACGCACCGGAGCCAGAGCGACGGCAAATCCCCCGCCCTCAAGCCGCGCCACCAGATCGCCGGTGCGCAGGGCAGAGCACAGCCTTTCGGCGCAGCGGGTCAGAACTTCGGTCTGGGCGGCGCGCCCATAGCGATCCAGCACCTGATCCATGTCGTCGAATTGCACGACAAGACAGGCCGTCGTTCGCCCGGTCACCGGCTCATCCCGCAGGATCTGATCCAGGACAGAGACCATCTGGCCGCGCAGGCCGAGGCCGCCCAAGGCATCGGGCAGCAGGGCTTGCTCTTCCGTTTCTTGAAAGGCACCGGCCAGGATGAACAGCAGCGGCGCGGCCAAAGTCACCAGAACCAGAACCCGTTCTCCCCCGAACCAGAAGGCGGCCAGCGTGATGGCGGGCAGAAAGAACACCATCTCGGGTCGCCGCATCAGCGCGACAAGCGCGCGGGCAGGGCGGGCAAGGCGAGTGGTCAACGGCATGGCAGCGTCTCCTGCAAGGCACCGGATGGCAGCTCCGGCATGGAAACGCTAGGTGAACAGATTGACCGCTTTCTTAATCCACATCGCGAAGTTGCGGAGGATTTTCACTAAATGTTCCTGTTTGACGCAGCAGGCCGGCAAAGTCGAACAGGCCCGGATCGGCCAGATGCGATGGCCGCACATTCATCAGGGAGCGGAACATCACCTGACGACGGCCGGGGGTGCGGGCCTCCCATTCATCCAGCAACTTCTTCACCTGTGCGCGCTGCAGGCCTTCCTGACTGCCGCACAGGTCGCAGGGGATGATCGGATAGTTCATTGCGCGCGCGAACCGGTCACAATCCGCCTCGGGCACAAAGGCAAGCGGGCGATAGACAAACAGGTCGCCCTCCTCGTTCACCAGTTTGGGCGGCATCGTCGCCAGCCGCCCGCCGTGGAACAGGTTCATGAAGAAGGTTTCCAGAATGTCGTCACGGTGATGACCAAGGACGACGGTCGAACAGCCCTCTTCCCGGGCAATGCGATAGAGATTGCCGCGGCGCAGGCGCGAGCAGAGCGAACACATCGTGCCGCCCGGCGCGATCTTCGAGGTCACCACGGAATAGGTGTCCTGATATTCGATCCGGT
>ERZ1645187.3421-NODE-3421-length-13348-cov-6.257353_pt1 | contig 13348 bp, 10 predicted proteins | sample MGYA00575352_ERZ1645187 | MGnify/ENA primary metagenome ERZ1645187 (study PRJEB40837, sample SAMN11349314) | freshwater sediment metagenome | isolation source: river sediment | host: Sediment | place: India: Wazaribad , New Delhi | collected 2017-02-21 ...
TTCGTCGTAGGTGATCGCGTCAGATACGAAATAAACCGTTTCGCCCTTCATGATATTCTGGGTCGAGAACTCGATATCTTCTGTCAGCGAGAAGGTATTGAAACCGTCTTTTTCGAGGATTTCACGGCAGACCATGAAGCCTGTGCCGTTGAGGGTCGCCGAAAGACCGAATCCCATCTTCGATTCGTTCATGAAACGGTTGATGGTCCAGTAGAAAACCGACTGGCATCCCGATACCCAGGAATCCTTCGGATTCTTGCTTTCGCGGTAGCCCTGGGCGATGCGCACGCCGGATTCCAGCGCATTATTCATGCTCTTGAAAAAATGCGGGTCCACGAGGTTGTCGGCGTCAAAAACACAGAACGCGTCGTAGGTATCGTTCATTGCGAAGGTATAGTCGAAGAACTCGTTAAGCGCTTCGCCTTTCGAATGGATCTCGCGTTTCGGGTCGTAGACGTTCGAGCCGTGTTCCCGGGCGACACGGCCTGTTTCATCGGTGCAGTTATTGGGAATAACCCAGATATCTACCAGCTCCTCCGGATAATCGACATTTTTTAACGTGTCGACGAGCTGGCCTATAACACCCTCTTCGTTGCGCGCCGCGACTACGGCGCAGAATCTGTTTTTCGGTGCTGCCTTCGGATAATGGCGGTATTTCCTGTAGCCCTTCAGGCCGATAAATATATTATAGAAGGCATATGCGAAAAAAGGCACACCGAGTAAAAATAAGATTACGTATATCGAATCGAACATTTTTGATCTCCTGTCTTTGCGATTCGCGCCGGTTTCTGTTACCTTAGAAACTAGCTGTGAATGCGTAATGATTCTAAGAATCTTCTAAGCTAAAGCTATTATAGTTGCTCAGGCTGAGAAATTCAACTTAAAAAGGCCATTTCTTAGTGAAAACTTAGAAAAAAACGGTTTTCATATTTTCATCTATATTTAGTTACAAGTAATTTTTGATTTGCAGCCAAGCTGCAGGAAGGATCCGTATTAATGAAATTTAACGAATTGAACGTCAGCGATAAACTCAAAGAAGCGTTAGCCGATCAGGGTTTTGAGGAAATGACGAAAATACAGGAACGGGCGATCCCGATTCTACTGGAAGGACGCGATCTGATCGGGAAATCCCAGACCGGGACCGGCAAGACCTTCGCGTTTGCGATACCGGCGGCGGAAAAGATCAATCCGGAAATCCATGCGCCTCAGATTCTCGTACTGCTTCCGACACGCGAGCTCGCGCTCCAGGTCGCACAGGAATTCCAGAAGATCCTGCGTCACGAACCGGATATCCGTGTCGTATCGGTATTCGGCGGCTCGCCGATGGATCAGCAGATCCGCGCGCTTAAAAAGGGCGCACAGATCGTCGTCGGAACGCCGGGACGCGTCATGGATATGATCCGCAGAAAGGTGTTCCGTCTTCAGGACCTGAAGATGGTCGTTCTGGACGAAGCGGACGAAATGCTCAACATGGGCTTCCGTGAAGACATCGAATGGATTCTCGAAGCCATCGACCATGAGCTGCAGATCGTGCTGTTCTCGGCGACGATGCCCAGCCCGATCCTCCGTATCGCGAAGAATTATCAGAAAAGCCCCGAAATGGTGGAAATCGAAGCGCGTAATCTTGTGGCGCCGGGGATTTCTCAGAAATATTTTAATATCGCGGACCGCAACAAGTTCGAAGCGCTGTCCCGCCTTATCGACGTGTACAAGCCGAAGCGTTCTCTGATTTTCTGCAATACGAAGGCGCTCGTAGACGAGCTGACAGGCAAGCTGCAGCGCAAGGGCTATCCGGTGGACCGTATCCACGGAGATATGCCTCAGGCGGCGCGTCTGAAGGTCTTAAAGCGCTTCCAGGACGGAGACCTGAAGATTCTCGTCGCGACGGATGTCGCTGCCCGGGGAATCGACGTCAACGATGTGGATATCGTATTTAATTACGATGTTCCGGACAACGAAGAATATTACGTTCACAGAATCGGCAGAACGGGCCGCGCCGGCAAGACAGGTCTCGCCCTGACGCTGGCAAGAATGCGCGACCAGCAGCGTCTGCGCCGGATCACGGACTACACGAAAAAGAGCATCGAACGGGATCTGATCCCGACGGGCGAAGTGATCAACGAAATCAAGACGGAGCATTTCAAGGAACGTTTCCGCCGTCAGGAAGAGCGTGCAGGCGATATCGATCGTTACCTCGACATCGTGGATCAGCTTGAAGACAGAGGCTACGATGCCCGTACCATCGCCGCGGTTCTCGTTCAGAAGGTCATGCCTCTTGAAGAAGGCGAAGACCTGAACGAAGATTTCCGGAGAGCGCCTAAAAAGAAACGTACTGACGGAAAACAGGATAATAACCGCAGCAAAAAGGGTACGTATAGTGATGAGAAGAAGCGCAGCCGGGGAAATAAAAAAGGGTCAAAAAAATACACAGGCGGCAAGAACCCCAAGTCCGGCGGCGCCCGTTCAGGCAAGAACGGCCCCAGAAAGAAGAAATAGCTGCTGGCAGCGATAACAATGATAGAAAAGGACTGTTCCTTTTTCTATATAGGAGTTCCGGACTCAGGTCCGGAGCTCTTTTTTCTGCCGTTTTTTGCGGCTGCTTTAATTATTGCTTTATGTTCGTATAGTCGATTAAAATGAAATACAATATACATAATAAACGTTATTATTTACAGGATGCGAGACGGACGGACCGTCAGAGGAGTACACATGAAGAACAACGGAAGCGGACAGGATCCGCATAGTCTGCAGGAAGAGGAGCAGAAGGCGAACGAGGATAAGCCGGCGGCCAGGGAACACGTATCGGAGGCTCAGGCGAAGGCGCGTGAACGCGAGCTGCGCATGGGAACGGAAAAAATTCCGAAGCTTCTGATGTCGATGGCGCTGCCGGCGATTATATCGATGACTGTCCAGGCCTGCTACAATATCGTGGACTCGATATTTGTCGCGCAGATCGGCGAGAACGCGCTGGCCGCGGTTTCTCTCGCTTTCCCGATTCAGATGATTGTCGTCGCGCTGTCTGTGGGCATGGGAGTCGGGATCAACTCGGGGATCGCCAGAAGGCTCGGGGAACGGCGGACCGAAGAAGCGGTCTATATCTCCGAGCACGGATTTCTGCTGGCGGCGATCGTTTCGATCATTCTCGTAATAATCGGATGGTTCGGGATCACGCCGTTTATGGATATCTTTACGTCGGATCCCGATATACTGAGCAAAGCGGTCGCCTACGGTCAGATCATCACGGTCTTTTCTTTCGGTGTCGTGATCTGCCAGGCGGGCTTCTCGACGCTCCAGGGCTCGGGGAACATGATGCAGCCGATGATCGGCCAGATTCTCGGTGCGGTCCTGAATATCATCCTGGACCCGATCATGATTTTCGGTCTCCTCGGATGTCCTGCCCTGGGTGTAGCCGGCGCGGCGATCGCTACGGTAATCGGCCAGATCGTCGGGATGATCTATATTATAATTATCGTGATGAGGAAGAAAGGCAATCTTCTCCATCTGGATTTCAGAAAATTCAAATACAAGAAAAATATCCTGATGGATATTATCAGAGTCGGACTGCCGGCGGCGGTCATGCAGGGGATCGGCTCGTTCATGCTTACGGGCTTCAATCTGATCCTCGCGAGTTTCGGTTCGACAGCGCTGGCTGTGTTCGGCGTCTATTACAAGGTTCAGTCCTTTATTTTCATGCCGATCTTCGGTCTCGGACAGGGCGCGATGCCTATTTTCGGATACAATTTCGGCGCGAGAAATCCGCAGCGTTTCAGGGAGACGCTGAAGACCGGGATTATGATCGCTCTGTGCATTATGACTGCGGGACTGCTGATCTTTCAGCTGTTTCCCGATGCGATCATGTCGCTGTTCAATCCGTCCGCGGATATGCTGTCAGTCGGACGGGTCTGTCTGCGCTCGATCTCGTGGGCGTTCCCGCTGGCGGGCATCTCGATCATGATCTCGACAAGCTTTCAGGCGATGGGGAAATCCTATATCTCGATGATCGCGAGCTTTCTGCGCCAGCTGGTCATTCTGCTGCCTGCCGCATGGGTCCTGTCAAAGGGCGGGCTCGATCTGGTATGGTGGAGTTTCCTGATCGCGGAGGTTTTTTCACTGCTGTATCTTGCTCTGATGTACCGGAAATATCAAAAAACGGTTTTCGGGAGCTGGGCACGGGAAAAGAACGAATAGAGAACGCATACGGAATGCTGCGGGAAGAACGGGTTTACTTTCCGCAATATTTCGTTTTTTTGCTTAAGAACGATTACTTTACCGTATAAGTTATAGAAGAAAGTTTAGCGACATCATCGGGGGGAGGAGCTGACATGGGAAAAATATTGTCTATGCAGGAGCTGAGTCAGTTATATGATAATCTGCCATGCGGGATAGCGATCTATACGCTGGAAGACAATCCGCAGTTCAGGTTTATGAATCGCCATTTCCGTACGATGCTCGGACTTGATGAAAAAGGCATCATGCAGCCGGCAGCGCCGGCTTTCCTCGACTGCATCCCTGAGGACGAACAGCCCGGACTTGTCGACGATATCAGGAAGCTTAAAAGCGGAGAAGAGCTGGTTCATTTCGAACGGCGGTTTTACGGAAGCGGATCGCGAATTCATACTGCGGCCGGCTCGCTTCAGATCTATCCGTATCCGACTACCCTGAATCAGCCGCTGGTGCTGAGCACATTTACGGACGTAACGGCGGAGATCGAAGAGCGGTACCGTCAGAAGAAGGATCAGGACCGGTATCGAATCGTCGTCGAACAGATCGGATTCACAGTGCTTGACTGGGAATTTACCGAGGGGACATTTTTTTCGTCTCCGAATTATCAGAAATATGTGATGAGCACGTTCTCGAATGAAGATATCCTGAACAACCGGGGCGGAGACAGCGGGATCTACCCGGATGATGCTCCGATCATGGAAGCATTCAGCAGGGGCTCGGCGCAGGACGAGCATACTGAGGTCACGATCCGGCTCAAAATGACGGACGGCAGCTACCGGTGGACGCAGATGGCGGCGATCCAGGTATTTGACGACGACGGCACGCCGGTCCGGATGATCGGGACGCTGCTCGACGTGGACGACCGGATCCGTGCTCAGGAACGGGCGGCCAGCGCCCAGAGAGATCTGAGCAATATTGTCGACTCGATGCCTGACGGGATCGGGATCTTCCGGATCAAGCCGTCGCTTAAGGCCGTATATATGAGCAGACGGGGCTGCGAGATTCTCGGAATCACCGAAGACGAGTTTTATCAGATGACAAGCGAGGATATTTGGAAGGAACCGCTTCAGATTCCGCCGATGTCCGCGCTGGTCAAGGATGACTTCGAAGCAGGCAGGCCTATCGAACAGCGGACGAGATACAGAAAGCCTGATGGAAGTATCGTATGGATCCGGGCGGGCGCAAAACGCGTCATTAATGCCGATACGAAGGAAATGTTCGCATATGCGACCATCACGGACGTCTCCGAACAGGTGGAACGCGAGCGCAGGAGTAAATGGCGCGAAGAATGCTTCCGCCTTATCGTCGACAATACCGACGTCGATACCTTCGACTACGATGCGCAGACAGACCGGTTTACCTGTTCGGTGGGCGTTGCAGGAAACCGGAGCGACCGTATTGCTGAAAATTTCATGATAGCGGAAGATAAACGGGATAAACCGCTGTCTCCCGAACAGCTGCTGTACCGCCGGTATTTCAGCGATATTCTGGAAAACGGCGGAACGCAGGCTTTCGAATACGAAGGCCGTCTGTTCGGAGGCCTGTCGCGGTGGCACCGCTGCACGTGTATCGGGATTGAAGACGAAAGCGGCGAGGTATACCGTATTGTCGGAAAGGTCGAGGATATCCACAGCAGCAAGCTTATGGAGCTGCGGCTGCGGGAAAAGGCGAACACCGACCAGCTGACGGGAATGCTCAACAGGAGCGGATTTACGGAGCTTGCGGGCAGCCTGTTCGCTTCGCAGACGCAGGATCTGTCCAGATGCGGCGCTTTTCTGATACTGGATATCGATCATTTCAAGACGATTAACGATCAGTTCGGTCATCTGTACGGCGACAGGATTCTGTGCAGAGTCGCGGATATTATCGATACCATATCGGATGAGGATACGATCTGCGGGAGATTCGGCGGAGACGAGTTTACGGTCTTCATTCCTGATTCACGCAGTCCGAATATTTTAAAGGACAGGATACGTATCCTTCAGAAAGCGATCGTGACGAGGCTTGAGAGCATGAATCATGTTACGGTGAGTATCGGAGCCGCGCGTTTTCCTCAGGACGGGGACAGTTTCAAAACGCTGTTCGACAGGGCGGATCAGTCGCTGTACCGGGCCAAGTCCCAGGGCGGAAACCAGACCGTGTTTTATTCGGAGACCTTCGCGTATCTGCCGGCAACCCGGAAGGAAGCTCTGCCGGCTGTCAGCGCCGGCAGATCGGGAGTCAGCGCCGGATCGAAGGACCTGAATTCGAAGGATAATCAGAAATCAGAATAAACTGCATTAAAAAAGCGTCCGGAAACGGACGCTTTCGTTTATTGATGTGCAGATGTCCGACTGTTTAAGCTTCTTTCTTGAACAGGCCGTGGAGATTACAGTATTCGAACGCTTCGACCGGTACTTCTTCTTCGTCGATTACGAAGACCGCTTCCGGAGCCTGTCCGGGCTTCAGGTTCTTTCTGTATTTCCCCTTATCTGTGAACAGTTCGATCATTTCGATATAATGTTCAGGGAGCATCGGATGGGCAACTTCGCCTACCTTTACGGTAACCTTGTTTCCGTCTTTTTCGATGACAGGAACGTGTTTTTCCTTCGCGCCGTCAGAAGAACCGGCCTTGAGTTCCTTCGGAGCTTCTCCGCCGCATACTTTGACTTCCGCATCTTCCGGAACATCGAATACACCGCACTTGTCGCATTTATAGAATTTGTTTGACATAACAACCTCCTTCAATCTGTCTCTTTTACACTTTATACCACTCCGGGTGGGGTATAATCAATAGATAAGATTGTTAAAGAATTAATGATTGCTCTTAAGGTTAGGTATTATGCACTACGAAGAACCGAAATGGCTGACCTGGGCCAAACAGATGCAGGCACTGGCTCAGCAGGGACTCAGCTACACGAAGGATAAATACGAGCTGGAGCGTTACGCTCAGCTACGGGATCTGTCTGTTGAAATTATGCAGCATTATACGGAAGCGGGCGAGGAGAAGATTCGGGATCTGTTCGCGAGTGAACGGGGTTATCAGACGCCGAAGGTGGATGTCCGGGGAGCGATTCTCAGAGAGGATAAGATCCTGCTGGTTCACGAGTCCATCGACAACCGCTGGGCGATGCCGGGCGGCTGGGCGGATGTGGGGCTGTCAATCCGCGACAATATTAAAAAGGAAGCGAAGGAAGAGGCGGGGATGATCGTCGACCCGTATAAGCTTGTGGGTGTCTTCGACTGGACGAAGAATGTCAGAAAGCCGTTCCCGTATTCGATTTATAAAACGGTGATGCTGTGCCGGCCTGAGGAATGGGATTTCCATAAGAATATCGAAACCCTGGGCGCGGATTTCTTCAGCCGCGACAGGCTGCCGGAGCTCTCGTCGGGGCGTACGACCGAATCTCTGATCAATCTATGCTTCGAGGCGAGAGAGAATAAAAATTACGTTCCGATCGTAGATTAACTGCTTGACAGAATACCCGTATTCCCTTATACTTGTAAAAGTATTGTGACGGGGGTTTGGCGCAGTTGGGAGCGCGTCTGACTGGCAGTCAGAAGGTCAGGGGTTCAAGTCCCCTAATCTCCACCATTTTCGAATACACGAGTCCGCGGAAGCGGACTTTTTTATTTGCAGTAAATTATACAGCTGATCGTATGAGGATCGAGCCGCCTGGAAGGGCGGCTTTCTTACTGTTCGTACTCGAAAAACGGCATTTCGCGCACTTTCGTTGAAATTTGCGTCTTTCATCGATAATATAAAAATAATCAATACTAAGCTATGAAGGTAATTAAATGAATAAAGAGAATACAGAAGAGCTGCTAGATCCGCAGCTAAAAACAAATCAGAAGAGGAAGAGAGAGAGCAGATCCAGAATCATATGCATTGGACTGCTTTTACTCTTGATAGTCTGTATTGAAGTATCCTGCAGGATACTTACAGCTGCTGAACGTCATAATCAGGCTTTGGAACTTAATGAAGAGGGGGAACTGCAGTATAACGCAGGCAATTATGATGAAGCGGTTTCTCTGCTAAATGAAAGTATCAAGATCGACAGCGGAATAGAGCGGACTTATAAGCTTCTCGCATACAGCTATAAAAAGCTGAAGGATTATGATAAGGCTGAGACTGCCCTTGAAGACGGCATAAAAACGCAGACAGATAAAGGAGCACTGACGGATCTTTATCTGCAGCTGTATTACGTCTACTATGATGCCGGCTGGTCTGATGAAGCGAAAACCGAGATGCTGAAGGATGCGTACGCGGCTACGGGAGACAGTCGTTTCAAATCCCTCGATGCGATCAAAGAGTACACCGATACCTGAGTGAAACAACTCAGAAGCGGATATTCGTCAAAACAGCAGGAACCGGATACTGGCCGAACAACTGAAATTTAAACACCCGATATGCTGTTTGTGACTTATCGTGAATTCCGACAGCAGCATGGGGTGTTCTTTTTTTGTCTTATTTTCATAGTTTTGACATACACAATCTGCACGAAGCTGCCTGCAGATTTTACGCATATAATCCTATCGGATAACTATAAAAGTAAGAGACAAAATTATCCCACGGTCATATGCTAAAATAATGACGTTAAGCACGATAAACATACTGAAGTTCAGGTTAAAATAAGAGAAACAGCCTTTTATGACTGGTTCAGATTTTATCAGGATATACTTCTTATACAATCTGCGGCATTTTTGTATTCCATGTTTGAGAAAGAGAAAAATGAAAATCAGAATGAAAAAGAAATTCAGCTGCACAGCCGGTGTCTGCCTGATTATCCTGCTTTCGGTACTGGCGCTGTCAGGCTGTTCGTCGGCGAAACCGGATAAGGTAACATCAAGTCTTAAAGAGGGCAGCTACGATTCGTCACAGACTGTCGAGCTCTCGTCGGAGGGATCTGATCTGATCCTCTACACGACGGACGGAACCATCCCGGATAAAGACAATAACACCGCTCTTATTTATAAGGACGGGATCAAAATCGACAAAACGACTGTGATCAATACGGCGGCATACAAGGGGGATACGGCCTCGGACATTGCTTCCTATAAATTTGAGATCAATATTCCGCCGGCAGCGGCATCGACGGCAGCGGAAAACAGTACCGCAAGCGCTTTCGAGGAAACAACTTCAGCGGATACGAGTACAGGAACGGCTGCGACGGATAATTCGGATCCGAATGCGGAAGCCATGTACGACCGCCCGTCAGATGACTATTCGGCCTTTGTCGGGGACTGGGTCAATCCGAAAGGCGGGGGAGAATTGACAATCAGGAGCGACGGTTCTGTTGATTATTATGGTCACAGTTATCCGGCCGGCGGTTCCTATGTGAACGGAACTTTTTACCCGCAGGAAGCAAGTCACGGCTTCGCTTTATGGTCTAACGGTGACGGTACGATTTCAGTCGATAATTCTACTTATGTTCCTGCAGACGGTGTAGATTAAGCAGATTCTGCCCGCAGTTTTACGCGCTTTCTTCTTCCTGATACACCGGCAGATACAGCTGCGCGGTGAAGACTCCGTCCTTAAACGACAGATCCATCGATCCGTGATATTTCCCGACCTTTTTTTCTACATTCATGATCCCGAGACCGTGTCCGGGATCTTTTTTTGTACTGACATAATGACCGTTTTTAATTTTCGGCGGTTTAAGGGCGGTGTTTTCCACCGTAACGACAAGCATCTGGCGGACACGTTTTAAATCCAGCGAAACGGCGGGTGTGTCCGTTTTGGAAGCAGCCCGGCGGGCGTTGTCCAGCAGATTCGCGAATATCGCGGTAATATCGAAGGGCTCCATGCTGCCAAGTACTCCGCTCATATCCTCGGGTCTGAAGGAGATGCCGGCGCCTTCGCAGCGCACGGCGGCATCCTGCACGATAAGCGTAAGCGTCTTGTCGGCACAGGTCCACTTCATCCGTCCGCTGTCCAGTGTGTCCACGATCTGCTTAACGATCTGCCGTGAGCTTTCGTCGCTGCCCGAGCGGTAATTCTGCTCCAGTTTTTCAAGAGAATCAGCCATCATGCGGGTGACCCTGCTGCTGCGTTCGTTGTACTGAATCATCGACTCATAATAATCCGATTCACGGCACAGACGTTCGCCCTGGATCCTGCGCTGGGCGGCGCTATCGGGAGAACCGGCGGCGGCCGTGTAGGCTGCGCTTTTCGTTTATTTTGACATGGTCTGATTAAGACCTTCCGCGTCGTAAATATCCGGCAGATTACCGATAAGGGTCATAGTATCGTCAAATGAGCCGCCGTCGCTGTTCTTTCCTGTGAAACTCATTGCGGTTCCGTTAACTGTGACCTTTCCGGCTGCGCTGTAGCCTTCACCAATATCACCGCCGCTCCATTCTTTTGTATCAGGATTATAGGTGTAAACGGATTTAAAATTAAGAGTCAGAGTTTCTCCATCCAGAGTCCAGGTCCCGGTTTCATAAATACAGGTAAGCTCAGTTGAGCCGGTATCGCTTCTGATAATCACATAGGAAACAAACTGTCCGTCATCGCGTATATCCAGGTATGAGCTGTCTGAGTTAGTATTATACTGATTATCTTTAGAAGATGTGATCTGCCATACTCCGTCGGGAGTAGATTTTTTTCCGCATCCTGTAAACAGGGTAACCGACAGGATAAGTGCAAGACCGATGATTAATGCTTTAGACCGACTTTTCAATTTATTCTCCTTCAGGAAACTTAATAATTTTAATTACGTTTTAATCCTAGCGCAATAAATAATCGATTTTAATCGAATGGTCTCAACAGTAGTTTTTTGTGCGCGAATTGTTGTATGAAAGATTAAATGTTCGATGACTCTATCTTCGGCCTTACCGTTCGCGCACAAAAAACGACAGTTCGCGCACGGGCATTGAAATCTGCAGAACTGGCGGATACTATAAAAATAATAAAGAATAATATGAAGGCCTGACATGCCTCGGAAATGAATGAGTGATATGAACATACGAAATAATTATTATCCTGAAAAAACCGAACCGCTGGTTCCCGAGGGCGGCAGGAAACGAAGACAGCAGAAGCCGAACGGACCGGGCTCCGGCAGCGGCAGAAAAATTCTGATCGTTGCGGCTGTTATAATCGCAGCAGCGGCTCTGGGTTTCGGTGTTTATGCTTATGCCGGCAGAACCGAAAAAAACAGGAAAGCTTCGCCGGGAGCTGCTGTCGACAGGTCCTTTACGATCGTCAACTGCCTGAGCTTTTATAACGATCGGGCCTGGATCACCGGTCAGGAGGATGATCAGGAGTTTCTCGGAGTGATCGATACGGACGGGAACCTGGTGTTCAAGCAATCGGATCACCTTGCGGATTACGGACACATGAACGGCTATGCGGATGCGACAGATACGACCGTAATCGGCGCAGAGTTGATGAACAAGCTCAGCGGCTTCAACGATACATCGGCCTTTATCACGCTTTCAAATGGGGATGTGAGCATTATTGACCGTTCGGGAAAAGAGCTGGCCAGGATTACGGGGAATCCGACGGTGGCGGCAGTGGGAAACTACTACATCGTGTCTGCCAGTCAGGAAAACGGCGGCTCGACCTCTGTGCAGTACGGAGTCATGGATAAGAACGGGCAGTGGACCCGTCCGCTGAGTTCTCCGACGGCAGATACATATGAAACTTTTTTCTGGAAGAAATCGGGAGGTAATCTGAGCGGGGTTCAGGATATCGGAGGCAATATCGCCGTCGCCGGCGGCGGTATGGGCTACAACGCGGATAAGAACGAATTTTTTATTTTTGATGTTCCGCCTGAAATAGCCGGTCAGTCCGCAGGGGCGCTCGACTATATTCACTTTTTCAACGATCAGATTGTCGCGAGGGCGAAGGGAACACAGAAGGATCAGTTCGCGCTGTACGATTCGACCGGAGGGCTTATCAGCTCGCTCAATATCCCGGATGCATCGGGATCGGACAGACAGGGGATGGTCTTCGACTCAACAAAGGGCATCACTTATTACTGGGATAAAGGCTCCGGGACCTCGTCCGGCTGTGCTTTCGATATGAACGGAAACATCCTGTACAGTTTTTCGAGTCTGGGCGTGACATCCGTAGAACAGGTTCTTTATCCGTCCGACGGGTACGCTGTGTTTGTCGTTAAAACGGACGGAGGATTGAAATACGGTGTTGTGGATTCCAGCGGAAAATTTACGTTCGCTCCGAAGGATTACACAGATTACGGAAGCTCGGAGCTTGAGCTGCGTTACTGTGTCGCTGCGGATTTTGAGAAGAAGGTTATCGTGATCCGAAAGAGCAGAGATGAAAACACCTATACGATCCTTGATCTGCAGGGAAACGAAAAAGCGACGTTCACGCCTGATGACGGCGCAGGTGACTACGATATTACGGCAAATCGGTTCGGAGACGGTCTGCTCGCGCTGGTGGGATCCGGCATGTATGTTAATACAGACGGAGAAACAGTGATCTCAAGCAGTCCGTAGCAGGTCGGTGATCTGTACTCGGGTTTTGAAATCTTTGATGCTGGCTTCGATATTTGCATTTTATATAAGGAGAAACATATGAAACCGACAAGACCGACATTTCTGAAATATAACGGTCAGAATATCCCGATGGAAAAAAGTACGTTCATTATCGGAAACTTTCCAGATTTCTGTGATCTATGCATCAGCAATACGGAAATCGCTCCTCTGCACTGCCGTTTTATACTTGATGAGGAAACTGAAAAGTGGCGGGTTGAGGATATGAATACGAAGAACGGAACGATGCTCAACGGTTTTCCGATGGCTGCATCTGTTGCGGCAGCTGTCAAAAACGGTGATGTGATAAGCGCGGCGGGAGAGGAATTCATCTTCCTTCAGAATTTGTCTCTGATCAGCGCTGACGAAGCAGACCGTCTCAACTCGCTGTATGAAATGGTGCTGGACAGTACGGAGGAAGCGGAACGTGAAATGCTTCAGGATAAGATCGCTTCCGTACTTTTTGAGAAGCTTGCCATGATCGGTAAAAGTGTGAAGGAGCAGGAAACAGCAGAAGTAAAAGATATGAAGACAGAACCGGTCATGTCGAAGCCTTCTATCAAACCGGCGGCAGAACCGGAAGCGGCGGGCTGGCAGCATACACCGGCAGCAGAACCGGAAGCGGCGGGCTGGCAGCATACACCGG
>ERZ1645187.3422-NODE-3422-length-13343-cov-29.566225_pt1 | contig 13343 bp, 29 predicted proteins | sample MGYA00575352_ERZ1645187 | MGnify/ENA primary metagenome ERZ1645187 (study PRJEB40837, sample SAMN11349314) | freshwater sediment metagenome | isolation source: river sediment | host: Sediment | place: India: Wazaribad , New Delhi | collected 2017-02-21 ...
GCTCATGTTCGTGACTGCGCTCGTGTTGAACAACGGGACGGACTGGAGCGAGATGCAGTTATAGAACATGCTGCTCATGTTCGTGAGGCCGTGATCGAAAATCGACACTCGCTCCAGCAGGGAGTGCCTGACCGTCGACGACGGAACGTTGGGCCACGCGTTCGACCCGAGGCGCAACTCGGCCATCGCGGTAAACGAAATCGCAATATCCAAGAACTGAGATCCGTAGTTCGTCTGTAGCCCTGCCTGAGAGTGTTTAATGTGCAAGTTCAGCGCCGTGATGGTAGAGGAGTTAGGCACTACCGTGATGATGACCTGACGGTACCCCGGCACATACACCGACCCACTGCCGTCCGTCGTCAACGTGATTGCTGAGCCGCCTATGCCCGTAGCCAACTGAAACGTGTCCGTTGTCGCGTTAACGACGTAGTACGTGGCATAGGTACTGATCCCAGTTGTGCTGGCGATGGACGAGAACGCGACTTGTTGCCCATTTAGCCAACCGTGGGCGCTCAGCGTCACCGTATCGCCAGTATCCTGAAACGTACACGCCACCGCATCGGCAATTCCAACATCGGAGGTTGCGTCCGCATCCGCCCACGCAATGTTGCGCTCTGCGGTCACACCGCTGCCGATGTCCATGTTGCCGCTGCCGTCGCCCCAGTTGACCGTGTACGCGCCAGTCGCAGCTAACGCGACGAAGTTCCCTTCCGGGTAAACCGCCATCAGGATAGCGGCCTTCTCGTCGCTCGACGTGATCGTCGGCATTGTCAGCCACGCTGAATTACGAACCCAGTCAGACACTATGCCCATCTCTAGGTCGGGCGTAATGTCTGCAACCTGCATCCGACTGGCGAACACTGGATTGTCTCGATAGTCGGCTTCGCCAGGATCGTAGACAATCAAGAACCCGTAGTCTCCTACGCTTAGGCCGGTGACGTTCTGGATGCCTAGCTTCAACCAGCCACTGGCATCCGTCGTTGCAACCGCAGACTTGCCTTTGATCAGGCTGAAGTCCGCCACGGTGTCCGCGTCGAGCCAGACCACTTCAAGGCCCGTGCGGCTTGCCGCCGCACTGCCTGCGGCGTCGTAAAGCTGGACCGACACGCCTTTCGTCATTTACACCCCCAGCGCGCAACGAGGTAGTTCGTGCCAGCGTCGGCCAGCAACGGAACGATGCGCTGGCCAGCGGTGTACGCAGTGCTTTGCGCAAACTGCGTGACGCCCGAACCTGACCAGCAACGAATGATTGCCACTTACTTATAGCCCCAGCCCAGCCACCGCTGCTCGATCATCCGCTTCTCTGCGGCCGTTGGCATGCGGCCCCAGAATACCGATGAGCTGCGCCCACGTGACAGCGAAGTTCGGGTCCAGGGTCGATTTCTCTCTTGCCATGATCAACCTCAAAGTTTGACGATGGGCTTCAGCCTGTAATACGCGTGTTTCAGCTTTCAAGAAACCGCTAACTCCCTCAGCATTACGCGTTGGGGGCAGTCAGCGTGAACGTGTTGAACGTGATGCCCTGGCCGATGGCGATCACCACGTTGTCGAGCTCCATCTGCCCGCCGCCGCTGGTGGCCGTCACGCTGCCTTGCAGGTGGCAGTTCGTGTCGGTGCTTTCCTTCACGCGAAAGTGCCCTGCGGTGCCGGCTGCGGCGCCGGTGCCAGACCACGTGCCGGCCTTCGCCTTGGTGCCGCCGGAGGCTGCGGCCATCCAGTCGCTCGGCAGTTGCGTGTGCGACAGCTCGGTGCCAGCGTCGGCAGTGGCGCAGTCGGCCGGCTGCGCTCCCGTGCGCAGGTCGATGAAAGGCTGCGTGCCGATGGCCGTCTCGATCGCGTCGAGGATCGCGTTGCGTACGGTGACGCTTGCTTGCAGTGCCATGTCGATGTCTCCTTTAGCCCAGCGTCACGCTGGTGAACGATTTGCCTGCGGACAGGGCGGTGATGACGATCTTGCCTTCGGCCTGCCAGCCGGCGCACAGATCACGCAATTCGTCGTGGCGCGCTTCGCGCGTGCAGAAGTAGTCCTGCCCCGGGAAGTAGCGAGCCACCAGCTGGTCGCCACGAAACCACGGGAACTCTGCCGTCGAGCGAAACTGGAACTCTGGCAGCGCCGAGCGTTGCTCTGCGGTCAGGTCTTTCGGGTAGGTCACTTCATCGGTCATTAGCGTAGTCCTCAGTAAGATTTTCAGCGTTCATGCTAGTCGTCTTGTTGTCAAGAAGACCGGGTCATCGATCACGTTTTGGCGCCGGCACGGGCGCCGCCTTGGGTCTCGGAATTCCCGTTCCGTCGAGATCGGCCCACACCTGCCCCGACACGGCCGCCGTGTCGTCCACCGTGGGAATGGCGGAAGGGGTGGGCACGTCTGTCCATGAGTCACCCCCGTCGAGGGAGATCTGCAGCACCTCACCGTCGATCGAACGGCCCTTCAGCTCGCGCGCCGCCAAGCGCGCCGCCTTCTCCGGCGGCAGCGGGCGCCGCGCTTCGGGATGCACAGGCGCCGGCGGCGGCACCGACAACTCGAATGTCCGCAGCACCCGGCGAAATGAGATGTTCAGGGCCTGCGGAGGCTTTGCCATCAGACGGCCCCTCCAATCTCGCGCACCTGGCCGTCCAGCGCGTGCCGCTCGTAGGTGATGCGATTGACGCCCTTGTAGCGCAGCTGGACCTTGAGCGATCGGTAGGCCTTGCGGGAGATCCTCTCCTTCGCCAAGACCATACTGACATGGGCGTGCCGCCCGGTGACCGTGACCAGTCCTACCACCGCGTAGGGGCGTGTCATCGTGCGCAAAGGCTTGGTCACGTCGACCGGCTCGGCGTAGGCCCGCATCTCCCAGATGTTGGCAGGATCGAGTCGTACCAGCTGCATGTCTGGCGTATCAGGGGTTCCCCTGCGCGGTCTTCCTCGACGGTCCAAGTAATGGCCGTGACGCAGGCGCCACTCAGCCCACTGCGTCGAGAAAAACATGCCTACCAAAAACAGGATGCCGGATAGGCCGGCGCCAAACAGGACGGCCAGACCTACTGTGAGCAAGTCGTGCACCTCCGGCCGGGCTATCGTTATCATCAGTGCTGCCCCGCCCCGTTGTTGCGCGATCCCTGCGCCTGGAAGCGGCATGCCGGGTCAAGCCCATCGATGCGCTGGTGGATGTGGGCGATGTTCTCCTCGTGCCGGTCGACCGTCTTGCCGAGGTAGGTGATGTGCACGCGCAACGCCGCGATCGTGCCGATGCTGCTGAGCCCGCCCGTGATCACGGCGGTGATCACCATCATGATGAACTGGGATGCCATGCCCGGGTCGTCCATTTACGCGGCTCCTTTGCCGGCGCGCAGCATCTTCGCCTGCCCTATAAGCCCTCCCACCTTGTCGGCGGTGCGGAAACCGGCATAGGCGGCGGGATAGGAGATGAAGACCATCAGCACGTAGAGTTCCAGGTCCGTGTCGCAGCGCGTGACGAAGGCCCATGCCACCGACACGAACGAGAAAAACCACGCTTGTCCTGGGCGAGTCCAGCGCACGAACTTGTCCTTCGCCTGGTCGCCGGATCGAATGGTGAGCTGCTGCTGCTCGTGCTGGTGCTGCTGATCGGCCAGCTCGGCGGCCTCTTTCTCGAAGTCCAGCCGGGCCATGGCCTCGACATGCTTGCGGATATCCGCATCGTTCTGCACCGCCAGCTCTTTCAGCCGCATCACGGTGCCGGGATCCTTCTGGAAGGCCTCCAGCACCTTGGCCGGGTCACTCTCCCCGGTGGCCGAGCTGACCAGCGCGGCGCCCGCGGCAACCGCGGCCGGCACGTTGCCGGTGAGGATGCTCCCCACGAGAACGGCGCCGGTGCCGGCGTTGTCTTTCAACCAACCGCCGACGGCACTCCACTTTTCCTTGCTGCTCATGTGCGAGGTTCCTTGCGCATGGGGTTAGGTGGATCCTTCCTTCGGCAGCACGTAATGCCAGACAAGGGCCATCGCTTGCGCCTCGAGCAGGCGCGCGATCCAGCCCTTCTCAAACCGTTCTTCGACGGCGTTGTTCAACTGGAGGTACGCGCGGGCGCGCGCCTCGCAGATCTTCACGATGAGGTCCGGGTACAGGTTTTCCGGGTAGTTGCGCACAGCCGCCAAGGTGATGGGGCCGAAAATGCCGTCAGGCTTCTGGCCAAGGGCGCGTTGCAGCACCTTGACCCCGCCGGTGGCGTCGGACTGGTTCACGGAATGCTCGAAGATCAGGAGTGCGATCGGCAGGGGCAGCTCGTCGCCGCGCATCGGGTTCCACCGGTCGTAGCGATAGACTTCCTTGGCCTGCTCCCACGTCAGGTTCTTCATGTCGAGATGCGGGTAGGCTTTCTTCGAGAGGCCCCAGGCCGTCTCGCCACCAGGATCCTGCGGATCGTTGGAATACGGGTCTTCCTTCCCCTTGCAGAAGGTAATGCACAGGTTGAACTTTTCGTTCATCAGGGTGGATGCTCCTGCCTCGCAAGGGGTCAGTCGGGCCGACTGGCAGGTTCCACAATAGTAGGGTCGCCTTGTTGCTACAAGGGCAGTTACATGGCAGGTGTGTGACGGGGTTGGCTAGCTATAGCGACGGCGCGTCATCGCGCTCAGCGAGGCGAGAAGAAGCGTGGCGAGGAGTGTCCTCGCCAGCCCTGCGTAATAGCGGATCCGCTTCACTTGCGGCCCTTCTCCTGCAGTTCCTTAGCGGAAGCGAAACCGGGCGATCCGTCGGCGCCGGCGGCGAGACCGATCATTGCCTCGCGAACGGCCTTGCTGACGGCCTCGTCGATCGCGAAGTGCTTGCGCACGAGCTCTTCGGCGGTGAACGCGCCTTCGGTCAGCAGGTGCTGCTGGTTCTCCACGCCTTCCGACTCGGTCGTGATCGTCACGGTGATCAGGTGGGGTTTCTTCTGTGCCATGCGAAATCTCCTGAATGGGTGTGAGAATAAGGGGAGGAGGCAGTGCCTCCTCCCCCGCCAATTCCCTTACGGGTTTGGGCCGCCAGTACCGTACACCGGCGTGCCGACGTTGCTGCGGCCAGACTCAGGACCGACGTCCTCCGTCACCGTGCGGTACGCTTCCGGCTGCAGCACGCGCTCGGGGCGGTAGGAGCGTTCGACCACGTCAGCGAAGCGAGCCCAGTCGGACGGCGTGGGCAGCCATACCGCGACGTCGTAGCCTTTCAGCGCGTCAGCCACCTTGGCGGCATCCGGCGTCTCGCTGCTCTCGTCGGGGTAGCTCGGACGACGAATCGCCTTGCCCGACAGGATCTCGTTCAGCTCCTTGACCGACATCTCGCCTTCGACTTCGAGCTCGAACCAGCGCTTCATCAGGTCGGCTTTCAACGAGTACAGCGGCGCCATGACCGTGCGCGAAGCGTTCGGGTCAAGGCTCTTGTGCACGGCGTTACGGCTGTTCTCCGCGAGTTCGACGAGCGTTCCCAGCGCGTAGAACAGGAAGTCGTTGGCCACCGGATTGCGCACCGGAAACATCACCGGCACCATCACGAAGTCATCGACCGGCGGGATGGCGTGCGCGAAGGTGAACATCGCGGTCGCCTGCGTCTTGGTGCGATCCAGCACGTCCTCGAAGAAGTACGTGATCGCCTGGAAGATCTCGGCCAGCAGGCTGTTGCCCGGCAGGTCTTCCATTTCCGCTTCCGGGTGCATGGAAATCGACTGCGCCATGACGTTCAGGGTCTTGAAGATCCCGATGATGTCGTGGTTCTTGCTGGTCGGGTTGTCGCCGATATCGGGAGCAACCCAGCCCGGGCCGAGCACGCCGGCGATGCCGCCGTGAGTAGCTGCCGGGTCGACGGCGGTCCAGGGCTTCACAAACTTGGTCGGCATTGCCATTTCACGTCTCCTTGGAAAATTTGGGGGTGGCGTAGTCCCGCTCTCGCGGGGTGCAAGGGTTACAGTGTCACAGATTCGTGACGCTTGCTACTGCTTGGCTGACCTTTTTGCCTTGTGGGAGGGCAACGGGGTCAGAAGCTCGTCGGCTTGGCTACGGCTCGAGTCCACGCCATCAGCCCGGTCTGCAGATCGGTAGTCCCGATATTGATCCAGCGCATGTCGACGCCGGGGTGCTCTCTGAGCCGTATCAGCAGGCCCTCGAGGTGCGCGCCGGCGTGCTTCACGTCGTTCATCAGCTGCACCTCCTCCTCATTCAGCTGCCGGTAGCCGGTAATCTTCGGCTGGATGAAGGTTTCCATCTCGGGGGCATTGTCAGTCATCGTCGTTTCCTCACGTGGTAGAAGAGAGTTCTTGTTCAAGGGCGGCGACAAACCGCTCGACCATGGCGTCATCGCCCAGCTCGCGCAGCACGCTGATCGTGGCCTGCTCGATGGCCCGCACGCGGTCCAGGCTGAGCAGCTTCTCGTGCGCCTTCATCAGCAGGCTCATCAGGGAGGTCGTGCTCTGGACGACCTCGCGCATCTCCTTGGGCGTGATGCCCGGGCGGATCTGCCCGTTGGTCATCACCGAGTTTTGCATGGCCCGCACCGCCTGGATCAGGCCATCAACCTCCAGCTTGATGTCGTAGGCCGGGCCGTAGAGCTGCCCCGTCGGCGCGTTCTCGTCCTCGTCGCCAAGATCCAGCAGGCGGGAGGCGATCGCTCCGCGCAGCATGCGCAGCTGCACCGGTTGCAGTGTCGGCACGAGGTTGTAGAGCACGCGCTGGCACTCGACGTCCTGCGGCGTGAGGGTCGCATCGGGGATGCGTACGTCGAACCCGCTGAGTTCAGCCGCCGGCATTGCCGAGATCCTGCGCGGGAACGGGGGCGGGCGGCGCGGCCTCGGCCTGCAAGCGCTGCTTGACGATGCGCCACTTGTAGAGAGGGAACATGCCAGCGGCCAGCACGTAGACGAAGACCACGCTGGCCATGATCAGGGCTGTCGCGACCACCGCGAAGATGATGTTGATCGTCGCCAGGAAGCTCGCCAGCTGCGAGACGATCACCGCGCGCACGCCGTTGACGAACTGGTTGTTCATGCGCATGGTCTCCCGGTCGAGCGGCTTGCGGGCATCGGAGACGAGGGCCATGTAGGCGCGCCAGCTGCCCGGCTTCGGCTCCGCGCGGCGCCGCTTGGGGTTAATCGACGTCGATCGGGACATAGAGCGCATCCTCCAGCAGGGTGGTCAGGTATCGGTTGATCTCTTTGCGGGTCACGAACACTTTCCCCTCGGCTTCTGGATACCAGATGCCGTTGATCCGCATGCGATAGAGCGGCCCGACCACGCGGCGCAGCCGCGGCGTCGTCGGCACCGGGCCGGTGACGGGAAAAAGCGCGTGCCCGGCCGCAATATGGTGCGTCAGCAGCGAAAATTGGCGCTGATTCGGCCACTCAGTTGCATCAAACACCTCGATTTTCACCCGATTTTCATCCTCGTGCTCGCGCATCAGTAGCGTGACCAGGGGCTTTCGTCGCTCGCTCATGTCGTCTCTCCGCATCAAATCAGGGCCTTTTCTGGCCGAAAACAGCGCTTTTTCAGGCTGATTTTGCCCTCTTCGGGGGTATCGTAGCACCGTTTGCCTCGATTTTGTTGCAAAAGTGTTTTCGCTCGTCTATGTTGACATTGCCGCATCATGCGGAAAACCAAAGTCACATAGGAGATGAGTCGATGGCACGAACAGTAGACCCGAAAGCTGCGGCAGAGAAGGCAAAAGCTGCGGCAGCGCGCACGAAACTGCGCGAAAAGGCTGCCGCCGCCAAGGCGAAGGCCAAGGCGAAGGCCGCTGCGGTCAAAGCGAAGGTGGCGGCTGCCAAGTCGAGGGCGAAAGCCAAGGCTGCACGCGACAAGGCCAAGGCAAAGGCCGCAGCCGCCCGCGTGAAGAAGGCCGCTGCGAAGGCCAAGGCAAAGGCCAAAGCCAAGCCGCGCGCCAAGGCCGCGGCCAAAAGGGCCTGAGTCGGCGCCTCGCCATGACGAAGGAAACCCGCTCGCCCACGCTGGTCGAAGACTGGGTTCGCGTGACCTACTGGTCCTGCGACGTGGTCGGACACCGGCACGCCACCGAACGCGCCGCCCATCGGTGCATCGGCCTGCGCCCGGGCGAGCGGGGATCCGCCAGCCGGCTCTCGCGCAATCTGCGGTTCCTCGACGAGATCATGGCTGGTGACTCTGTCGCGGTCGTGGCGGCGCGCGGGGGCTGCGTCCCCAGTAACGTCGCCAAGGCCATCCTCACGATGCTCCTGGACGCCCAGCGCTGCTCTGGCTCGCCCTACCCGTGGGGACACTGGTCCATCCGCCGCCTGCGCGCCTGCGGGCGCGAGGATCCCGGTCTCGCCCACCTCGTGCGCTACCTGCGCGAGGAAGAGGCCAAACTGCGAGGCATTGCCCCATGAGCTTTGAAGACTGCACGCCCCTGCCGGCACTGCCGGACGAGTCGACCACTCCCTTCCCGACGATGCTGCCCTCGATCCTGTCTGGCAGGAAGGAAGGGAAGCCGGATCTGGATGAGGATCGCGCCGCTCTCAACCGCGCCTACATGGCGCTCGATCGTGAGCGCGCTGTGTTGGAACAGCGCGCGGACCGTCTTGATTGCGTGGCCGCGCAGTTGCGCCAGCAGCGCTGGAGGCTGCGCGTCTCGGGGTTCTTCCTCGGATTCGGCCTCGGCACGCTCGTCTTGCTCGTTGCGCACGTACTGTCCCTTTGACGTCGCTATTGCGACGCCCGTTTCGTTTCCCTTTGGAGTGCCTGCATGCCCTTGTCAGAGTCCTTGCCCCGCCCCGGCTCCCTGTGGCGTTACAACGCCCGCGAATCGCGCGCCCAGTTCCGCGTGATCTTCGTCGCCAACCAAGCCGCTGCGGGCTCTCCCTACGACTTCCCGCTCGTCGTGGTCTACGAAGACAGGGAGGGCAATCGCTGGGCTCAGCTGCTCTCACGCTGGCTGGAGCGTCTGATCCCGGCCGATCCGCAAAGGGATCTCTTCGAGGAGAGCGGCTGGTGAACCTCGACACCTTCCTTCCCGTTCGTCTAATTCAGGAGAACAGCATGTACACCTACCTCGCCCGCGTGACGAAGGTCTACGACGGCGACACCCTCACCTGCGACATCGATCTGGGGTTCAACATGTGGATGCGCGCGCAGAAGATCCGCCTCGCCGACATCGACGCGCCCGAGCTGGTCGGCCCGTGCCGGCCCGCCGGCCTCGCCGCGCGCAATGCCCTGCGCGAGCTCGTGGCCGGCAAGGACGTCATCCTGCTCACCCGGCAGGACAAGGCCGAGAAGTATGGCCGCTGGCTGGGCGAGATCTGGCTGCCAGGCTCGACGAAGAGCGTCAACCACTGGCTCGTTGAAGCCGGCCACGCGAAGTTCCACTCATGGTGAGCCGGGATAAGCGTAGAGCCGGTTGGGCGCCGTGGGTGCAGTGGCTGGCCGAGCACCGCCTCGCCTGGCTCGCCGCGCTGATCTGGGGGCTGGCCTGCCTGCTGCTGGTGCCGGCCGCGTGGCTGCTGCTCGTGGTGTCAGCACTCATCGAGGGCTGCCATGCTGGAGTTTTGCATTTTCGCGCCGAGTGGCACGACTTCACAGCGCCGCTCGTGAAAGACGCTGGGCGGTTCTGGCAGCTTGTTCGACATGGTCTTGAAAATGAAACGAAAAAGGAGAATTGAGGATGATCACGAAAATGTACTACCGCGCGCACTTGCTGACGCAGACGTGCAGTGACGAATGCGGACCCGCTGAGCCAGCTGTCGGTGTCTCCACCAATGCGAGCGACACGGTCGTTCTCACGCAGGAGGGTCGCTACATCACGCTGGACGTCGACACTATCCCTGACCTGTGCAAGCTGCTGCGCAAGATCCAGAAAATGGTGGAAGAGGGAGAGTCGTGATGCGCACCATCCACAAATACACGCTCGACTACGGACATACCGAGATCCCTCTGCCGTGCGGCGCCGAAGTGCTCACCGCGCAGCTTCAGCACGATGCGATCTGCCTGTGGGCTGCCATCGACACGGATCAGGCAATGGAATTGCGCACGTTCCTCGTGAAAGGGACGGGCCACCCGCTGCCTGATCGAGGCCTTCGCTACGTGGGAACGGTGCAGGAAGCCGGCGGAAGGCTTGTGTGGCACGTTTTCGAACAGCTGTTCGTGGAGGACCGCGCATGAGCCTGCGCATGGAGATGAGTCCTGAAATGGCCGCTTCACTCGGCGATGCGCTTTTCTTTCTCGCGGAAAAGAAGCGCGCGCACGTCCTCGGGCAGACAGTTTCCTCCGACCTTCAGTGGGTAGCGCTGCACGAGTACCTGCAAATGCTCTCGCGCGAGGTAACCGCTGAGCTGGAGAAAAGCGAAAAGCGCATCGGCCTGCTGGAAAAAGTCCTGAAAGACATCTGCGCCGAGTGGAACGAAGGGTGCGAGCCGTCGTGCAACAGCGTCTGCCATGCGCCTGAATGCAAGGCCATCAACATTGCCGAGGCCAAACGCGCGATGCGTCTGGCGCTTGACGCTGCGCAGGCACAGATCGATCGCCTGATGCTGGAGTATTGCCCCTCGGAGATGACGCGCGAGCAGGTAGAGCGGTGGGCAGCGTCTCAGCGCGTATCTGACACGAAAATCGACGCTGCCCGCAAGGGCGAGGGGGAGTGATGGACGATCACGTCGAAACGCTGCGCCGCTACAACCGCTGGCGGCGCGGCCAGGATTGCGAGGAAATGCAGGACCCGCGTGTGGTCGGCGACGCTATCGACGCGGCATGCGATAAGATCGACCGCCTGCGCGCCGAACTCACCGAGCTTCGCAAGCCGGATTGCAGGACGTGTGCGTACATCCGCACTGATAACGGAGACTTTGATTGCGGACGTTTTTGGATAGACCGCGACTTCTGCGTAAATGGAAACAAGTACAAGGCGACCATCTATCCCCTGCGCCTGTACGAGAAGGAGGGGAAGGTATGACGCTGAACGAAATCATTGAAGCAGTCCGAAACGGCGAAAAACCTGAGTATGACGACCTTCGCTATGCGGTATGTGCTTTGGATGCGCTGTCTACCTTTGACCGCATGGCTTTCATGAGGCTGTCGCGTGCTGAGAGAGAAGGGAAGGAAAAGACCTGGACGGCCAGCGCGCAATGGCAGTGGGAGGAACACTTTAATAGGCATAAACGAGCGGGCGTGGTGCCTCCGAAAGATTATGTTGGCTGGAATAATGACCCGGATAACCCGGATTTTCTAGCGCGCCGCAAGGCCTCGATGCGAGTAATGGATGCCGCACTCGCCACCCCATCGGAGGAATCGAAATGCAAAACATACTGATGAAGTTTGACCCTGCGACCGGCAAAGAAAGGCCGTACCCGAGCCACGCGGCCCAATGGCGCAACTGGCACGGGGTCGCTGCATGGCTTTTCGATCCTTGGACGGGGAAGCGGCGCAATGCATATGACGTGGGCAGCGACGTGCACGGCCTGCTGATTGTGCCCGCTGGGACGCTTGGCGGTGACACCGGATGCGGCGCCTCAAAGCAGAATAAGCACGAGGCGGGGAATGATGCGCAGTGGCCTGAGCCGCTATGGTGGGAGGTGAGCATGGATGATAACTACTGCACGCCACTGGCCGCGATTCTTCGCAAGGCGCAAGGGTGTATTTATCGTGGCACGGACGAATTCATCGACGTGGGCGGCGAAGTTTCCGAACTGCGCCGAATTTGCGACAACCAACGCGCCACCATCTCCCGCCTGCGGGACGCCAGCCTGCGCGGCGAGCTCGCCGCGAAACAGGCACGCATCGACGAACTGATGCAGGAATACTGCCCCGAGGAAATGACGCCGGATCAGCTCGATACGTGGGCGCGCCACCAGCAACTGTCGCCCCTGTCGCCGGAGGCGCGGGAGTGGATCGAGGCAGAGCTGGCGAAGGGAGGGCGCGCGGCGTGAGCAAAAAGAAACCGATCCTCGGCTACCTCGTGATGGAACGCTGCGATGAGTGGGAGCAGCCCCTGGCTCTCGAGCGCGGAGCTTCGCTGCCCCCGGGCGGGCTGCTGGTGTGGGCGAACCGGGCGTCTGAACCGGTGGCGCTGTTCGAGACGCGGGGGGCTGCCTTGGCGGCCATCGTGCGCACGGATCATTACCGGCTGGCGTTTGGGTCTTTGCGCCACCCGGAGAAGCGGTTCTGCGTGGTGGTGCCGGTGGAGGGGGCGGCATGAATCGTTCTGGGAGCCATGGCGGCGACAGCTACCGGCGCGCGAAGGAATTGGAGGAAGCGAAATGAGCGACCTAGTTGAAACGCTGCGTGAACAGGCGGCGGAAATCGCGTCCGTTGAAATTTCCGTGTGGGGTAACACAATGTCCGATGCTGCCGATGAAATCAAGCGCCTGCGCGCCGAGCTTGAGACGGAACGAACCTGTAATGAATCCTTACAGGTTGCTCTGACAAACCTCCGCGCGTTCTACCCGCCCGCGTGCGGAGCAGATCGGCTGATAGCTGAAGCACTGACGGCGAATGCAGCACAAACGTCCGATAGGGGCGAGGAGGAGTGATGGATAAAGCCGACATGAAAGAATTGCGGGAAGCTGCCGAGTGCGCCCAGCGCTGGCGCGATGTTGCCGACGAACTCCCACGGGAGGCGCAGGAGGTGCTTTTCGTCCGTGGCGGCAAGACGGTGCATGGCGCATGGATTGGCGGGATTTTCTGGCACAACAACCAGAAGATGGCGGCTGCGTACTGGATGCCGCTTCCGAAAGCACCCGTGCAGAGGGGGATCGAAATGACAACTGATCGCGGCGCTGGAGGAAACGAAATGAGTGCGAAACAAACCCCGCTCGTCGATCTGCTCAGATTGCACGCTGATGACCTGCACAGCGATCACGGATACAACAAGTCCGCCCGCCTGCTGTCACAAGCTGCGGATGAGGTAGACCGCCTACGCGCCGAGCTTGCGGAGTGCAGGCGGGATGCGGAGCGGTATCGGTGGCTGCGAGGCACTGTGCCGGAGTCCAGCTCGCGCTGGGCACGTTGGAGGCTGGAATGCTGGATAAGCGGGGCGTGGCACGAGTTGCGAGGTCTCCACCTAGACACCTGTATAGACGCAGCCCGTAAGGGCGAGGGGGAGGAGTGAAGCCATGACACATTTCGATTATCTGCTAAACGCGTTTGAGCATGCCTCGCAAGCGGATAACCCGGCCAAGGAAGGGTATGCGGAAAAGCGAAGGGCGCTGCTCGCTTACGTGCGTGAGCTTGAGTCGTACAAGCAGGACGCGGAGCGGGCAAGAAAGGCCGAGGCTGAGATAGAGCGGCTGCAGGCCGAGTTTGCGGAGGCCAAAAAATTCAAGGACGGAATGCTAGACGTTCTCGGCGGCGCATGCCCGAATGATCACAGATCGACACCGTTTGAGGAGTTCAAAGGATGTACGCCGTGCCT
>ERZ1645187.3423-NODE-3423-length-13341-cov-7.722038_pt1 | contig 13341 bp, 13 predicted proteins | sample MGYA00575352_ERZ1645187 | MGnify/ENA primary metagenome ERZ1645187 (study PRJEB40837, sample SAMN11349314) | freshwater sediment metagenome | isolation source: river sediment | host: Sediment | place: India: Wazaribad , New Delhi | collected 2017-02-21 ...
GTGGTCAAAGATCAGGCCTGGGACGACGACCAGTTCGACATCACGAACCTGATCTTCAATAGTGAGGCCACGATCCTCGAACCGATCGTCGGCTACGGAACGTTCGCCTTCCAGGCAGCCGAACTCGACTGGGATCCTGGCGCCTACTTCTACGCCATCGTGCTGTGGACGCCTGGCGGCTTCTCTGGTGTCGTGTTGAAGGGTGTGTTCAACCTGTTGGAGAACACCGAGTCTGACTCGATGCACATCAGTTACCGCAGCGGCACCCCTGAGGCGAGCCTGGAGATCCAGCTGCGTGGGCAGGATGTGTTGAGTGTCATCACCAACAACCTCGCCATCGGGGCCCGAGGCCCGCAGGGCATCCAGGGCAACAAGGGCGACAAGGGCGACAAGGGCGACAAGGGCGACAAGGGCGACACCGGGCCTCAAGGACTTAAGGGGGACACCGGCGACACCGGACCCCAGGGCATCCAGGGCATCCAGGGCATCCAGGGCATCCAGGGCCCGGTTGGTCCTGAAGGCCCGGTTGGTCCTGAAGGCCCGAAGGGTGACAAGGGTGAGCGCGGCGACGTTGGCCCCGCAGGCCTGAACTGGCGGGGCATCTGGAACGCACTCACCGACTACACCCAGGACGACGCGGTGCAGTGGGGGATGAACTCGTGGGTTGCCTCCGAGGATCCGCCTCTCGGTGATGAACCGCGCGACGCCAGCCTGTACTGGCAGGTGCTCGCGCACCAGGGGGCCAAGGGTGACAAGGGCGACACCGGCCCGGCAGGCCCGGAGGGTCCGAGGGGCCCAGAAGGTCCACAAGGTATCGAGGGCCCGCAGGGCATTCAGGGCGACAAGGGCGACAAGGGCGACACCGGTCCTGTTGGGCCGGCGTCCAGGAGTACTGATGCTGGCAACTTGCTGACAGTCGGTACGGATGCCCAGCTGATGCTACCCCCGTCTGCCATCCGAGGTGCTGCGACGCTGGCCGCGGGTACCGACCTGAACAATCTGAAGACCCCTGGCATCTACTTCTTCATCGACTCCTGCCTCAACCAGCCGATGAACGGTGGGGGCTACGGCATCGTGGAGGTGATCGACGATGTTGCCGACGTCTTCCAGCGGGTCATGATGGCAACCGGTGTTGACTGCATGATGTTCAACCGCCGCTTCAACAAGATAGGAAACTACTGGTCGAGCTGGAAGGGCAGCCGCGGTGGGTGGAAGGCGTATTGGCCGTACAACACCTTCGTGCAAAACAGCGCATGGAATGCCATCATCGGTGTCCCGCTCGACCCGGGCGTGAGCTGGGGAGACACTAGCTGGCGCCACTCCCACGCCGATGCGAGTGCACTATTCGTCAAGGCTGGGGTGTACGAGGCGGGCGTGCAAATCGTTTTCGTTCGATCTGGAGATAGTTCCACCTTCCAGCTGTTTGACAAGCTTGTGTTCCCGAGCAATGGCTGGATACGCCCTGCCTATCTAGGGCTTGGCCAGCCAAATGCTCGGATGATCGCAGGCATCCAGACCAACATGGGTATCGAGGTCTCGGCAGAGCACACTGCGAGCGTACCGGCCCTTACGACTGCCATCGGGGTGACGCTCACTGTTGAACGAATCGGCGACGTATGACAACCCTCAATCCCCTAGGAGCAACCATGACCCCGCTGGAGACCGCCATCGACCCACTCTCCTTCGAGAACTGGATCCAGATCGCCGCGCTGTTGATCATCGTCAGTGGTGGCGTCACCTGGAAGTGGCTCAGCACCGTCGGCGCGAAGCAGAAGGAGACCGGCGAGACGGTCGACGAGATCAAGAAGACACTGACCGCCAGCAACGGCGGCAGCCACATCAAGGACCAGCTCGACCGGATCGAGAAGGTCCAGGCCCGGCAGGCCGAGCTGATGGCCGCCGACAGCCAGAAACTGGCCGACCACCTCGCCTGGTCCGAAGGCTACGTGAAGGAGACCAGGGAGCAGCTGGACTCGCTGCCCTGCCAGGTGCGCGTCGGCATTCATTACCGTGACGAGAACAAGCAGAACTGACCGATAGGATGACGTCATGGCGAAGATCACCAACGCACCCAGTGCGACTCTGACGCTCGACCTCGAGCGCAGGAAGTCCTTTGCCTTCCGCCTGAATGTCAGGAACACAGACGGCACCCCTGTCAACCTGACAGGCAGCCGCGTCCGTTTCGTGCTGAAGCCAGCCTCATTCGACGACGATCATTACGACGTCACCAACATCGTGGTGAACCAGGACGGCAGCATTCCTCCGAACGAAGGTGCGAAAGGCTACTGCGTGTTCGGCTTCCAGGCCGCAGAGCTGGATCAGCCGCCGGGCGAGTACTACGGTTCCATCGTGATGTGGACCTCCACCGGGTACTCGGTGACCCTGCTGAAGCTGGTGGTCAACATCCTGGAGAACACCGAGTCCGACTCGATGCACATCAGCTACGTGGCCAGCGCCCCTCCCTCGGAGATCGAGGTGCTGCTGCGCGGCAACCAGGTGGTCAACGTCTACACCCAGAACCTGGGCGTCGAGGCCATTCAGCGCGGGCCGTGCATCCGCACCACCGAAGCCGCCATTGACCCGCACCTGAACGCCACCACCCAGCTGGCAATCTCGCAGGTGGTTCAGCAGGCGTACCCGACCGGAGGGTTGGTGGAGCTGCGGCCCGGAGACCTGGTGTTCCAGGCTGGCTTGGTCGGTGCTGTGGTGGCCGGCCGAATCTTCTCTGTCGGTGACACGAACTTCCAGATGACCACGGTCCTGGGAACCGAAGCGGAGGTGCTGTGATGGGCGTGCTCGATGACTACGCGTACCAGAAGCGCATGGAGAAGTCGGCCAAGAAGGACAAGGCCGCGCCGAAGCCCAAGAGCTCTGGTAGCAGCAGCTCCGGCTGGTCCGGTGGCAGCGATGCCGCGGCCGCCCGTGCCCGGGAGATCCAGGCGCAGCAGGAGGCCGCCCGCCAGCGTGCACTGGAGGAGGCGTACCGTCGTCAGCAGGAGGCGGCGAAGAAGGCCAAGGCCGAGGCCGCCCAGAAGAAGCTGGACGAAGCCAACGCTGCCGAGGCAGCCAAGCGCGAGAAGGATCGGCAGGTCGATCTGGAGAAGAAGAAGACCGTCTACTCCGGACCCTGGCCGCCGGTGACCTCTGCAGGCAAGACTACCGTCGACTCGGTCCACTCCGGATCCTGGCCGCCGGTGACCTCCGCAGGCAAGGCGTCCCAGGAGGCCCCCAACATACAGGCCGACCAATGGGCCAACCGGATCAAGTATCTGACCGACGCCCAGCTCAAGGCCAGCAACTCCGATCCCGGCAAGATCACCGATGCCAAGCAGCTCGACTTCGACAAGATGAACGTGTCCGACAAGGGCGCGCTGATGTGGAACTCGATGCTGGACGAGGCGCTGTCCGGCGACCGGGCGAACCTGAAGAAGTTCGGCACCGACAAGAACAAGGACGGCGTGCTGCAGCTCTCCGAGCTGAAGGAGGGCGCCAACATCCCGAAGGGCTACAAGGCCGCGTACCGCTCCGCGTTCGGCAACGTCGACGAGGACAAGATCGCGTTCAGCCCCAGGGTGGTCGGGCTGCTCAACACCTACGGCGTGGACAACGTCGGACTCTCGCTGGAGCAGATCAGCCAGGGCGCCGGCTACATCACCGACGAGGACCTGGTCAGTAACGCCAAGTTCAAGGGCGACACCGGCCCGGTCACCCACATCACCAGCCGCGACGAGATCCTGATGGAGCGGCTGCGGCCGCAGCTGGACGAGTTCACCGACATGGCCCGCAACGCGCAGGCCGACGTCGGCGGGGCCAAGGCGAACCTGGACCTGTTCGATACCTCGCTGGAGCAGCGGCAGGCGTTCATCGACAGCTCCGCGCTGAACCTGGCCCAGGCCGAGGAGACACTACGCACGCTACGGTTGGGTGGTCGGGGAGACTACAGCAACGAGCGGTTCGGGATGAACGGCACCGGCCAGGACCTGTCCAGCCTGGTCGGCCAGGGCAGGATGAACAAGCTGAACACGATGCAGCAGCTGCGCGCCAGCATCGAGGCGGCCGGCGGCGACCTGGACCTGAAGACTGACACCCAGCAGAAGCTGTCCTACCTCAACAGCTACGGCATCAGCGCCGACGAATGGACCGACTTCCTGAAGGAGGTTCGCTCCTCGGAGAAGAAGAACAAGTCCGACGCGACAGCCGACGAGCTGCTCGGCCTGAAGAAGGAGGGCTCGTAATGGCAACCCGTAAGGCCCCGGTTCGCACTCCGGCCGCGAGCAAGAAGAATACCACCAACAAGAAGTCCGGCTCCGGCTCCGGCTCCGGCGGTGGCTACTCGGTGAAGAAGAACGACGACAAGCAGATCCTCAAGGCGCTGAAGCAGCTGCTCGAAGGTGGCTTCGCCAAGGCCCGAGACCAACAGCTGGCGAACATCGACACGATGTACGCCACCCAGGATGCGGACCTGCTGAAGGGCTACGGCCTGCGTTCCGAGCAGCTCGGGCTGGCCCGCAAGGACAACGACAAGTCGGAGGCAGATGCTTCATTCGCCAACCTGGCCAACCGTGCCAGGGAAACTCAGGACATCCTGGCCCAGACCGCGGAACAGGGAGCCGGTGAGTCGGATACTGCGAAGGCCCAGCTCATGGCGATCCAGAACTGGGACGCCAACCAGGGCGAGGTGAACCGGTCCTACTTCGACACCGTGCGCTCGGTGAACAACGCAGTCAACGATCTCAACGTCGACACCCGCACTGCGCGGATCAACCTGGCCACGCAGATGCTGGGCGACAAGCAGCAGGCGTGGGCGAACTACCAGAACCAGATGGTGGAGACCGCGACTCAGGCAGCGAACCTGCGCGCGAACCCGTACTCCAACGTCTACAAGAAGAACGCCGGCGACTACAAGAAGATCGTCGATAACGCCAAGAAGGTGTGGGTGAACCCCGGCGTCGACAAGGCGATCACCGCATGGGAGGGCGCCGCCCAGCCCGAGGAGGGCGAGCTCAACAACACCGAGTTGGGCAACGTCGCCACGGTGCAGCAGCCGAAGAAGCCGACCGGTGCTTCGACCGGAGCGATCAAGGCATGGGAGGACTGAGATGGCGAACCGCGATGTGCAGATGACTCTGAAGGAGGCGGTGGCGGAGGTGCTGAACTTCCTCACCGGCCTCGACCTGGAGTACGACCCCGACCAGGATCGCTTCCAGTCGATCACGCGCACGCTCAACAGGGCTCTGCGGGCCGTCGCGCTGGAGCACGAGTGGAGCTACTACAGCTCCACCGAGGAGGTTGGCACGTTGGCCGAGGGCGTGATGGACTATGACCTGAACTCCTCGCTGCGGCCGCGGATCATCAACGACGACGCCGTGCGCCTGGTAGGCGACGACGGCCACGTCAAGCTGTGGGCCTACATACTGCCGCGCGACGCCCTACACAAGTACGGCCACATCCGCCGGCTGAGCTGCTCGTTCACCCGCAGCACGCTCACGTTCAACCGGTCGCCGTTCCAACAGGAGGTGGGCCTGCACATCATGGTCCCGGTGATGCGGGAGCCGAAGATGTTCGAGGTGCCTGAGGGCAACGGCGAGATCCCGGAACGAGTGTTGAACCAGCCCATCGACTTCGACTACCCCGACCTGGTGATCGCCAGGGCGGCCTACATGTACGCGCAGACCGATCCGGTCATGCAGCCCAGAGCCCAGACCCTGGAAGCCACCTACAAGGACATCATGTACCAGCTGATCGAGCGTGACGATCGTCACACCGACACGCCCTACATGAACGACTTCTTCGTCCCGATCATGAACGGCATCCACGGCAGCTCGGCGCCGTACCAACAGCACGGGCACCCGCACGCTGACGGGAGGATCTGATGGCCGGCAAGAAGGCGATGCAGCCACCGATCGACAGGCCACTGAGCAAGGCGTACCTTCGCAAGTTCACCGGCTGGTCCACGGCGACACCGCCCGGTATGTCTGATCCGACTTCCCTAAGAGTCATGCACAACTGCAACGTCGACACCGACGGCTCGCTACGGATCCGCCCAGGGTTGCGCCGGGTCTTCTCCAACATCGCCGAGGTGCCGGCAGGTGGCATCGTCGGGACGTTCGAGCACTTCTACGCCAACGACGGCGCGAAGTGCCTGCTGTTCGCGGTGCGTGAAGTCGACGAGACGGTCGGCTTCCGGGTGGCTAAGTGGAACGGTGCAACCAAGCTGTTCGACGTCCAGCCCCTGACCACGCAGTTCGCCACCTCGGGCAACATCGCGTTCTCCTCCAGCTGCACCTACGTCAAGTACGTCCAGATCGACAACAAGATCCTGGCCCTGGCCGAGACCTCCAACTCCGCCGACACGTTCCTGCTGTTCAGCGTCGGCAACGTGAAGAAGGCGCGCGAGCTCACCGCGATCACCCGGCCCAACTGGAACACCGCTGACATGCTGCAGGTGTTTCAGCCGCAGGACTCGTGGCGTACCACGCTGCCCCAGGTCACCGTGCCTACCGCCGGCGCGGTCAGCGACTCGCTGACCGATGGCGCCCTCGAGTACTCGGTCGGCTACTGGTACACCTTCAACAACGAGATCGGTGAGTCCGCACCGTCGGCGGTGAACGTAGTGGACATCGACACCCGCTACACCGCCTGGAACGCGGACCCTGCCGATGATCGCAAATCGCTGCACCAGCTGGCCTGCGTGATCCCGCAGGCTGCGTTCGACGCGGCCTGGGACGCTGGAGCCACCAGCTGGAACCTGTACTTCATGACCTGGTCGAATCAGGACTCGGTGCCTGTGACCGGCGTGCTGATGAAGAACACCGTGCTGCCCAGGGTCAGCAAGGCGTCCGACTATTCGGTGGCCGGCTGGGCAACCCACACCCCGCTGATGCAGGGTATGGACGGCTACATGGCGGTGCCGACCCAGGCGAACCGGACCAACTACACCGAGCCGTTCACCACCGGCCAGGGCTTGGTGGCCGGGGATCGGATGGTGCTGGTCTACGACAAGCTCAACGCCGCGCGGATCCGCTGGTCCAGCAACCAGCAGGGCAACTACCTGAATCTGTCGGCCAGTGTGGGCGGAGGCTACAAGACCCTCACCTCCGGGGACCTGTACTTCCCGGCCTGCGTGAAGCTGTGGCAGAACCCGCAGTCCGTGGACACTCTCACCGTCCTGTGTATGGGACTGGACGGCGAGGGCACGGCGTACTACATGAGCCCTGGCTCAAGCGTCAACATGCAGAGCCAGGCCACCTCGGTGATGGGCTTCGAGGAGACCACCGCCACACCCGGGACGGTCAGCCCGTACGGGGTGGAAGTGCTGAACAACGCTCTCTATCACCCGCTCGACAACAACCTGATGAAGAGCACGGCGTCCAACTACAACATCAACCACCTGACACTGGCCGACCCGATCCAGAACCTGTGGCGGCGCACCTCGCTGGGCAACAAGCGCAAGATGGTTAGCTCGCAGATGGACTCCACGCTCTACTACCTGGTACGTGGTCCCGAGGGCACCTACTGGTCTGACGACGACACCGCCCGCGGCACCCAGATCTGGACGCTGGACACCGCGCAGTCGAACATCTGGTCGTGCTGGGATGTGGCCGGCACCAGCCTGCGCAAGCTCGAGATCGACGGCCAGCTCTATATGGCGGTCTCCGCCGGCCGCTGCATCTACGTGCTGGACCCGGAGAAGGACAACGACGACGTCTGGAACGGCGCGGCCTGGGTGGAGCGCGGGATCGCCTGGGAGATCGTGACCAACACCCAGGGCGCCAACCGCGCGCACGACGCCTGGTGCTACCTGCAGCAGGTGAACGTGACCTTCGGCAACTTCACGGGCGAGTGCGTCTACGGCATCCGTGGTTACGACGCCAACGGCAAGCTGGTCGAGGTCGAGAAGCACTACATCCCGGAACTCGTCAGCCATGACCCGCTGAACCGCTACGACCAGCGCGACTTCCTGCGCATCGGTCGCACGCTGATGGAGTGGGAGTTCTTCTGGCGCAGCCACGAGCGGCCGAAGAACCGCAGCTACGGCAGCATCTCCTACATCCAGTACCGGTACACCCCGGCCACGGTGAACGTGGGTTACGAGTACGGCTCGGTCGAGACCTTCGAGTACCAGGCCCGCATGCCGGCGCACAGCAACGGCGTCCCGATGCCGATGGCCGATACGGTGAAGCCATGAGTGACGATGCTGAGCTTCTGACAGCAATCCAGCAGGCTACCGATTCGGCAATGGTGACTCGCTACCTGGTGATTGCGGAGTGCATCGGTGAGGACGGTGAGCCCTATCTCGCCGACCTCACTTCACCCGGAATGCCGTATTACGTGGCGATGGGCATGGCGCACAGCGTGTTGCAATCTCGTGGGCCGCAACCTATGTGGCACACCGCTATTGAGTGAATCGGAGAATCGGTACACCTATGGCTAGGATGTGGGTATGGCAATCCCCACATCGAAGGAATAAACCATGAGCCAAGGAGACAAGAGTGCTCTCTACAAGGAGCTGACCCAGGCAGGTTGGAAGCCGGAGAAGCACTACCGCGAGTACTCCACCGCAGACCTCGTGACCATCGCAAACCAGATGCTCGGTGAAGCCGCCAGAACCAAGCCGGTGGACCCGCAGCCGAAGGGCCCGATCCGTCATGATCCGCCGCAGGGCCAGCGGCAGCAGCCCCGGCCGACCACCCCGGTGGTGGCGGACATGGGCACCCCGATCCGCACCGACCCGGACGGCAAGGTCTGGTACGCCGACGAGGTGCGCAAGCTCGCCTCGCCCGGCCCGCGCAAACGCCGGAAGCTGAGCTACATTGACCGAGGCACCAAGGTCGAGACCGTCCAGGTCGGCCAGTTCATGGAGTCCTTCGAGGTGGCCGGCAGCGACGTGCGCACCGAGGAGGTCAAGATCACTCTCCCGACGTACCAGGTGGGGCTGTACCGTGACCCGCGGCTGCCGTTCCTGATCCACGTCTACAACAACAACAGGGGCTACGACCTGTTCGAGGTGGTCAAGTACTACGGCAACTCGCCGGACCTGGTACCCCAGGAGATCCAGAAGACCTACGTCGGCAACGATCTCTGCTACGACATCAAGACCACCAACCGGGCCATCGAGAACGAGGCCCGCCAACTCCGCATGAGGGGACTTCTGAAGTGAGCAACCGTCGCAGGCCCGCAGACCACAAGCCCAGTCGCGCTCAGGAGATGCGCATCCGTCAGCAGCTGCTCGACGAAGCGCACCGCATCGTCGAGGAGGTGGTCGAGGACGATTCCACCGTCATCCAGCTGCCGCCGAAGCCATCGGACCACACCGTGCTCGAGATCTGGCAGAAGGTGCTGAGCAACGTCGACGCCGCCAGGCAGGAACGAATCACCACGACCAACGCGTTCAAGCTGCTGTCGTCGTACCCGTTCCTCACCACCAAGGACCTGGTGCCCTACTACACCGCGTTCTACTACTGCCTGGAGCAGTACCGCGACGTGCTGGAGTTCGAGATCGGAACCGATGATCGGTGCCTGGAGTGGACCGATCCCGATCTCGACTCCGAGAACAACCGCCACCACTACACCAACTTGATGGTGAACTGGCAGCGGCTGGCGCTGGCGATGCGCACCGACTGGGCTCCGACCTCCGAGAACGCCGGTCCCCAGCTGGCCGCGCTGAACGACTCGCAGTCGTTCATGCTGGGCGAGAAGGGCATCATCAACCTGCTCTCCCAGCTGAAGCTCGACTACGACCAGGCCGACGCCGACGAGGTGTACGCGCTGGCGGTCGCCGGCTACGAGCAGGAGGGGTGACGTGAGCGATGTACCGACTGAGAAGGAAGCCGTCCTCCTTCCGTTTGACACTGGCCCTGCGTTCTCGGCTCTCATGGACGCGCTGGTCCCTGAGGAGAGTGGAGAAGCGGCAGCTGCGGGAGCAGCGGCGACTGGATCTGATGCTGCAGCAGCAGGACAGCCAGCTGCTCCTGCTGAAGGAACTGGAGGAGCGGCAGTACCAGCTGCACCACCGGTTGCAGGAGATGGCGGAAAGCCGGTCGTTCCGGGAGACGCCTCCGGCGCTGCTGCCACCGGAGTACCAGGAGCAGCTGGCGGACAGCCTGCTGCAGGAGACGGTCAGGGCGACGCGGATGGCGGAGCTGCTGGGGCTCCCGGCCCCGGAGTCGGGGACGTCTCTTACGATTCCATCCGTGACTCGTTCGGGGAGCTGAGCACCAGCCTCGAAGAGAACGCGCTGAAGATCCACCAGCAGGCCGCGCTCGAGGAGCTGCGCAAGGAGGAGGGCATCGGACCCTACTTCGACGCGATCCGCAAGCACCCGCGGATGCTGGTCGGAATGGAGGTGCCGAGCCTCACCTCCGACGGGAAGGAGCGCCTCAAGGACTCCGCCGATGCAGCTGACTGGATCGACGGGGTGAAAGCGATGCTCCTGGCCGAGGTGGAGTCACGGGCGCAGAAGCGGATGGAGGAGGACGGCGGCCTGCGCAAGACGCTGCACTCCTCGATCGAGCTGTTCCAGAACAACTCCGACCTGGTGCCCGGCACCAAGGAGTTCGACAAGGAGCTGGCCGACCGGCTGACCGAACTGGCCAAGCCCTATGAGAACCGGGTCGACGGCAAGCTGATCGGGTACAACATCCCGCTCCAGCCTCTCGTCGAGCTGGTGCGTGGACAGCTGAAGGAGGCCAGGGCCGCGAAGGCCCCGGCGCAGCCTGCGGCGGGGGCGCCTGCAGCCCCGCAGCCTCCGGCGCAGCCTCCGGCACGCAAACCGGCTCCAGCGCCTCAGGCGGGCATTCCTGCCTCTGCGGGGACCTCTGCTGAGGTCAGCGACTTCAGCACCCTGTTCGGCACGATCGGGCTCCCGGAGCTGCGGATCTGATATGCCTCAAGATGCGTGCTACCATTCTGGTATGGAGACATGGAAAGAGTGGCCTGGGCACCCCAGAGTCCTAGTGTCCGACCAAGGACGTGTAGCACGCATCTTGCAGCCCAGTGTCAGCAAGAAGCGTAAATACCCTCGTGTCAATGTTGCAACAGAAACGGGTCGTGCAGTTCGCTTCGTACACCGATTGGTTCTGGAAACCTTTCGCGGTCCTCGGCCGGAGGGTGCTTTGTCCAGGCATCTGAACGATCAGCCAGAAGATAACAGACTGGAGAATCTAAGTTGGGGCACTACGTCAGAGAACACACAAGACGCCTATCGAAACGGTGGCAGGAAGCTTAAAGAGTTTTGCCCATGGGGGCATCGTCTAGAGGGCGCAAATCTCCAGGTCAAGGGGCATCGCTGTAAAGCCTGTAACCAGGAGCGAGCCAGCGCACATTGGCACAGCAGGCCATTCGATCCTGCTAAAGCACAAGAACGATATGAAAGGATGATGCCAAATGGGTAGCGTGTTCCCGGCTTTTTACCGCCCTCGCCCCTACCAATAAGCGGAGCTGCACCGGATGTGGCGCACGAAGCGGATCGGCGTGGCCGTCCTGCCGCGCCAGAGTGGCAAGGACGTCGGTGCGTCGATGGAGCAGTGTGACGCTCGGCTGCGTACGCCGAAGACCACCGGGGTCTACATCTCGCTGAACCAGCCGATGATCCGAGACATCCTGTGGGACAAGACCTACCTCGACCTGGCCACCGGCCAGTACGTGCGGATGCTCAAGGACAACGTGCCAGCCGAGCTGTGCACCTGGCGAGACACTGCCATGGTCGGGGCGTTCGCCAATCACAGCCGGATGAAGCTGCAGGGCTACTTCCAGTCCGGCCAGGACAAGGGAGGCGTCGGCACGGCCTACCAGGACTACACCATCACCGAGCTCGCGCTGTTCTTCCGTGAGGATCCGATCCCTCGGTTGATGCCGATCATCGAGAACGAGCACGAGAACAAGCGGCTGATGGTGGTCAGCACTCCGCGAGGCAAGCGCAAGAACGCGTTGTGGAAGCTGATGGAGTCACTCGAGGGTCGCGCCGACGCACAGGTGATCGTGCGCACGATCGACGATCTGAACGAGATCATGCGTCGCAATGGCCTGCCGCCGGTGCTGACCCAGGAGCGGTTGGAGCAGATCCGCGAGACGTACCTGAAGCGGTACGGCAACGACCGGATGTTCAACCAGGAGTACCACGTCGACTTCGGCGAGATGGACGCGGCCGCGGTCTACGGTGAGGCGTACCTGAAGATGGTCGCCGACCAGCGCGTGGTCAACTTCAACCTGCACCCCGGCCATCCTGTCTACGTGATGTTCGACATCGGCAGCTCCGGCCAGCACAGCGACGCCACCAGCTGGGCGGCCTTCCAGTGGATCAACGGCCGCATCTGGATCTATGACTGCGGTGAGGGTCATGGCAAAGCGCTGCCCGAGTACGTCGACGACCTGCGGGAGAAGCACTGGTTCAACCGGTTGGCGATGATCATCCTGCCCTGGGACGCCGAGCATCACGAGAAGGCGGTGAACACCACACCGGCCGACATGATGAAGCAGGTGTTCCCCAACATCTCCGTGCTGGCCAAGAGCTCGAAGGTCTACCAGGTTCCCGGCCAGAGGGACAAGTGGGGCGACGAGATCACCGACATTCAGGCCACCAGGATGGCGCTCTACAACACCGTGGTCCACGAGGACAACTGCCAGTGGATCACCGAGTGCTTTGAGAACTACAAGTACGAGTTCAACACCAAGCTGCAGGAATGGAGCAGCAAGCCGCTGCACGACAAGTACTCGCACATGATGGACGTCGTGCGCTACATCGTGCAGGCCACCAAGGAGCTGGACTTCTTCGGCGGCGTCTTCCATGACGTCACCCCGCTGAAGCCGGTCCCTTACATTGAGGATTGGAGCGAGGTATGGCAGCGAAGATGAGCATCCCGGAGGCGCTGCAGTACGTGGCCGACCACCCGGACGATGTGATCGCCGAGCCGCTGGAGGCGCCGGTGTGGAAGCTGGTCGGCCAGACGCTGTTCATTATCGCCAACTCGCCCAGCCGCACCAAGCGGGGCAGCCTGCTGCGCGCGACCCGTGCGCAGAAGATCATCTTCAACCGCCTGGTCGGTACCCGCCGGCCCGGCTCGCATCCTGTCGCGGCCAAGTCTGGTGCGATCGAGTTCCTCGACCTGACGGCAGGAGAGTTGACGTGAACGACGATCTGGAGCCGGTGCGCAAGTACCGCAAGGCGATCCCGGAGGTGCACCGCAGCAGCCTGGACACCAGGGTGCAGTGGCTGTGGCACCAGCGGTTCGGCACCGTCCAGACGATCTGGAAAGAGTCGAGCGACCCGCTGGACAAGACCGCCTGCACGCTGGTGCTGCAGGCCGTGATCGAGATGGACCTCAACAGCATCGAGCTGATCTT
>ERZ1645187.3424-NODE-3424-length-13341-cov-6.799037_pt1 | contig 13341 bp, 10 predicted proteins | sample MGYA00575352_ERZ1645187 | MGnify/ENA primary metagenome ERZ1645187 (study PRJEB40837, sample SAMN11349314) | freshwater sediment metagenome | isolation source: river sediment | host: Sediment | place: India: Wazaribad , New Delhi | collected 2017-02-21 ...
ACCAGTCGCCGATGTCTTCCAGATCCCAGACCGGGATGGATTGCCCCTCCATCAGGGCGACCAGCTTGCCGACATCCATCGCCGAGCCGCCGCCGATCACGATGACGCCGTCATGCGCCCCCTCGCGAAAGGCGGCGATTCCGGCGGCAAGGTTCAGGTCGGTGGGGTTGCCCTGCACGTCGGAAAAGACCGCCGGGGCCATGCCGGCCTTGCGCAGCGCCGCAAGGGCCGCGCTGATGAAGGCCATGCCGGCAAGGCCCTTGTCGGTCACGACCAGCGGGCGTTTCATCCCGACATCCGCCGTGTGTCTGCCCAGATCCGCGATCTTGCCCGCCCCGGCATGGATGGCGGTCGGATAGCTCCAGCGGGCGCTCAGGTCGTAGCTCATCTCAGATCATCTCGAAATAACGGTGAAGTTCCCAGTCCGAAACCCAGGCGCGTTGGGCCGCAACTTCGGCTTCGCGAGAAAGGGCGAAATGGTCGATGAAGGCGCTGCCGAACCATTCGCGCGCCATGGCCGAGGCACGCAGCCTGGCCGCCGCCTCGGCCAGCGATGTCGGAAAGCGGCGCTCTGCCGGCAGGTCGGCCTCATAGCCGTTGCCGCGCAGCGCGGGACCGGGATCGGCCCCTTCGCGGATGCCTTGCAGGCCCGACGCAAGGGCTGCGGCCAGGACCAGGTAGGGATTGGCATCCGCCGCTGGCGGCCGCATCTCGACCCGGATGGATTTCTCGCTGTCGCCGACGACCCGCAACGAGCAGGTCCGGTTGTCGAACCCCCAGCTTGCTCCGGTCGGGGCCCAGCACCCGGGGGCGAGGCGCGTGAAGGCGTTGATCGTCGGCGCATAAAGCGCCAGCAGCTCTGGCATGTATTTCAGCTGGCCGCCGATGAAATGGCGGGCGGTTTCCGAAAGCCCGCGTTCCCCGGCCGGATCATGGAAGGCTGACCGATCACCCTGCCAAAGCGACAAGTGCGTATCTCCGCCGCATCCGGGCAAGCCATTGAGCGGCTTTGCCATGTAGCAAAGGCTTAGCCCGTTCTGTTGCCCCCAGGCCCGGGAGAACGTCTTGAAGATCGCTGCCCGGTCGGCGGCCACCAGCGCCTCGGAAGGCGCAAAGGCATATTCCATGGCGCCTTCACCCGCCTCCGGGTGAATGGCCTCCAAAGGTGTTTCCAGCTGACGGGCAAGCTGCATCATGCCGGAAAAGAAGCCGTCCTCGACCGCCATGCGCAGCGCCGAATAGCCGCCGGTGGTCGGGTTCAGCGTGGTGAGGTTGCGATAGCCCTTGGCCAGCGCCGAGGCGGGCGTTTCGCGGAAGACGTAGAATTCATATTCGAAACCGGCCATCGCCGTGAAGCCCATCGCGCGGGCCTCATCAAGCACTCTGCCTGCCAGACGGCGCGGACAGATGGCGGCGCCCGGGCCGTCGGCATATTCGATCAGATGAAAGCGCCGCCCGTCGCCGGGCATCACATGGCCGTTTCCCGGCACCACGCGGATCGGGTCGTCATGATAGCCGGTATGCCATCCGGTATGGCGGTTCGCATAAAGGGCATCGCGCGAGTCCCAGCCCAGCACCACCGAGCAGAAACTGCCACCCTTTTCGCGCCAGGAATTCACCTTGGCGGTGGTTGCGTATTTGCCGCGGATGACACCGTCCAGATCGACATATCCAAGCATCGCGAAATCTTCGCCCGGGGGCGGGGATGGGTCATGCATCGCCATTTCCTCATGCGCCGAGATAGGCACGGGCCACCTCGGGATCGGTCAACAGATCGCGCGACGGGCCTTCAAGCGCGATCGCGCCGGTTTCCAGCACATAGCCATGATCCGAAAGTTGCAGCGCCAGGCTTGCGTTCTGCTCGACAAGCACGATGGAAAGCCCGGACGCGCGCAACTCCACGATCAAGGCGGCGATCTCGTCGATCATCCGGGGCGAAAGGCCAAGCGAGGGTTCGTCCATCAGAAGGACCCTGGGCCGGGCCATCAGCGCGCGTCCGATGGCGACCATCTGCTGCTGGCCGCCCGAAAGCTTGCCAGCCGCCTGGTTCTGCTTTTCACCCAGGATCGGGAAGCGGTCGAAGACCTCTTCGATCCCCTTCGCGATGCGCGCCCGATCCGTGTCCAGGTAGGCCCCGATGCGCAGGTTCTCTTTCACCGTCATCAGCTTGAACAGCTTGCGCCCCTCGGGGACGTTGACGATGCCCATGCCGACGATTTCATGCGCCGGTCGGCCGCTGATCACCTGATCGTTCAGCCGCACCTCGCCTGCCGTGGGCTTCGCGACCCCGGAGATCGCCTTCAGGACCGAGCTCTTGCCCGCGCCATTGGCACCGATCAGCGTGATGATCCCGCCCGCGGGCAACCCCATCGAGACGCCCTTGACCGCCTCGACCTTGCCATAGTGGACGTGCAGGTTCCGGACCTCAAGCAACATGGGCCTGGCTCCCCAGATAGGCTTCGCGGACTTCGGGGTTGGCCCGCACCTCTTCAGGGGTGCCATCGGCGATCTCGTTGCCGAAATTCAGCACCGTGATGCGGTCGCACAGCCCCATCACCACCTTCATGTCATGTTCGATCAGCATGACGGTAATGCCGGTGTCGCGGATGCGGCGCACAAGATGGATCATCTCGCGCGATTCATCGCTGTTCATGCCGGCACAGGGTTCATCCAGAAGCAGCATCCTCGGCTCTGCCGCCAAGGCGATGGCGATGCCAAGCATCTTCTGGTGACCATGCGCAAGCGTCGAGGCCTGTTGCTTCATCTGCGACGAAAGACCCACGAAATCAAGGATTTCCCGCGCCCGCTCGATCGACCCGGCCTCTGCTTCGCGGGTCTTGCGGGATCGGAAAAGCGATCCCCAGTAGCTGTGGTGGGAATGAAGATAGTTTCCCGCAACCACATTCTTGAGAACCGAGAAGTTCTTGAACAGCGTCACATGCTGAAAGGTGCGGACCAGCCCTTCCGCGGCGATCTGGTGCGGCTTCAGGCCGCTGATCTTCTGTCCGCGATAGCGGATCTCGCCCGAGGTTACCGGATAGCGCCCGGAACAGGCGTTGAAGAACGTGGTCTTGCCGGCGCCGTTCGGGCCGATCAGCCCGCGGATTTCACCCTCTTCCACCGTCAGCGTCAGCCCGGCGATCGCCGTGACGCCACCGAATTTCATCTGAAGGTTGCGCGCTTCGAGTTCGTGCATGATCCCGCCCTCACTTCTGCCGGATGCGACTGACGAGCTTGCGGACCCGGCCCGGCACGGTCTCCAGGCCGCCTGGCAGCAGCAGAACCGAAGCGATCAGGACCACCCCGAAGAAGATCGTGCGGAAATAGCCGGTGGCGCGCAGCAGTTCGTCGATCACGGTCAGGGTGATGGCGCCAGAAACCGGTCCCGCAACAGAAGTCAGCCCGCCGACGATCAGGTGGACAAGGGCAAACTCAGACTTCCAGATGTCAAAGCTTTTGGGGCTGATGTAGGTCTGGTAGTGGGCGTAAAGCGCGCCGGTCATGCCCACCAGCGTGCAGGCGATGGTAAAGCAGACCACTTTCTGGCGGAAGATATTGATCCCGGTATGCTCTGCCAGCAGTTCATTCTCATGGATCGCCCACCAGATCATTCCGGTCCGCGAGGCATTCATGCGGTGGATGATCCAGATCGTCAGCGCCGCAAAGAAAAGCGCGAGATAGTAATAGGCAACACGGTCGGCGAAATCGATCCGCAGGAAACCCAGATCCAGCACCGGCTGCTTGATGTCGAAGATGCCGTCCCAGCCTCCGAAGAAGTCCTTGAAGAAGGCAAAGTTCCGCTTGATCACCTCGCCCACGGCCCATGAGGCCATGAAGAAGTAGACCGCCCGCGTCCGCATCAGGGGCACGGCGATGGCCATGGCGATCAGGCCGGAAATTGCGGCGCCGACCCAGATCCCGTACCACATGGAAAGGCCCAGCTTGTGCAGCACAAGCGCCGAGGCATAGGCGCCAATCCCCATGAATCCGGCGTGGGCGAAAGAGATCACGCCAAGCGTCCAGATCATCCAGAGGCTGGTGGCCAAGGCGACGTTGAAGGCGATCGTGATGCCGACGTGAATCAGGTACAGATCAAAATTCACCAGCACAGGCGCCGCCAGCGCAACGATCAGCAGGATGCCCCAGGCGATGTGGCTCGGGCGTTCGGAGATGTCCATGTTCATACCCTGACGTTCTGCCATTCCGCTTTCAGTCCCAGTTCTGGCCAAAAAGACCCGAGGGGCGGAACACGAGGATCAGGAAGATCACCACAAAGCTGAGGATGATGGCGATATCCCCCGAAATCGTCGTGGTGACGACCGAGTCGATCATGCCAAGGATCAGTCCTCCGACCAGCGCACCCACCACCGATCCAAGGCCACCCATGATCACGATCATGAAGGCCTTGATGGTCGCCAGGAACCCCATGGTCGGCACGATCGACAGCAGGGTTCCCATCATGCAGCCAGCGATGGCCGCCATCGAAGACCCCAGGCCGAAGGCGATCCAGTGGATGCGGTCCGTCCGGATGCCTTGCAGCGCGGCGGTCTCCGGGTCTTCCGCCACCGCGCGGATCGCGAAACCGGTGACGGAATGGCGCAGGAAGGCCCACAGCGAGACGATCAGCCCGATCGAGACAATCGAGATGACGATCCGCTCATACGAAAGATAGGCGCCGCTGATCAGCACACCGCCGGAAACGGCACTTGGAATGCCCTTGGTCGTGGTGCCGAACAAAAGCTGGCCGGAGCCCGAGATGATCAGCACCAGCCCCAGCGAAACCGCCAGCGAATACAGGATGTTCTTGCCTTGCAGCGGCCTGAACAGCACCACTTGCAGCACCGCGCCAAGGCAGAAGATCAGCCCGGCCGAGACAGCAACCCCAAGCCAGTAGGGCAGCCCCAGTTCCGCATGCCAGAAGTACAGCGTGAATGCGCCCAGCATGAACATCTCGCCATGCGCATACTGGATCACGCGCATGACCCCGAAGATCAGGGTCAGGCCAATGGCGATCAGGGCGTACATCAGGCCCAGGCTGAGACCGGTCAGGCCCATCTGAAGAAAGTCGCTCATGCGCTTGAAACTCCGGGAGCCGGGGACATTCCGGGCGCTGTGGGGCGCCCGCACCGCCAGGTCCGGCCCGGAGGTTCCCCGGGCCGGCAGGTTCAATCTGGCGAGAACCGCTCAGTAATCGTCGGGCAGGGCGGGGAACCGGACATCCTCGACCTGGGCGACGCCCTTGTCGATGGTGGTCGTATAGCAGTCATAGATCCCCTGGCGGGCGACGCCAAAGCTCTTTTCACCGCCCCATTTCACCTTGCCGACGTAGGTGTCCTCCAGTTGCACCTGGGCCAGCGCTTCGGCGACCGCCCTGGTATCCTCGGCAGTCCCTGCCATTTCCCAGGCGGCCTTCAGCGAATAGATCCACCAGGAATAGTTGCCCGCCAGCGCGTTGAAGGCGCCGAACCGGTCAAGGAACCGCTTTTCGATGGCCTTCTGCGTGTCGGTCGACGGCGCGACGTTGGTCACCGGCAGCACGACACCGTCGGCGTATTCGCCCGCGACCTCAAGGATCGTCACCGTCTCCGACGCGGCAGGCGACGAGATCGGGCCGGTATACCCCATCTCGCGCGCCGCCTGGATGATCGAGGCGGTGATGCCGGGGGGTGAAGGCGAGGTCACGATGAAGTCGGGCGGATCGGCGATGGTCTTTGCGACGATGGGATAGAAATCGGTGTCTTCCCAGTTGTAGAACTCGGCCGATTTCTGCGCGATGCCGTAGTAATCCATCAGCCGCTTGTAGGACGAATGGCAGTCGGTGCCGTCCTGATCGTTCGGCCCGATGAAGGCCGCGGTCTTCAGCGCGTCCTTGCCGTACTTTTCCTGCATGAACGGGATGTATGCGAACCCTTGTTCGTAATCCGACATCTCGGCACGGAAATGCAGGGGATAGTTCTTGCCGAAGAGATCCAGATAGCCCCAGCAGGCGACGATCGACAGCACGCCGGCGGGCTCGGTCACCTGCAACATGCCGACGGTCGAGGCGGCGGCCTGGCTGTAGACGTATTTCACCTTATCCTGCTCGACCAGGCGCAGCGTGGCGGCGCGCGAGTCGGCCACCTCGCCCTTGGTGTCGTAGTCGATCACCTCGATCATGTGGGGCTCGCCGTTGATCATCACGCCACCGGCGGCGTTGATGACCGCGGCGCCGTCCCCGAAGCCCTGTGCCGTGGAATGGCCCCAATAGGCGACCGGACCGGACAGCGGCACCGCCCCGCCGATCTTGATCGTCTTGTGGGTTTGGGTAAAGGCGCGACGCGGCAGGATGACGGGCGCTGCCAGTGCCACCGCCCCGGTGGTCAGCAGGCGGCGGCGATTCATTAGGATCGGTTGAGAGGTCTTCCTCATGCTGGTGTTCCCCTGTTGAATGCGTGTTTTTCTGATCGGACCCCGTCACTATTGGCGTCTTGAAAGCGCCTGACTATCCAATATCGGCAATGGGACATTTCTCTTGCATCAGGGGATCGCCTGACAGGCCGTATCAGGCCGTCAAGCCGTCAAGCCGTCAGACGCCCAGGCTGACAGCCGATGCCCGGACGCGCAAAGGCAAAGCCCCGCGCATCGGGAACGACGCGTCGAAGCTTTGCACTCGGCCGATATGGGGTGGTCCGGGCAGCGGGAACCGGGCGCGGGCCCTGCCGTCAGTCGATGTCGAAGACGACCCCCTGCGCCAGCGGCAGCTGGGTCGAATAGTTGATCGTGTTGGTCTGCCGGCGCATGTAGCCCTTCCATGCGTCCGAGCCGCTTTCGCGCCCGCCGCCGGTTTCCTTTTCGCCGCCAAAGGCGCCACCGATCTCGGCCCCCGAGGTTCCGATATTGACGTTGGCGATGCCGCAGTCCGACCCGGCGGCCGACAGGAACATCTCGGCCTCGCGCAGGTCCAGCGTGAAGATCGACGAGGAAAGCCCGGCACCGACCGCGTTGTTCAGCGCAAGCGCCTCGGACAGATCCTTGTATTTCATCACATAAAGGATCGGCGCAAAGGTTTCCTCCTGCACCGGCCCGGACTGCGACGGCATCTCGACCAGGGCGGGACGGGCATAAAACGCGGTGTCCGGCCCGATCGACACCCGCGCGCCTCCGTGCACCTTGCCACCCGCAGCCCTGGCGGCGGCAAGCGCCTGTTGCATCGCGTCAAAGGCCCGGCCGTCCACCAAAGGCCCGACCAGCGCCGCGCTTTCCAGCGGATTGCCGACCGAAACCGAGGCATAGGCCTTGATCAGGCGCGGAACCAGGGCGTCATAGACGCTTTCATGCACGAACAGCCGGCGCATCGTGGTGCAGCGCTGGCCAGCGGTGCCCATCGCGCCAAAGGCGATGGCCCGCAGCGCCATGTCCAGATCGGCCGACGGGCAGACGATGCCCGCGTTGTTGCCGCCCAGTTCAAGAATGGAGCGCCCGAACCGCGCCGCCACTTTCGGCCCGACGATCCGCCCCATCCGGGTCGACCCCGTGGCCGAGATCAGGGCGACGTCATGGCTGGCTACCAGCGCCTCGCCGACGTCGGGGCCGCCGATCAGGACCTGGCTCAAGCCGTCGGGCGCGTCACCGAACCGCTTCAGCGCGCGGTCCAGGATCGCGTGGCTGGCCAGCGCGGTCAGCGGCGTCTTTTCCGACGGCTTCCAGATCACCGGATTGCCGCAGACCAGGGCCAAGGCCGCATTCCAGGACCAGACCGCGACCGGAAAGTTGAAGGCCGAGATCACGCCCACGACGCCCAGCGGGTGCCAGCTTTCCATCATCCGGTGGCCCGGGCGTTCCGAAGCGATGGTCAGGCCGTACAGCTGCCGCGACAGGCCGACCGCAAAGTCGCAGATGTCGATCATCTCCTGAACTTCGCCAAGGCCCTCGGACGGGATCTTGCCCGCCTCAAGCGACACCAGCGCGCCCAGATCGCCTTTCGCGGCGCGCAACTCTTCGCCCAGAAGGCGCACAAGCTCTCCCCGCCGGGGGGCGGGCACCATGCGCCAGACCTCAAAGGCGGTTCGGGCGCGGACGATCGCGGCTTGCGTCGTTGCCGCGGTGTCCGGCGTCAGGCGGGCGATCTCTTCGCCGGTGACCGGAGTGTAGCTGGGCAGGCTGCCGCCGGAAAAGCGCGCCGCGGGGACGCCCAGCCGGTCCAGCAGGATGGCGGCGCGTTCTGCAATGGTCTGCGACAAGTCGAGGCTCCTTCGATCATGCGAAATGCACTGCGCCGGGCGCGCCGGGGGTCGTCGGTCCGGTGCCTGTGCAGAAGATGTTGTCCCACAGATAGCACGGCCCTTCGGCCGCGCCTTTCGACCATTCCGTCTGATGTCATGCGCCAGGGGAATGATTGCCCCGGCGCCGGCCGCGCGCAGGCCCGGTCAGCCACGCGCCATTTCGGTCACCACCCAGTCCCTGAACCTTGCAAGCAGCGGATGGTCGCCCCGATCGCCTGGCCAGCAAAGATGGTAGGCGCCTTCGCTTTCCACCGGCAACGGCAGCGCGCACTGCACCTGGCCTGACCCAATCTCGTTCGCAAACAGGAACTCGGGCAAAAGCGCCACCCCAAGGCCGCTGGCCGCGGCCTCATACAGGGCGCCGAACTGGTCGAACAGCATGCCGTGAACGCCGCGGTCATCGACCCCGTGATGCGAAAGCCACCGCTCCCAGGCGTCGGGACGCGTCGTCAGATGAAGAAGCGGGGCCTTGCGGATATCGTCGGCCCGCACAAAGGCATAGCGCTGCGCCAGGGCCGGCGAGCAGACCGGAACCATCGTTTCTCCGCCAAGCCGGATCATCTCGGCCCCCACCCAGGGTTCCTTGCCGAAATAGACGGCGACGTCGATCACGTCTTCCTGAAAGTCGAACTGCGTCAGGCGGCTCAGCACGGTCAGCATCACCCCGGGATTGGCCTCGACGAACCGCGGCAGGCGCCTGGTCAGCCAGCGCGCGCCGAAGGTCGGCGGCACGCCGATGGTCAATGTCCCGCCCGAAGGATTGGCCAGCAGATTGAGCGAGGCGCTGGAGATGCGCCCCAGGGCCTGGCGGATTTCCCGCGCATAGATCTGGCCGCCGAAGGTCAGCCGGATCTTCTGCTTGTGGCGCACGAACAGTTCGCAACCCAGTTGCTCTTCCAGGGCCTTGATCTGCCGCGACACCGCCGATTGCGTCAGCGAAAGCTCGGCCGCGGCCTCGGTGATCGAACCGGTGCGGGCCGCCGCCTCGAACGCCGCCAGCAAGGGAACAGAGGGCAGGAAACGTCTGGGGGTGCGTATCGACATTACTTCCCAGCATGATGTCATGCAAAAGCCTTGGTATCTTACCGGCCCGGTTCCCCCGAGAAAAGGCGGGAAGAAAGCGGGGGTTCGGGGCGCGCCCCCGACCGCCCCCGACCGACGCCTGGACAAGTGGGAATACCGAATGCTGAACGATCCGCGCTCGCACGGACTGTGGGAAAAAAGCGCGCCCGCCGCCCCCGCGACGCAGGCTCTGGAGGGCGCGGCGCATACGGACGTGGCGGTGATCGGCGCCGGCTATACCGGGCTGTCCACGGCGCTGCACCTGGCCGAACGCGGCATCCCGGCCACCGTGATCGAAGCGGCCGAGGTCGGCTTTGGCGGCGCGGGGCGCAATGTCGGCCTTGTCAACGCCGGCATGTGGGTGATGCCGGAGGACCTGGTATCGACCCTTGGTGCCGACTACGGAAACCGGTTGCTGGACTTCCTGGGGAACGGGCCGGCCTATGTCTGGGAGATGGTGCGCCGCCACGGCATTTCCTGCGAGGCGAACCCGGTCGGCACGCTGCATGCCGGGGTCGGCGCCAAGGGCGTTGCGGAACTGTCGGAACGGGCGCGGCAATGGCAGGCGCGGGGGGCGCCGGTCGAGCTGCTTGGCTTGGCCGAAGCCGCAAAGGCGCTTGGAACCGGGTTCTACGCGGGGGCGCTGCTTGACCGGCGCGCCGGGACGATCCAGCCGCTTGCCTATGCGCGCGGCCTGGCCCAGGCGGCCATCCGCGCCGGCGCGTCGATCCATACCTCGACCCCCGCCACCGCTCTTCGCCCTGACGGCAATGGCTGGCTGATCGAAACGCCCGGGGGCCGCCTGCACGCGGGGCGCGTCGTTCTGGCCACCGATGCCTATACGCAGCTGGTGATGCAGGACATCATGCGCCAGCAGGTCGCCCTTCCCTATTTCAACATGGCGACATCGCCTTTGCCGGCCGAGGTCGTGCGCAGCATCGTGCCGGACCGCCAGGGGGTCTGGGACACCAAGGAGGTTCTGCTGTCCTATCGCTTCGACGCGGCGAACCGGCTGGTCTTCGGGTCGGTCGGGGCCTTGCGGAACACCGGATTGGCGATCCACCGCGCCTGGGCAAGGCGGGCGCTGCGCCGCATCTATCCCCAGATCGGGCCGGTGACGTTCGAAAGCGAATGGTTCGGCACCATCGGCATGACCGCCGACAACCTGCCCCGATTCCACCGGCTGGACGAGGGCATCTTTGCCTTCTGCGGCTACAACGGACGCGGCATCGCGCCGGGTACCGTCTTTGGCCGCGCGATGGCCTCCTTTCTTGCGGGCGAGACCTTGGCCGAAGACCTGCCCTTGCCGCTCAGCACACCGGCGCCAACCGCCCTGCGCGGCCTTCGCTCTGCCTTCTACGAGGCGGGCGCACAGGCCGTGCACCTGGCCGAAGCCCGCTTCTGACTTCCGTTTCCGAAAGGCCCGCAATGAACGCTTACACCCGAGCTGCCCGCATCACGGATCTCGAGATTTCCGAGATCGTGCAACTGTCCGAAAAGGCGGCCGCGCTGAAAGCCGCGGGCCGCGAGGTCGTCGCCCTGTCCACGGGCGAGCCCGATTTTCCCACCCCCGACCATGTGATCGAGGCCGCGCATCGCGCCGCCCTGGCCGGAAAGACCCGCTATCCCGCCACGCTGGGAACCGCCGAGCTGCGGGCGGCCATCGCGGCGCAAAACGGGGTGACGCCCGCCGAGGTAATGGTGTCGACCGGCGCCAAGCAGGTTCTGGCCAATGCCATGCTGGCCAGCCTGAACCCGGGCGACGAGGTCATCATGCCCGCCCCCTACTGGACCAGCTATTCCGATATCGTCCTGTTGGCGGGCGGGCGGTCGGTGGTGATCCCCTGCCCGATGGCGGACGGCTTCAAGCTGTCGCCCGCAGCACTAGAGGCCGCGATCACGCCACGGACGCGCTGGCTGATGCTGAATTCGCCGTCGAACCCCTCGGGCGCCATCTATTCGCCCGACGAGATCCGGGCCCTGGCCGCCGTGCTGTCCCGGCACCCGCAGGTCTGGGTGCTGTCGGACGAGATCTACGCGCATCTGAACTACCTGCCCTTCACCCCGTTCCGCCTGGCCGCACCCGAGCTGTCCGACCGCCTGCTGACGGTGGATGGCGTATCCAAGGCCTATTCGATGACCGGCTGGCGTATCGGCTGGGGCATCGGTCCCGGGCCGCTGATCGGGGCGATGGGTGCGGTGCAGGGGCAGGTCACCTCGGGCGCCTGTTCCATCGCGCAGGCGGCGGCGCTTGCGGCGCTGACGGGTGACCAGTCCGTGCTGGCGGACCGCCGCCTGGCCCTGCGCGGCCGGCGCGACCGCGTCGTCGCCGCCTTGGCGGCGATGCCGGGCATCGACTGCCCGTCGCCCGACGGCGCCTTCTATGTCTTCCCCAGCATCGCGGATGCCGCCACGGCGACCGGCCATGCCGACGATGCGGGCTTTTGCCGCTGGCTGCTGGAGGACCACGGGCTTGCCCTTGTGCCGGGCCGCGCCTTTGGCCTGCCGGGGCATCTGCGGCTGTCCTTTGCCTATTCCGACGACGATCTGCAAAATGGCCTGTCGCGTCTTGCCGCGGCCCTGGCGGGGGGGCGGTGATGGATCGCTGCGACATCGTCCACGACAATTTCCTGCGCCGCGTCGCCGCGCGCGACCTGCCCGCGGGCCGCGTCCCGGCGGGACCGCTGCCGCCCGCGCTGGCGGTGTCGCTCTACCGCTCGGGCTGTCTCAGCCGCGCGCTGGACCGGCAAAGCCGCGCCATGCAGCGGGCGGGACAGGGGTTCTACACCATCGGCTCGTCCGGGCATGAAGGGCTGGCCGCCGTCGCCGCGGCCCTGCGGCCGACCGACATGGCCTTTCTGCACTACCGCGATGCCGCCTTTCAGATCGCGCGGGCCGAACAGGTGCCGGGCCAGACCATGACGCGGGACATGCTGCTGTCCTTTGCCTCATCGGCCGAGGACCCGATTTCGGGCGGGCGGCACAAGGTGCTGGGAAGCCGCGCGCTGATGATCCCGCCGCAGACATCGACCATCGCCAGCCACCTGCCCAAGGCCGTGGGCGCGGCCTATTCGGTGGGCGCCGCCCGCCGGCACCGGCCCGAACACGCGATCTTGCCCGACGATGCCATCGTCTATTGCAGCTTTGGCGATGCCAGCGCGAACCATTCCACCGCGCAGGGCGCCTTCAACGCCGCGCAATGGACCAGCTACCAGTCCGTCCCGCTGCCGCTGCTGTTCTGCTGCGAGGACAACGGCATCGGCATCTCGACCAAGACGCCCACCGGCTGGATCGCGGCCACCTTCGCGCAGCGGCCCGGGCTGAAATACTTTTTCGCCAACGGGCTGGATATCTACGACACCTATGCGACCGCGCTGGCGGCGGCCGACTACGTCCGCACCCGCCGCAAACCGGCCTTCCTGCACATCCGCACCATCCGGCTCTACGGCCACGCCGGGGCGGACATGCCCACCACCTATCTAAGCCGCGAAGAGGTGGAGGCCGAAGAAGCCAACGATCCGCTGCTGCATTCGGTGCGGCTGCTGGACCAGGCGGGCGCGCTGGCCCCCGACCAGGCGCTGGCGATCTATACCCAGACCGGCGACCGGGTCGCCCGCGTCGCGGCCGAGGCCGTGACCCGCCCCCGCCTCAAGACCGCTTCGGAGGTGATGGCCTCGATCGTCCCGCCGCGGCGCGATTGCCGGCCGACGAACGGGCCAACGCCGCAAGCCCGCGAACAGGCCTTCGGGGGCGACCTGAAGGCGATGGCCGAACCGCAGATCATGTCGCGCCTGATCAACTGGGCGCTGACCGACCTGATGCTGACCCACCCCGAGATCGTCATGATGGGCGAGGATGTGGGCCGCAAGGGCGGGGTCTATGGCGTCACGCAAAAGCTGCAATCCCGCTTTGGCCCCGACCGGATGATCGACACGCTTCTGGACGAACAGTCGATCCTGGGCCTGGCCATCGGCATGGCGCAGAACGGCTTCGTGCCCATGCCGGAAATCCAGTTCCT
>ERZ1645187.3425-NODE-3425-length-13341-cov-5.824101_pt1 | contig 13341 bp, 7 predicted proteins | sample MGYA00575352_ERZ1645187 | MGnify/ENA primary metagenome ERZ1645187 (study PRJEB40837, sample SAMN11349314) | freshwater sediment metagenome | isolation source: river sediment | host: Sediment | place: India: Wazaribad , New Delhi | collected 2017-02-21 ...
TTAAGCGAAAAGCTTGCAGGGTTGTTCTGATTGCGATTGATCAGCACCAGGAGTCTTTTTCCGTCGATTTTGCGTTCGTATACGAGGAGATCGTCACTGGAATCATAGGGAATCCAGTCACCGCGTTTCAGTGCAAGATTCGAGTTTCTGATTGCGATAATCTGTTTGTACCAGTCTATCAGCTCCTTATCCTCATCTCCCCAGGGATAGGTTCCGCGGTTATAAGGATCTTCAAAGCCTTCGGCACCCGCTTCATCGGCATAATACACAGTAGGAACGCCTGGAAAGGTCATCTGTATCAGAGACGCAAGTTTAAGCCGTTTGACGGCAATCTCGCGGTTCTCAGGACGGAGTCGGAAGTTCTCCTTCTCCATGACCGTCATGCTCTGATCTGCTTCGCCGAGAACCGTCATAATACGGGTCCTGTCATGGGAGCCGATCAGATTCATATTGCTCATAAAATTATCCTTCGGATAATTTTCTTTCAGCGACATCATGAGACGGTTCGCCTGCTTCGAATTGATCTGGCCCAGCAGAAACGCGATAAAACAGTCCCGGAACGGATAGTTCATTACGCTGTCCAGCTCGTGCCCCTGAAAATATTCACGAAGCTTTCCGTAAGCTTCTTTACGGGATGCATCTTCCCAGACTTCTCCGATCAGGATGGCGTCCGGTTTTTCTTCGATGACGGATTTTTTCAGTCCCTGTATAAAGGAATCCGGAAGCTCGTCCGCGACGTCGAGACGCCAGCCGGATGCACCGGCGCGAAGCCATCTCTTTACCACAGAGTTTTTCTGTTTATATAGAAAATCCTGAAGCTCTTCGGATGTCTCTTCAAGATTAGGCATCGATTTGATTCCCCACCAGCTGTCATACTCGTTGGGCCAGTTCGTAAACTGATACCAGCTGTGATACGGTGAATTTTCGGACTGATAGGCTCCGACATCCGGGTAGCTGCCGTATTTATTGAAGTAAATCGAATCATCTCCGGTGTGGTTGAAAACCCCGTCCAGGATGATCCGGATGCCGCGCTTATTTGCTTCACGGCACAGCTCGGTGAAAAGCTCGTAATTCCCGAACTCAGGTGCGATTTTATGATAATCAGCCGTATCATATTTATGATTGCTGATTGAATCGAAAATCGGATTCAGGTATAGGATGGTTACTCCCAGATCCTTCAGATAATCGAGTTTATCAGTAATGCCGGGCAGATTGCCCCCGAAAAAATCATAATAATCGATCGCTCCGTTTTCGCGGCGAAAATAATGCGGCTTATCAGACCAGCTGCCATGAACCACAGAGTGGCGATGAAATTTCGGTTCGAACCCGGGTCTTTTTCCGATCGAAAAGCGATCGGGGAAAATCTGATAAATAACCCCTTCCTTATACCATATCGGGATATGATGTGACGGGTCATAAAGAGTGATCTGAAACGACTGCGGGTTTCCGTCAGTCGACAGTTCGCCTTTTCCGCCCAGTCCGTCTTTCTGCGCACCGTAAGCCCACTGTTTGCCGTCTGCATCAAAACGAAAATCGTACCAGAGCAGGCCGGGTTTAATCGGCATGCGCATTTTGTATTCAAAATAACCGGGATGCTCGACACTCGGAATCATATCGAAATATCGTTCGTGTGACGCATAAAAAAGGCGGAGCCGGACGTTGCAAACGCCCTCGCCCCGCGCACGGATCATGACTTCCGAACCTGTCGGAACTGCTCCGAATGGTCGTCGGTAAATCTTCTCCCATGAATTATGTTCAAAATTCATAAAACTCCGTCAGAAAGCCGTTCGCTGTAGGTTAGAGACGTCCGGTGATCTTTTTGTACCAGTACTCGTAGATGTCTGCCGCCAGTCTCCAGTCATAATGCGTATTGAACGCATTGTCCATTAAGTGTTTCCATTGGTCAGGTTGGTCGTAATACATACCGACAGCTTTCTGTATAGTGAATAGCATATCATGGGCGTTGTAAGTTTTAAAAGAAAAACCGTTGCCTTCGCCGGAAACATTATTGTAATACTGGACGGAGTCTTTCAGTCCGCCTGTTTCGCGAACAATCGGGATCGTGCCATAACGCATTGAAATCATCTGAGTCAGTCCGCAGGGTTCAAATTTGCTCGGGATCAGGAACATGTCCGCTCCGGCGTAAATCTTCCTTGACAGATCTTCGTTGAAATCAATGATCGCACGCATTTTGTCCGGGTACTGATAAGCGATTTCCTTGAGTTTATTTTCATATTCCGAATCGCCGGTGCCCAGGATGATAAACTGGATATCCATCTGAAGGATATCATGGATAACGCCCATGATCAGATCGATGCCCTTCTGATCCACAAGACGGGTGATCATCGCGATAATCGGAACGTGATCTTTCATCGGAAGACCGAGGTATTCCTGCAGCTTGGCCTTGTTTTCGCCCTTTTTCTTCTGTGAGTGGGCATAGGGAACGAACAGCGATTCGTCTGTCTGCGGATTATAGGTCTGTTCGTCGATTCCGTTGAGGATACCGATTTCCTTCCAGCTGATATCGCGGGCAACCCCGTCAAGACCTTCGCCGTAATACGGATCCTTGATTTCTTCCGCGTAGGACGGACTTACTGTCGTTACAAGATCTGCGGTGTACATCGCGCCCTTCATGAAATTCACGTTTTTGTAGAATTCCATCTGAGCCGGGAAATAATCCAGATTCAGGATGCCTTTGACATCGTCAAATCCATATTCGCCCTGATACTTCATGTTGTGGATCGTAAAGACAGTTTTTGTATTTGTATAATGCCATGCGTACTGTTCTTTGAGCAGGAACGGAATGAGCGCTGTCTGCCAGTCGTGGGAGTGGATAACATCGGGATAGAAATCCAGATAGGGGATCGCTTCAAGAACGGCGCGGCAGAAATAGACAAAACGTTCTGCGTCATCATAATAGCCGTACAGATTCGGGCGTTTAAAATAATGTTCGTTATCTACGAAGTAATATGTAACTCCTTCGAATTCATATTTAAACAGTCCGACGTATTGAGATTCCTGGCCGATTTTAACCCAGAAATTCGTCAGATATTCGAATTCCTTGACGTACTTCCAAGGAATACTCTCATATTTCGGAAGGATAACGCGGCAGTCTACTTCGTCCTTCGGAAAAGCCTTCGGCAGCGCACCGATGACGTCCCCGAGTCCTCCGCTTTTAGCGAAGGGATAGCATTCGGAAGCCGCGAATAAAACTTTTAATTTGTCCATTAGTACTCCTTGCTTCTACAAAGATTTAAATAAAAAGGCCGGAGAAGGATCGCTTTTCCGGCCGCCCTGGTGCTAAATAATTGTCGCTTTTGAAAGAATGATCGGATCATCCTTCGTGCCGATTAAAGTGGCGTTGTCTCGAATCACGCATTCCTTATCGAAAATGACATGGTCAAGTTTTACATTTTTACCGATTGAACATTTCTGCATGATGATGCTGTTGCTGATCTTTGAGCCTTCTTCGGCTGTTACTTCACGGAAGACTACGCTGTGATCCATATCGCCGTCAAGGTTGGCGCCTGAACCTACGATGCAGTTTGACATGACAGCGTCATCGCCGTACAGAGTCGGGTGATTGTCCTTGATCTTTGTGTAGATCGGACGGTTAGTCATGAACAGTTCTTTCAGGATATCGTAGTCAAGCAGATCCATGTTGGCGGTGTAGTAGCGTTCAACATTCGTAACGCGGTTGATATAACCGGTATGAAGCGCCCCGAAAACCTTCAGTGAAGTCAGGTTATCCGCGATGATATCCATCATATCCCATTCGCCGCTGTTTTCAGCCGATTCGAGGATCTGCATCAGAACAGATTTCTTGATGATGAGCATATCGACGAATTTGTTTTCGCTTTCACGTTCATGGAAACGGTCAATCTTTACGACTCTGTGTCCGTCGAGAGTCAGGAACAGATCGTTCGAAAGAGAATGAAAGTCCGGTTCATTTTCGCGATAGATGAGCGTGATATCCGCGTCGTTTTTCTTGAAGATCTGATAGGGTTCGTTGAAATCATAGCAGGTTACGAGATTCGATCCCGCCATAACGACAGTGTCGCCCTTAAACTTCTGCAGGTAGCCGATATTGTCGATCAGGTCTCTGAGGTTAATCTTGAGCTGTTCGCCGATACGTGTGCTGGAAGATCCCTTAAGGATCGCCAGATCTCCGGTCTTTCTCGAGAGCATCCATTCTTTGCCTGTACCGAGGTGGTCGATGACTGAAGAGAACTTGCTCGACGACATGACGCCGATTTTGCCGATTCCGGAGTTGACCATATTCGACAGGTTAAAGTCGAGCAGGCGATAGCGTCCGCCGAAGGGCAGAGTTCCGACGCTGCGGTGCTGGAGCAGTTCGCGCAGATCGGAATTGTCTCCGGGATATGTCAGTAAGATTCCTAATGTATTTTTCATTGATCCGTTCCTCTTAAGAATTCAGAACATGTATTTCTGAAGGATTGTCGCTTTCGTCCGCAATATATCTGGCATCGGCAGGAACGCGGCCGTTGGTACCGATAATGCAGTTTTCCAGGATCGCTCCGTCTCCGATTACCGCGCCGGTATGTACGATGCAGTTTTTGAGAACGACATTTTCGTCGACGTGTACATCATGTGACAGGATCGAATGTTCGACCTTGCCGAAAATGACGCAGCCGTCACAGATCAGGCTGTCTTTCACTTCAGCATCGCTTCCGATGAACTGCGGATGGCGGGAGAAATTATTCGAGAAGAACGGATTGTTCTTATCCGTCAGATCGAAGTCAATCGAGTCGTCAAGCAGGTCCATATTCGCGTCAAAATAGCTCTGGATCGTTCCGACATCTCTCCAGTATCCTGAGAAGGGGTAAGCGAAGATGCGCTGTCCTTCTTCGAACAGAGCAGGAATAACGTTGTTTCCGAAGTCGTGTTCCGAGAGCGGATCATCCTGGTCTTCGAGCAGCGCTTTGCGCAGTTCCTTCCAGTCAAAGATGTAGATGCCCATTGAAGCGAGGTTGCTCTTAGGATTTTCAGGCTTTTCCTGGAATCCCAGGATTCTGTTGTCGTTGTTAACTTCTACGAGACCGAAACGGCTTGCATCTTCCCATGGAACTTCCATGACGGCGATCGTAAGATTCGCTCTTTTATCCCTGTGGTACTGAAGCATTTCCGAATAGTCCATTTTGTAGATATGGTCGCCGGAAAGAACGAGTACATATTCAGGATCGTAGCTGTCGATGAAGTCGATGTTCTGTGTGATCGCATCGGCGGTGCCGGCGTACCAGCGGCCGCCCTTCTGGCCCATGTAAGGCGGAAGAATGCGAACACCTGCGCCCGGCTTGTCCAGCGCCCAGGCGCTTCCGTCGCTGATATAGTTATTCAGAATGTACGGGCGGTACTGCGTAAGCACACCGACGGTATCGATTTCCGAATTCATGCAGTTGCTGAGCGGAAAGTCGATAATACGATATTTTCCCCCGAAAAGAACTGCCGGTTTCGCGTTGTTGAAAGTCAGAGATCCCAGACGGGAGCCCTGCCCGCCAGCTAGCAGCATGGCGACGCATTCAGTCTTCATCTTTTTATTCCTCCTGATCGGACGTAATAAGGCTGTAAAATTATTATATTTTCTTGTCCATATATTACATATTAACGTTTGCGTTTAACGATTTCAACAATGAAATAAAATACAGTCAGCGAACTGACTGTATTTTTTTCATTATGCAGTTTTTACTTAATTTTCCATACATTGTTCTTGTAATCTTCGATGGAACGGTCAGAGGAAAAGACGCCGGAATGAGCAATGTTTTCAATGCTCATCTGCTGCCATTTCTTACGGTCTTTGTAAGCGCTGCTTATTTCTTCCTGCGCTCTCGCATAATCTGCGAAATCGCGGAGCACGAAGTATGAGTCGTTGTGGAGCAGAAGCGAATCGTAAATCATCGTGAAGGGCTGTCCACCGTACGTACCATCTATAAGCTGGTTCAGGACCTTGCGGATCCGTTCGTCCTGTTCATAGTAATCGAAGGAACGATAGCCGCCGTTATGCGTGTATTCGTAAACCTGCTTGTCGGTTATACCGAAGGTATACATATTGTCGTCGCCGACATTTTCAAGGATCTCGATGTTCGCACCGTCGAGGGTTCCGAGAGTAACCGCCCCGTTCATCATGAACTTCATGTTCCCGGTACCTGATGCTTCCTTGCCTGCGGTTGAAATCTGTTCGGAAATTTCAGCTGCAGGATACACGATTTCTGCAAGAGATACGTTAAAGTTGGGCAGGAACACGACGTTGAGTCTGTCCTTCATATCCGGGTCGGAATTGATCTTTTCCGCTACGGTATTAATCAGCCTGATTACTTCCTTCGCATACAGGTAGGACGGAGCGGATTTTCCAGCGAAGATAAAGGTCTTCGGCACGAATTCCTGATCCGGATTTTCCTTAAGCGAATTATACAGATGCATAACGTGAAGGATATTGAGCAGCTGGCGTTTGTATTCGTGGATACGCTTGACCTGGATGTCAAAAATAGAGTTCGGATTGATCTTCAGGTCCTGAGTCTTTTCGATATACTTCGCGAGACGTTCTTTGTTTTCAAGCTTGACTGCTGACATGGCGTCGAGGAAATCTTCATCATCCTTGAACTGTACAAGCTGTTCAAGCTTTTCCATTTCGCAGGCTTCGTTCCATTCGGTTCCGATTTTATCATTGATCAGCGTTCTCAGCTTCGGATTTGCGCTGAACATAAAGCGGCGCTGAGTTACGCCGTTTGTGACGTTCGTGAACTTTTCAGGCATCAGCTCGTAGAATCCTCTGAAGGTTTCTTCTCGAAGGATCTTGCTGTGAAGTGCGGCAACCCCGTTTACAGAATGTGAACCTATAATCGAAAGGTTGGCCATATGAACGTCGCCGTCCTGAAGAATCGAACAGCTGTAGTTTCTGGCTTCGTCATTCGGATATTTCTGGTTGGTTTCGACGAGGAAGCGTCGGTTGATTTCTTCGATGATCTGGTAGACTCTCGGAAGGAGCTTCTTCATCATATCGATGGGCCATTTTTCCAGCGCTTCAGGAAGAACCGTGTGATTTGTAAATGTGATTGTTTCCGTCGTGATCTTCCAGGCTTCGTCCCATCCGAGTCCTTCTTCGTCCATAAGCAGGCGCATCAGTTCCGGAACGGCCATTGCCGGATGCGTATCATTGATATGAATAATGATATGATCCTGGAAGCCCTCAACAGAACCGTCGTGCTGTTTTTTATACCGGCGGATAATACGTTTCAGACCCGCTGCGACGAAGAAATATTCCTGCTTCAGACGCAGAAGACGGCCTTCGAAACCGGCGTCGCTGGGGTAGAGGATCTGTGAAATCGCTTCGGCATCAGATTTTCTCTGAACGGCTTTGAGGAACTGACCCTGATTGAAGGTTTCGAGGTCGAATTCTTCGACAGGCTCCGCGCTCCACAGGCGCAGAGAATTGACTGTATTATTATGGAAGCCCTGAACGGGAATATCGTACGGAACGGCAAGGATGGGTTCGTAATTCTTCTGCAGGAATACGGTCTTTCCTTCGACCTCTGTCGTGACGACCTCTCCGCCGTATTTAACGACAACACCTTTTTCCTTGTTGCGGATTTCGAACGGATAATCGCCGTTTTTGAGCCAGTTGTCCGCGACTTCGACCTGTTCGTTATTGACGATTTTCTGTTCGAAAAGGCCGTACTTGTAGCGGATTCCGTTGCCGTGACCGGGGAATCCCATTGCGGCGGTCGAATCAAGGAAACAGGCCATCAGACGTCCGAGACCGCCGTTGCCAAGGACCGGATCCTTTTCCATCTGCTGAAGGTCCTCATATTCGATATTAAGTACCTAAATCGCTTCCGGAACGAGATCACACCAGCCGAGGCTGTTTACATACAGACGCAGCATTCGGCCGATCAGGAATTCGATCGAGAAAAAGTAAATCTGCTTTTCTTCGGTCGTATTGTACGTTTCGTTCTGTGCGACCCAGTTTTTATTGATCTGATCCATTACGATCTGGGCAAGCGCGCGGTACTGCTGGTCCGGCGTCGATTCGTTAAACGGATGTCCGGACAGGCGTTCGACGGTTTCAACGTAGCCTTCCTTAAACTTATCGATTTTTCGTCGGTTCGGTGTAATATCAGTGATTACTTCTGGCGATACACCGCGGCGAGCCGGTAAAATCGGCGCCGCGGTTTTCGTCTCGTTTCCTTTTTTTTCGGCAGTCTTAACAGTTGTCTTTTTTTTGTTCATGATGTCTCCTTAAATACTATAAAATTGCCCTTTACTTTCTATAGCGATATACATAAAAGAAGAGTCAGCCCTGTACCCGGGCTGACCCAGAATCTTTTCGAAGTGAAATGGACTAAAGCTTATTTTTCAGAAGCTTTAGATTTTGTCGGAACTTCAGAAGTTTCCGGAACTTTGGAGGTTTCCGGGACTTTGGAAGTTTCCGGAACCTTGGAAGTAGCCGGGATTTTAGAAGCAGCCGGAATTTTTGATGTCTTCGGGACCTTGGAGGTTTCCGCAGCCTTTACAGCCGTGGTTTCCGCAGTTTCCGATTTAGCATTTTTTGACGTCCTTCGCGAAGTCTTTTTCCCCTTCTTCGCGGTTTCGGCAGTCGCAGTGCTGTCGGCTTTAGAGGCAGCCGTCTTTTTCTTCGGAGGCGGATTCAGCTTGCCGGCTTTATAGATAAGTGCGCTCATCGGCGGGATCGAAATCGTGATGCTGTAGTCGAGACCGTTCCATGACGATTTTTTCGCTTTTGCCGTCTTCTTGACAGGAGCGCCGCTGCCGCCGAAGCCTTCTTCGTCCGTGTTAAGAACCAGTCTGTAGGTTCTGTCTTCAGGAACGCCGACGATATAGCTTTCATGACCGGTCGGTACGAAATTCATGATACAGATCAGTTCGTCACCGGGTTTTTTGCCGATTCTTCTGAATGTGACGACACTTTGAGAAGCGTTGTCCGGATCGATCCATTTGAATCCGTCCCAGCTGTCGTCGATCTGCCAGAGCGCTTTTTCCTTCTGATAGAGACGATTAAGCGTGCGGACGTAATCCTTCATCTGACGATGATTGTCGTACTCTTCAGCCATAAACCATTCGAGCTGCTTGGCTTCGTTCCATTCGATAAACGGAGCGAATTCGGAGCCCATAAACGTCAGCTTTTTACCCGGGTGAGTAAACATGAACGCGAGCAGCAGCCGGTACTGATCGAATTTCATGTCGTATTCACCGAACATTTTGTCGATCAGAGATTTTTTGCCGTGAACTACTTCGTCATGTGATAAAGGCAGAATGTAGCTTTCGGAGAATGCATAGCTCATTGAAAATGTGAGCTTGTTCTGGAACTGGCTCCTGACATACGGGTCTGTCATCATGTATGATAATGTATCGTGCATCCAGCCCATTTCCCATTTGTAGTTAAAGCCCAGTCCGCCTGCATCGACAGGCCAGCTTACCATCGGGTAAGCGGTCGATTCTTCGGCAGCCATAATGGCATATGGGAAATTCTGGAAGATAACAGTGTTAAGCTTGCGCAGGAAAGCGACGGCCTTCAGGTCGTCGTTGCCTCCGAACTCGTTTTTACGCCATTCGTCATCGTAGCCGTAATTTAAGTACAGCATCGAAGCGACGCCGTCGATACGCAGTCCGTCCGCGTGATACTGATCCATCCAGAAATAGGCGTTAGACAGCAGGAATGTGACGACTTCCGGCTTACCGTAGTCGAATTCCATCGTGCCCCACTGAGGATGTTCCGCAGCTTCATACGTGTTGGTGCCGTCGAGCATGTAAAGGCCGTGGGCATCTTTGCAGAAGTGCCCCGGTACCCAGTCGAGAATGACGTGGATTCCGGCGGCATGCAGGGCATCGATAAGCTTCATGAGCCCCTGAGGCGTTCCGTATCTTGAAGTAGCCGAGAAAAATCCGGTAAGCTGATAGCCCCAGGAGCCGTCAAACGGATGCTCCATAACAGGCATGAATTCGACGTGAGTATAACCCATATCGTTCAGATACTGGGGAAGGACGTCTGCCAGCTCATCATAGGTCAGAAACGTACCGTCTTCATGAGTACGCCAGCTGCCGAGATGCATTTCATAAATATTCATCGGATAAGGTTCCGATGCTTCAGCCGTTTTGCGTTCTTTCTTCTGCCAGGCTTCGTCAGTCCATTTAAAGCCTGAAAGATCCCAGATTACCGAAGCGGTAGCCGGGCGTTTTTCTGAGTAGAAAGCATAAGGGTCCGATTTAAAAGCAACAGCGCCGTCTTTCTGAGTGATCGCATACTTGTACAGATCTCCCTGTTTGAGACCGGAAATCGAGACTTCCCAGATCCCGCCGAGATCGTCGAGTCTCTTCATCGGATTCGCATCCGGATCCCAGCCGTTAAAATCACCGACGACTGCCACTTTCTGCGCATGAGGAGCCCACAATCTGAATACGACATCTCCGTCGTCCTCAAAATGAGAGCCGAAAAATTCGTAAGCCTGATTGTAAGTTCCCTGATGGAAAAGGTACGCAGCATCCTTTGTTTTCATATTCGTATATTTCCTTTCAAATTCTGGAAAGAGCTTTCGCTCGAGGCAGTCTGAAAACATAACTGACAATTCTTTGATGTTATTCTAACATAAAGTTCAATTATTATCTTTTTTGACCGAATATTACATTGATTTTCGCTCCTATATTCAGTACGCAGCTGAAGAAAAATAACACGACCAGCAGAATGAACAGTCCGCTCTGAGTACCGTATAAAGCGATATAGGTGATCGAACGATTCAGGAAGAACATATAGATTCTGAATACAATGCTTATGGCAAGAACGGCGAAAATCGTTCCGGGGAGTACCTGTCTGATGCGATAGGGCTTTTCAGGTGCCGCGACGTAGATCGCCATGATGAACAGAAACAGTACGAACTCCGAAAATAAAATTGCGAACAGCCGTGCGGAAAAAGCGTCGGGCAGACCGATAATCAGCAGGGAATGGATCCATGAACGTACCGATTCGGAGATCGAATACAGCACCATCAGTACAGTCGTTCCCATGGCCAGAAACAGCGTGAAAAACATCGATCTGAACCAGAGGGCTCTGCGATATCGATAGCGGTCGAAACCGTAGGTCTGGTTTATCCCGGCCAGAATCGAATACATCGAAATACTGGCCATGACAAGCGCTGAGAAACCCATAAAGGCCTGGTTATGTTCAACATATTTGACCATTTCCGACATTTCACTGACAAGATATTCGTATGACGAATTCGGCAGATAGATATGAAGCGCCTGAAGCAGACTTTCCTGCGAATCGATATAAAATCTTGAAACAAATTCGATCAGAAAGAATACGAGCGGAACGAACGTACACAGCATATAAAACGCAAGCTGGGTACAGATACCGGGGAAATTTGTTTTTGTCAGCGAATCGATCGCGTTGTCGATGAAAGCCTTGATGCGCTCTTTTTTTGTTCTTTCGGGATAATATTTCTGATACAGCAGTTTTATATCGATAATGCCCTTTTGAACTGGCGGACCTTTCCTGATGACCGTATCCGGATAATAGCATGATTCTCTGGCCAGAAGTTTATCCGCCTTTTGATGAAACGGGTTAAGTTTTGCGAACGTAATGTTCACGACGGAACCTGAAAGAAGGATCAGGCAGAACAGATAGATATATACGATCATATTTACCGACAATGTCAGCTCGGATAATCCGACAGGCCAGAGTCCGCGATCCTGGAGGAATGTAACCAGATGAATCACAATGAGCCAGGTCCCAACCGCGAAAATTCCACCGGGCAGAGCCTGACGGAATTTGAGCCGGATTGTCGGGAAGACACAGTAACACCACGTGACGATAACGACGAGCATCGAGATCAGGTAAAAATATGAAAAAACGGTCCATATCCTGTACAGAAAATTCAGGCTTGCCGCTTCGGCAATCAGAGAAAGCTGGCGCTGGGTCACCACATAAAAATAGATAACCGAAAAGACCAGAACAGCCAGTACGATCGCATTGTAAAAAGCCTCCTGCCAGAGCTTGAAAAAATTCCGTTTTTCTTTAAAACCGGAGACTCTGGTGCTTGTCACCATAAAAGCACGGACGGACCGGATGGCCGCATAGACGATAAAGAACGCGATCAGGATCAGAGACCACGTATATAGGAAAGGATTTCCTTCAGCCCAGGTTCCGTTCATAAAATCCGTGTTTTCCAGGGTAGCAGAAGATGTGGAAAAGAATTCAAGCATTCCTTTGGGCAGGATAATTTCAAGGGAAGAGGAGATCTCATCGGAAAATTCGCTGAAAAAGAATCCTGACGCAGCATAGAAGACCATCATCATCGGCAGAAAAGCCAGAAGGATCCCATATGAAAGCTGCGCAGAGTAATTTAGCGCATTAAAGCGGTGCTGTTTTTTTATAATTTTTATAAGTTTTTGAATCATATGCATTTCCGGTCACCGCCCGATTGATCACAGATGATTATACCGGAAACAGAGGCAATCTCACAAGGCAGGATTCATTTTCTACGTTTAAAGCAGTTATGGTATAATTCAATTCTGATTATTGTATACACGACGAAGAAAAATGCAAAGCAAAAAGCAAGGAGAATATTTTGGGTAAAACACTAACTGAAAAAATCCTGGCAGATCATCTGGTATCCGGCGAAATGAAAAAAGGCGAAGAGATCGGGATTCGTATCGATCAGACGCTGACTCAGGACTCCACAGGTACGATGGCCTATATGCAGCTCGAAGCGATGGAAGTACCGCGGGTCAAGACAAAGCGTTCGCTGGCATACATCGACCATAACATGCTTCAGGAAGGTCCTGAAAATATGGATGATCACCGATACATCCAGACTGTGGCGAAAAAGCACGGTGTTGTCTTTTCAAGACCGGGCAACGGTATCTGTCATCAGGTGGAAATCGAACGTTACGGCATACCGGGACAGACGCTCCTCGGCTCCGATTCGCACACACCGACAGGCGGCGGGATCGGCATGATCGCCATCGGCGCGGGCGGACTCGATGTCGCCGTCGCGATGGCAGGCGGAGAATACTTCATTACATCTCCTGAAATCGTGAAGGTCGAACTGACCGGGAAGCTGAGAAAAGGAGTCTCTTCGAAAGATATCATCCTCGAAGTGCTCAGACAGTGCTCTGTTAAGGGAGGCGTCAACAAAGTCTTCGAATATACCGGAGACGGCGTTTCAACACTGACTGTTCCGGAACGTGCCACGATTACGAATATGGGCGCGGAACTCGGAGCAACAACATCAATCTTCCCGTCGGATGAAATGACGCGTTCGTTCCTGAAGGCGCAAGGCCGCGAAGAAGATTTCAGACCGCTCAGCGCGG